>Ga0207966_1002026_pt1 | contig 10649 bp, 4 predicted proteins | sample Knorr_S23_td_NAD_FD_185611 | JGI IMG/M metagenome (GOLD analysis project Ga0207966, IMG submission 185611) | Marine microbial communities from Southern Atlantic Ocean transect - Knorr_S23_td_NADW_ad_2500m_LV_B (SPAdes) (version 2) | ecosystem: Environmental > Aquatic > Marine > Oceanic | place... | reverse complement strand
GAATCGGAATAACATCGTAATTAATGACCCTTAAGTAGGGCTGCTTGTTCTCAGCCTCAACCATCAGGGACATTCTCATTTTGCCGCCCTTCTTCGGGAGTTCAATCGCATTGGAGTAAATATTGTCATCCGCGTCCACATCCGGTTCATCACCCGAGTTGTTGAAAAAATAGCTCTCAATATTATTATTCATCTCCACCAGGCCTGACACCACCGCGTTGTTGACAGGAATCCCGTCAAATACGGTCACAAACAAATTGGTGGAGGTGCCCGCCAATAAAATCGACCCGGAAGGCGGCATAATCCCCACTTCCATGATGCCATCAGGAATCAAGCCTCCTCCGGCGCTCCCCATCCCGTCAATGGCCTTAAACGCGTTCAGCCTTCCACCTGTCTTGGTTTTGCCGTCCAATGGGGGTATCGGGTCCGTTGCGGCAAAAAGTTTTTCCCGAATCTGGAGGTAAGCCCAATCCGGCTGGAGCGAGCGCATCAGGGCCAATACCCCGGTAACATGAGGCGCAGCCATGCTGGTTCCATCATGAAATGCATAACTGCTGTCAGAACCCACTTCGCAGGAGTAGATGTCAACGCCTGGAGCCCCCAAGTCGACGCTCTCCAGGCCGTAACAGGAAAACCCGGCCATATTGTCGTTGCGGTCAGTGGCGGCGACTCCAATCACGTTTCCCACATCATAACTTGAGGGATAATGGGCAAACTGGTCGTTGTCTGAACCGGTGTTGCCTGCGGCACACGCCAGGATCACATTAGCATCAGCTGCTGCGACAATAACATCTAACATCCCCTGGGAAAACCCACCACCACCCAGGCTGTAGTTACAGACTGTTGCCCCATTCAAGGTCGCAAAATCCAAGGACGCAATTATAGCTGCAGTGCTCCCCCAACCTGAATCCGACAGGCACTTGACAGCCATTAAAGTGACATTCCAAGCCACCCCCACGTGGGGGGCCGAGTCATTTGCGCTGGCCCCTATGGTTCCCGCACAGTGAGTCCCATGGCCCAACCCATCCATCGGATCCCCGTCATTATTTATGGTATCGGCTCCATAAATGTTGTCAATATACCCGTCATTGTCATCGTCCAGGTTATTGCCCGGGATTTCGTCCTCGTTGATCCACATCTGGTCCCTTAGATCCTCATGGGTGTAGCGAATTCCCGAGTCACAAACCGCAACAATCGTGGTCTTGGCCCCTTTGGAAATATCCCAGGCTTCAGCCGCATCTATGTCCGCATCATTCAACCCGCCATCTTGTCCTATGTTGCGCAGGCCCCAAAGCCGCCCATCCTGATAGGCCGCGTCCGACGGGGTGGCATCCGCGTGGACAATGCCATCATATTCAACATATCGAAATAGTTTGGAATTGGTTAATATCCCATGCCTTTTCCTCAGGCTGACAATCAGGGCATCGTTACTCCAGCCCTTGGCCTTAACCAATTGCCCCTGATTCAGGCCGATGCAAATCAAACCCGGGACCAACTTGAATTCCCTGACAACAACCATACCGTTGTCGTTGAGAATCTTCGTGGCAGCCTCTTTCCGGTTGACATCCCTCAACCGTGCAAGCAACTGGGTCGAGTGCCACTCGTGGCCGTCAAATTCAACCCACGCCGGCAAGCCGTTGTGCATGGGCACCTTTTCATGGCCAGGCTGCGCAGCATAAGACGACACACCATGAACCAGTGCAAAAACACACGCCGCAAATTGAATTAATTTTTTATTCATCTAGTTACACTTGGCACTGATACTCATTGGTCCTTTGAAGCAGTGCGGCATTATTCCACGAACACGACACGATAAAAACGCTCGCTCGACACACCCCCAACGCGATCCTCGTAGCTGACCCTCTCAACACTCAGCCCGTCATAATGATGTTTCTTCAGCAACTTCCAGTCTCCCTGTCCCAAGTCATCCTTGTACTCAATGTGATACATTGAATCTGGAATCCCGATCCACGAAATCTTCAAACGGCCCAAGCCCTTTTGAACAAGTTCAGATTCGATGATATCCGGCAAGCCACTGCCAAAGGGAGTCAGGTCATATCCGTTGGCGGTTCCATCTCCGTCAGTGTCATGCAACACGCTCTGCCTGAAGGGGCGATTGACCTGGATGGTCTTGTTGACACCGATAACATAAAACGGCATCGAACTGTGCGGGCCCGGATATTCCTTCACCCAACGGAGTCGGCCGTCGTACATTCCATCCAGCAGTTCCTCAGGCAGATTGGCCGAGGCAAAATAAACGGTGTAGCCTTCCGGGATGACCAGCGTGTCGATTTGTTGCTGCAGGATATCCTCTTCATACAGGTCACTCTTCGTTAAATTCTTGAATTCCAGGTAATCGACATAGATTGCATTCTTGCGGCCCTTCTCGCCCTCAAAGATAATCTTGCTGGCAAGCAGGCCATTGTTGAGGACCAATTCACCCAGGGCCAAGTTGTCACTGAACCCGGCGGTGGAGGCGCCGCGATCCTCGCCCGGCCATCGGATCACACGACTGGTGTAGTTTGTTGCCACCGCAAGAACCGAGGAGCCCAGCAAATCCCCCCTTTGCGGTTTTCTTGAAAGTTGAATCCCTTCCCAGGCTTCAAAGTAACTGTTGGCCTGGGGACCACCGTCCGTGAGTGTTCCGGCTACATTGATGCTTAACAAGCCATGCGCAATGTTGGTTTGATTCCTGAACTTCGCATTCTCGGCCTCAAGGTGGAAACCTTGACCCGTTTCGATATAAGACCATTCAAAGGTGGCATTCTTGGCCTTAATATTCATGAATTCCGCAGCGGTCATTTCCGCAGTGGTTATTTTGCCTGAATTCCGAAAAGTCTGGGCGTGAATATGGGTGTTATATGCCCTGTTGGTTCCATGGTTGGACCAAAGCTCATAGGGAACGGCCCTGTCATTGCCGAATTTTTGAACTTCTGGCACATCCAGAATGCCATTGATGACCAGGCTCCTTAGTTCAGGGGCAACCTCCTTATCCCAGTAGTATTGACCCGTGTTCGGCCCTGTTCCCAGGTGTAGTAAATTGTTGATCTCAAGCTCTTCGGTGATTGGAAAACGCAGTTTATTTAAGACAGTCAAAGGATCTTCCAGAACGACTTTTTCACTGGTCAATATCATTTCATTGACATTGACCTTATTGGTCAGGGTGAAGCGTCCATCCACAATCAACAAAGAATAGTGTGAGTTAACGGTTTGATCCTCAAAATCAGTGCCATTCCAAACCTGCATCGTGTATTGATTCTGCCATGCAAGGCTGTTGGCCTCCACATTACCAGAAAACCTTTCAACATTGGCACGGGCTATGTTGGTGATCACCAACAGTCCGTTGGTGGAGCCCAGTCGGAGGTTTAGATTTTGACAGTCAATGGCCGCACTGGAACTCCCTATGAGATGGTCGGCCTCCAACCACACGGCACCCTCCGCACGAATCCTTGCGTGCGTTAAATCCAGGTTTTTGGCTGAAATCTTTATACGACCGGGCTGATCCAGGGCATTGGCTTCCTCAACTTCCGGAACCGGCAAATCGGAGCGGCCATTGGTAATATCGAACAGCATTCTGTTGCTCATGACCGGTTCCAGGTTGTAATTGGTCCCCGCCAATGTCTTGGCATATGAGGTACTCATCACCTCGGCATTCAAGCGGGATAAAATATTTGTTATCCGGAATCCAAGGGCGGATTGGTGGTATGTAATGGGGAATTGGGTGTTATAAGCAAATGTGAAGTTGTTTAATGTAGAACTTGGATTAAAGCCCGACTCATATTCACCCGTGGTATACCTGGAGAGGACGAAATTATCAGGCATCTCCTGCTCAGACAACGGAACGGAAAACAGATTGGTTAAACCGAAATTCTCAGTTGTTTCAACATTGGGCAACTGGTCAATGAGACTGAAACTCTGTATATCCTCTCCACCCGTGATCACGTTGGTCAACCCGCGCGTTGTCCTGTACTCAACCGCCATTCCACCAGTGTATCTCTGTTCCGGGTTCCAGTCTCCCGCCCTGTTAACTATCAAGGGATCCAGCCTCACATCAAACTCCACCTCCTTATGATCGCTCCTCAAACAGACCACTTGGATGGTGTGATGCATTTCGTCCCCGACTGAATACCTATACTCCCACACATATGGGGTAAATTCTTCACCCCCAACACTGATATCATTCCATAACCAATATCCACCATAAGGAGGAGAGTATGAACCAAGGACAGCGTATTTGGTTCCCAACTCAATAACGGAATCTTGTGTGAAGGCATTTACTCCCACACCGGTCCGATAAGCATACCCAGGCAACACATCAGACGTCGCGGTAGGGGTGACTCCCCAGTAGGATTCCGGCATGCCATAATGGCCGAGGTGCACCCCTTCGAGCGCTCCAATCCGATAGGCCCTCCTGCCCTGATAGCCCGACCTGTAACCCCAGTAAAAACTCTGGTTCTCTCCATAATGATGATAAGTCGGGGTGGCCTTGATTTCGATCGCCCCACGGCTTAGGTCAACCGTCTCGCCCTTAAACTGCAGGATGCCGGCGCTGGGGGCGCTGATTATGCCCTGGTTCTTGATAAGAGCAGATTCGACCCTGAGCCCGCCCGATACAATGCTGGGGGCAGCACTCACAAGGACGCCCCCCTGCTGGTTGTCGAAGACCTCCGCCTCAACAGGGTCGTAGTCCATTTCACCCAACAGATTCTCGTAGGTTTCGTAGGTCCTGAAGTCAAAGGTGTCATACACCCTGAACGTCCCGCTGTTGGTGAAATATTTCGTGTTATAGAAATAATACGGCTCACCCACGATGGACACAGCCTCAAAAATACTCTTGTTCTCAAAGGCTATGGCATTGATATGAGGTGAATTTGTGCTGAAGGTTTCATTAATGAAGTTTGCGTCCGGTTTACCCCTTTTGAAACCACTCTTCACCCCGCCACGAACTCGCCCACCCAGTGGGACAACTCGAGCTCTTTCTAAACCGGGCAAGGAGAGCAATTCATGAATCCCATCGAACTTTTTAAACGTCAGTTCCCTGCCCTTGAAGGTTCCCTTCACCACTCCACGGGGTATCGCATTCAGATTGCGGATTCGTGCTTCTGACTGATCTCCCGACGCAATAGTATACAGGTCCGACTGGGCAACCATACTCTCGGGGACGAATAAAATCCCCAACAAGACAATATAGCCAGGAACGGCCAGGCATCGATTGATGTTTTCGTTCAAATTAACCTTCAAGCATTTCATGGCGTTGATCCTTCATCGTCCTTGAAAATCATATTCTCAAGATCGCGAATTGTTCGGCCGCTGGGATAGACAATCGGCTCATTCATGGTTCCGTCAAAGGAGCCCCACTGCCAGCCCGACGTCAAATTTTCCTCGTTGAAAAAAGTTCCTCCACTGATTTCCCAGTGTGTTCCCAACTTGTTGAATCCAACCATAATGCCACCGGGCGGCGGCGTGATGTTTCCGGGCCCAAACAAGCCCGAAACCTGAAACCCGTTGATTGAGTTGTTATCGATCATGTTCGGTGGTTGGTTTATGGTCGCCACCGTGGTCGGCATGGTCAGGGCGGTGAAGAGAATGTCAGGCCGTGTGATAAACTTGATGAATTTACCGCTCTTAACCGCCCCATTTGCGACGTAGTTCAGTTCGTATTCATAACTTGGCATTAACGCATTGGTGAGGCTCAAAGCAGCCGCTCCACCCAATCCACCGCCCCCCGGCGTTGTCCCGCCCTGCACGATGAAAGTGAATGTCTGCTTCTCCAAATCCGGGAATCTGTAGTCCTTGATAAACCGGCTGGCGGTATAGTTGGTCGTCACCCATGAGTCGGGCTGGAACTGCTCAAACCGCACTTTTTCAACACCGCCCAACAACAGCGCATTGGTCTGCAGCACGATCGGATAAGCCAGATAGGCGTGGTTGGTGCTCTGCCAGACCTCGTCCTCCATCACACCGACGAAGTTTGTGATGGCCGCGCCGCCTGCCCCGAGGCCGCCGCCCTGACCCGGCAACGCGCCGCCCGGGTTGGCCAGGTTGTTGGTGTCGGTGAGCAGGTTGGTGAGCGTGTTGACCCGATGAAACATCAAGTCCGTGAAATGATAACCGACCAGATTGTTTGTGGTGGGCAGGATGATGATCTCGCCGTGGGGGCAGTCATCGTTGATCACCGTGGTGGTGTAATTAGTGGTGGTGGGCACCGCGCCGATGACGCTCCAGAGCGGGGCGTTGGGCACGACCTCCCAGGAGCGGTACATCACCTCCGACTCGGCCGCTGGCACGTGGATGTTGGTGATCACGTTGCCGAAGATGTAGTCGTAGCTCGGCTGGAACGTTCGGTACTTGTTGGTCACATAAACCAGCGTGGCCGGCTGGCCAACGGGCGTCCAAGGGAAGTTGGTCAGGTAGGGGGTGACGTTGGTGGTCCAGCCCATCTCCCAGGTCACGTTTGTATTGAGTGTGACTAATGGCGGGATGTTCAGGTTGGTATACACCGGCCCCCACCATTGGTTCGTCAGGACGAACTGCCGGAACGCAGTTGGGGTGTTGGTCCGCGATTCCTTGCAGAACCAACGCAGATCAATACTGAAGATCGCCGGGTTGGTGAGGTTCGGTTCATTGGTCACCACCTGATAGGTAAATGGAGGCAAGGGCTCCATGTTAAAATTGTCCTTTCGGTAAAGTTCCCGCAACCCGCCAATATCATCACGGGTAGGAGCCACCAGATACTTTCCTTCCGCCAGACGAACAGCGCTTTGATCAATCGTACCCGCCAAAGTGACGGCCGGTTTCATCAGGTCAATGGGAAAGGACTGCACTCCTGTTCCCAGCAGAACAAACGAGAGCAGGCTCCCGTTGACATATTTGCTTGGCATCCGGCTGATGGGATCAAGGTTGCGCAGGGCCACTGAACCGAATTCATACTGAAACGCATTGACCTCCGCATTCCCCAATCCCATGTAGCTGAACAACTCGGCCAGGGCGTAGGACTTGATATCCAAAAGTCGGGAACTGGCAGCACGGCCATGGTAACGATCCGGGCGGGACGGGAAATTCCACAAATTGGTAGCCTTACGATCAACCGGAGGGTAATTGGTCTTGATGGTTGAAACAGGTGGAATGGCATTCATCATCCGGATTGCCTTCTCAATCGCAACAACCCCGTTAGAACCAAAATAACTCAGAAAGGATTCATCATAGGCATAGGTCAGCAAGGGCGTGTTCCACCGGTATTCCTCGCCGATATTGTTAGCAACCGCCCGATTCGTACCCCAAGCCAACGTGAACGCATTGGCACCGGTGACACCCACTGCAGAGATGCTGGCTGTAAGGATCAGTCTCTTTAAAAAGTCAGACATTTCGTTATTGAATCCGTTTTACCCTGTAAAAACTCATGTTCTCCACCGCTTTCAGGGAGAGTCCCGCTGCAGCCTCAACCGCCACCACCGGGTCACCCTCGGCGCGCCACTGAATGACACCTGGCCCGAGCCGGTTCGCTTTTTCCAACTGATAAACCGAGCCGGGTTCAGTCTGCCAACTCAGCCGCTGGCCCTGCTCCATGGCGCTCAACTCGAGCTTTAAACTGCTGGAAGTATCGGCCGGGTTCGTGCCCGCCAAAAACTCGTTGAAGTTGGTTGCTCCATCTCCGTCGGAATCAGCATTCGTAGCTGGCCATTTCCCTGAATCACGCCCGAAAAATGCCGTCTGCCAGTCGTCAGGCAGTCCATCCAGATTGAAGTCGCGACCCCATGTCTTGTTGAAGCCGAATGCGGACATTGGAGACCTGCGCCCATCCTTCAGTTGATAAACCACGCGGAACGAATACTCCCTGCCAGGCTGCAGTTGCTTCCAAATGAAGAAGTTCCTGTTCACCGATTTCGGGTCGGGGATGTTATCGATGAAAATCTCATAGTGATCGACCTCCAGCCCAGCCACCTCAGGCCAGGAAACCATCAATTCATTTTCACTCAAAGGATTCACAAACACCACGGCTATCGGCTCCAGAGGTTTGGCTTCCGTGGATTCAATCTGGAAACGCTGACCCACCACATCCATTCCGAAATCGCCTCGCCTCGGGGTTGACCAAGTGACCAGCCATTTGCCAGCAGCGTCGGTAGAAACATTGGGCTGTAACTGCCCGGCAAAAGTCCTTGTATTCACCTGAAACTCAGAATCAATGAACAACCCTGACTCGCTGATGAAACGTCCCATGACCGCCTCCCTTGAGCCGTCCTGTCCCAGACTGTTCCATACCAGCAGTGCACCGGAATCATCGCCCTGCAACCTCGGAGCAAACTGGTCCCCTTCGAGCTGCTTGTTTGCCTTGACCTGCTCAGCCAGCGGATTCAGCCCCAGATTAAAAACCCTCAAGCTGACATCCCAGCGGGTTTTTTTGTTTTTGAGATCAACCTGCTCCCAGACGATCACTAGACGGTCGCCTGCAATGCCCAGAACCGGATTGGCACTGATTCCCTTTTGGCTGACTACGACCTCATTAGTCAATGGCTGACCAACGGAATTGAACAGGCGAGCGATAATGTCGACCGACTTTTCATCCTGCTGCTGATCCGATACCCAGACCGCTGCAATGCCACCATTCGGCAATGCCTGCAACCTGGCACCATATTGGTTGCCATCCCTGAATTGGTTAAGCCGGAACGGTTCTGTCAGTGCATCACCCGCTGGGGAATAGATTCTTGCTGAAAGACCCTTGGCACTCCCGTCCAGCAGGTAATCCGTCCAAGCCACTGTAACGGTTCCATGCCTCAGGACAGCCAAGGAAGGATCGGTTTGTTCGCCTGAATTGGCAACAGTCACAAATGTCTCCTCTTTTGAAAACAACCCGCGACTATTGGTTGCCCTGAACTGTACGCGGCGAAAACCCGTTGCCCCGGCTTCCCAAACAAAGAAGGCACCACCCTCAGAGAGAAGACCCACCTGCGGTTTCTCCTGGTTGCCCAAAAGTTGTGTGTTCACCCGAAACGGGGAACCCACTGGATTGGCGTTGGCATCCAGCATCAACGCGCTGACTCCCAAGCCGGACTGATCGGTGGCATTATCGTGCCAAACAAGATAGCCACCACTTGGTGAAATCGCCACCTGGGTCGCCAACTGGTCACCAACCAACTTGCCTGTCAGGTCATACTCGGTGCCCTTGGCCTCGAAACGCAGATCAGCCCAAGCGGTGGAGACGCCAAGCCCAAGCAGCGCCAGGGCACAGGCCAAGCCAATGCACTGTTTCCTTCGCTTGGCCAAGTGCATCATTTCTTCATTCTTTTTCAAAATAATCATTCAAACAGGGCGCCCTGCCGAGCCTCCCGCAAATCCTTCAATAGCGTATTAAAGCCCCACGCTTTGTAAAGCTTTTCCAGCCGGGCCGTGTCCTGGAATCCCCTGCGGAGATCGTCCAGTCCCGGCGCGCCCGGCAAATCCAGTTTCAGCGCCACGAGCGACTGGTTGCGGCGCACGACCGCCTCGGCGGCGGCGAGCGACTCGCGCTGCTTGTCGCGCCTGACCTCGGCCAGGCGCCCGTAAATCCCGTCCACGGAGCCGAACTCGTTGAGCAGCGCCGCCGCCGTCTTGACGCCCACGCCCGGCACGCCGGGGATGTTGTCCGCCGCGTCGCCGACGAGGCTCAGCCAATCGACGATCTGCGACGGTTGCACGCCGGTCTTGGCCACGACGGCGTCGGCATCCATCGGCACGCCCGACTTGTCGGCCGGGTTCCACATCTTGACGCGGTCGTTGATCAACTGCAGAAAATCCTTGTCCGAGCTGGCGATGGCCACCTCGAACCCCTCGGCCTCGGCACGCTTGGCCAACTGGCCGATACGGTCGTCCGCCTCGACGCCGTCGTCACACACGCTGGCCCACCCCTCGGCCTCAAGGTACTCGACCATTTCGTCGAGCTGCACCTCCATGTCGTCCGGCATCGGGTCGCGCTGGCCCTTGTAGTCGTCGAGCTCCTCGACGCGCTCCGCATCAAGGCCGCCGTCCCACACCACGACGGCGTGAGTGGGCAGCACCTGCGCCTCGAGCTTGGCCAGCATGTTGATGAAACCGTAGATGGCGTTGGTCGGCTGGCCGGACGGCGACGTGAGTCCACGGATGCCGTAAAACGCCCGGTAGGCGAACGCATGCCCGTCTATGATCAAAAGTCGCATCTGCTTATCAGTTACCGTCAACGGTTTGTTAATCAAAACTCGACCTGATCCAGCGCCGGCTGCTGTGCCGGGATGTTGCCGGAGTTGTAGGGCCAGTCGTCCTCGGTATGCACCGGGTTGCCCGCCGGGTCGATGATCCGGGGGCTGACAAAAATCATGAGGTTTTTCTTCTCCGTGTGCGAACGCTCGCTGCGGAACAACCGGCCGATGAATGGCAAGTCGCCGAGCATCGGCACCTTGTCCTTCACCTTGACGACGTTCTCGGCGATCAACCCGCCGAGCACCAGCGTCTGGCCGTCCCAGACATGCACCGTGGAGGTGATGTAACGCACGCGGATGCTGGGCAGTGCCAGCGGCTGCTGCAGCGCGGCCGACACGGTGTTGCCGACACCGGCGATCACCTGGTTCTGGAACGGCGCGTCCTCGTACCCGAGGAACTCGGTGATCTTCGGGATCACGGTCAGATGAATGGTATAACCG
>Ga0207966_1002023_pt1 | contig 10656 bp, 9 predicted proteins | sample Knorr_S23_td_NAD_FD_185611 | JGI IMG/M metagenome (GOLD analysis project Ga0207966, IMG submission 185611) | Marine microbial communities from Southern Atlantic Ocean transect - Knorr_S23_td_NADW_ad_2500m_LV_B (SPAdes) (version 2) | ecosystem: Environmental > Aquatic > Marine > Oceanic | place... | reverse complement strand
CGCTGGATTTCTTCTTCAGGAAGCGAACCAGCCTCTTCGAGTGTATCCATGTCCATGTAGTTGCTGTAACGAGCGATACCTACTCCCCAACAGCCGGCTTCAAGCGCTTCACCGACACCTGAAACGGTATCGTCAACCTTAACCACCGACTGAATTGGGTGAACATTCATCAGATCGAGATTTCGATAAACCATAAACGGCTTGGGTCTGGCACCATTAATCACTTCGTCTCCTGCCACGGATGCATCTGGAGTGTACCCCTGTTTTTTCGCATCCTCTTCAAGGATGTCTACCATGCTTCTTACAAAACCTGTAGAACTCCCAATTTTGATACCTTCTTTTTGAAATTTTTGAGTCACCTCTGCGACGTGGGGAAGGAGGGTGGTATACTTCCTGAGACAGGCGAGCTGCATTGGGACAAAATCCTTAAACATATCATCCACATCACTCTGATCCGGATACTTACCGTATACCGTTTTCCAGCGCTCACGAATTTCCGGAACCTTGGTCAACTCAAGGATGTGAAGGTCCTTGCGCAGCCCCATCGGCCCTCTTGCTTCCGCCATGCTGATTTCAACATTATATTTCTTAAAAACATCTACAAACACCACGGCCGGGGCAAGTACGTATTCATCTGCAGTGGTGCCGCTCCAGTCCAGTACCAGCCCTTTGACTTTTCCGCGGTAGCCACGGGTGTAAACGTAATTTGATTGAATGCTCATTTTGATCTCCTTTTTGTGAGTGAAAAAATATTTTCCGGAAACTCCGGATACAGTAGAAAAGATTTATTTTAACAACAATATCAATATCTGTATAATATCAATATTGTATCTTATCTATTGATTTAAACAATAGTAAATTTTTTCCTTCAAAAATAGTAAGCTTCCTGAAAAATAATATTTTCCAATAATATCATTAGGCTATAATTAGCCCCATGAAATCAACTGCAAGTGGTTTTCCTGAAAAATGACAAAAGCCCTGTAGTTCTGTTGTTTGAGTTTATTTTACAAGGAGATTAATCACGAGTATAAAGGTTGTTACTCTTCAATTCATGGACTCAACTTTTTGGGAATCTGGATACCGGATTAAGTCCGGGATGACAAGAAAATAATATTTTAGTAAGCCCTGTTTATCTTAAAATATTTTACTACTATTGATTTAATCAATCGAAAGAATTGTTTATTTGCATTTTACAGATACGAAAGGATTTAGTAGTATTTAACATTATTGAAGAAGAATTCACCATAATTTCTCAACAGTCCAAGCTAATTATCTCATGAAACGTAATATCCTTCTCAATCCAGGTCCAGCCACAACGACTGACAGCGTCAAGCAGGCACTGATGGTTCCGGACATTTGTCCCCGCGAACAGGAATTTGGTGACCTCACCCAGTCCGTTTTAAAAAAAGTGGTTCAGGTGGTTAATGGCAATTTGACGCATAGCGCTGTCATTTTTGCCGGATCCGGAACTGCCGGAGTTGAAGCAGCCTTGAGTTCGGTTGTAGCTTCGGACGGCAAAATTCTGATTCTCGATAATGGTGCTTATGGTAAGCGCGCAGAAACGATTATTCAAGCCTATGGCATTCCGCACCGGACATACAGAATCGGTTGGGGGGAATATCCGGACGTGGCGGAAATTGAATCAATATTTCAGCAGGACCGTGAACTGACGCACTTCGCTTTTGTGCATCACGAAACAACTACTGGAATGCTCAACCCTCTGCCGGAACTATTGGAACTTTGCCAAAAATATGAAGTTGATTCAATTGTTGATGCCATGTCCTCTTATGCAGGACTGCCCATTGACTTGCAGGAACTGCCGATTGATTATTTAATATCTTCTTCAAACAAGTGTATTCAAGGCATGGCAGGTACAAGTTTTGTGATTGCAAATAATGAAAAACTCGCAAAAATTGCAAAATTCCCGGCGCGTAATCTTTACCTCAATTTGTGGGGAAATCACAGTTACATTGAAAAAACCGGACAATTTCAATTCACGCCTCCTGTGCAGATTGTTTATGCTCTTAATGCAGCTCTGGATGAGTTTTTTGTAGAGACACAGGCTGGACGGACTGCACGCTATTTCAAAGCTTATGAGACTCTGCTGGACGGTATTGATAAAGTCGGGCTGGAACTCCTTCTGCCCAAATCTCAACACTCCAAGCTGTTGACGGCAATCGTAGAACCGCAATCCCCAAACTACGATTTTATGGAAATGCATGACTATTTTTATGAAAACGATATCACAATCTATCCTGGTAAAAAAGCCAAGCAAGATACTTTCAGGATTGCCAACATCGGTGCAATTGATTATCGTGACATGCTGCTTTTCAACGAAAAACTTCTTCAGTATTTTGAGGACAGGAAAATCTCTAATTCATAATATATTAATACCGACACTTTTCTGAATCGATTGCGAAAATTCTTACTGGTTGCTATCGTGAAATAAAAATTTAGGCTTTTTAATTAAATTAGTATTGACTAATAATTTTATTGTGCTTACAATAACTACCATGCTGGTATTTTTGTCAGGGCAATCCCTACTACAACTCCTCCTTCTCTTTCATCGAAGTTGCAGTATTTCGGATAAAATCGATAAAGGCTCAAGCTGGAATATCTCTTACAAAGAATTAAATTTTTTATCAACATCCTGACTCAGGTTTATTTTTAATATTTTTGTAAAGAAATACTATGTTTAACAATAAAAAAATCATAACCCTCATTCTCGGAAGTCTGTTGTGGTTTCCACATTTTGCCCCGGCTGCACAAGTAAATATTCTTTCGGAGCGGCAGGAATTTTTGCTCCGGCCTTTTCTGGATGTATTTGAAGAACAAACCGGAATCAAGGCCAATGTTGTTTATCTCAAAAAAGGCTCTCTGGAGCGCCTCAAGCAGCAGCCGGGTTCGGTCGATGCCCTGCTGACAGTGGACATTTCAAATTTGACCGCAATTGCAGATGCAGGACTATTTCAGCCAATAAACTCAAATGTAATTGAACAGAATGTTCCGGGAAACTACCGTGACCCAAAAGGGCTTTGGACGGCTCTAACTGCTCGCGCCCGTGTGATTTATTATTCAAAAGAGCGTATCAAAGTCGGTGAATTATCCACCTATGAGGCATTGGGTGAATCCGGAAACAACCAACGTGTCTGTACCCGTTCCGGATACCACAAATATAATGTGGCATTAATTTCTTCAATGATTGCAGAACATGGTGCGGCCAAAGCGAAAACTTGGCTGCAGGGTTTGAAAAACAATCGGGGACGCAAACCTAGCGGAAACGATCGAGGTCAGGTCAAAGCCATTTATCAGGGACAGTGTGATGTCGCGCTGGGAAACACATATTACATGGGTAAAATGCTGGAGCGTGAAGACCAGCGTGCATGGGCCGCATCAGTAGGAATTTATTTTCCAAATCAAGGTGATCGTGGTACCCACATGAATATCTCCGGAGGCGCAGTCACTAAAGCAGCAAAAAACAAAGCTGAGGCTGTAAAAATGCTGGAGTTTCTTTCAGGGAAACTAGCCCAATACATGTATGCACAGGTGAACCATGAATATCCGGTCAAATCCGGAATTCAGTATTCAGGAATCGTACAGGGTTTCGGTGGTGGACAGGACGGAGTCAAGAAAGGTGTTTTCAAACAGGATCAGCGTAATTTAGCTGAAATCGGCAGTCACCGAAAAAAAGCCATCAAAATACTTGATGAAGTTGATTTTGACAATTAAGCACAAAGATTTCAGGAACATTAATTTTTAATCAGGAACTCGCTACATGACAGTTGAACAAATTTCACATGTAATTTGTTATTGCGGGCCTAAGTGAGTTTCTGCAGCTGAAATGGTTTCTGCCGTTTTCAGTTGTACATTAACGAAAGGCCGCCGCTCGGCTACCGGAAGATAGAGGTTGTCATTCTCAAACATTGCTGTTAGTATATGCTAATTTCAAACCCCAATTAAAAAGTGCTATGACTGAGCATTCTAAAGTTATTGAAGAGTATCTGCTGACACTCTACAAACTGAACCGTGCAGGAGAGCCGGCAAAAGCGGTTACACTTGCAAACCGTTTGGACACAAGTCCTCCAACCGTTCATGCAACAATCTTAAGAATGCAGCGGGATGGATTGGTCAATGTAACAAAAACAAAAGAACTTGCATTGACAAAAGAAGGCCAAAGTATTGCTGAAGACATTGCCTACCGTCATAACCTCTCTGAATATTTTCTTTGCAATACACTGGGAATTCCATGGTACGAAGTGCATCAGCACGCACACCTTTTGGAACACGCAATGACTCCTATGGTAGTTGAAAAACTTGCAGAGTTCCTCGGTAAACCTGAATTTTGCCCACACGGTACACCAATGCCCGGAACCGAATTACCTGAAAATACAATCACTCTCATGGAAGCACGGCCGGGAATGACTGTTGAGGTTGCCATGATTGGAGAGGTATTAGAGGATTCAGTTGATTTGATGAAGATCCTGCATGAGCACAAAGTGATGCCCGGCAAGCAACACAAAGTAATTGAAAAAACGGAAGTGATGCGCTCCATCTCACTTGAATCCAAAGAGGGTCCTTCGTCTCTGCCTTTTCATGTTGCAGAGAAAATCTTTGTGATAGAAATTCCCAAAGACAAAAAACGTTCCATTCAACCTTGAATTCATCTCCCAGAAAAAAATGAAATCTTCCGTCCACTCTTCCGGAAGCTGGAATCTTTTAACACTCTCGCTGGCTTTGTTGTTTGCGTTACCTTTTTTCTCTCTGATCGTAACTGCCGGTTCAGGAGGAGAAAATGTATGGGGACATTTATTAAGCACGGTTATGCCCGGTTATCTAAAAAACACATTCTGGCTGATGCTTGGTGTTGGCAGCGGCACTCTTCTTTTAGGAGTGAGTACGGGGTGGTTGATTTCAATGACAGAATTTCCCGGGCGTCGGATGATGGAATGGGCATTGTTACTGCCGTTGGCATTTCCCGGTTACATTATCGCGATGGTCTACGTGGAACTGCTGGAATTTTCCGGACCGGTGCAGGAACAACTCCGTTTGTGGTTCGGCTGGCAGAATTACATGGACTACTGGTTTCCGCCGATTGCCTCACTTGGAGGCGCAATAACGATGCTCACGCTAGTACTCTTTCCTTACGTTTATCTGCTTGCCAGAACCGCGTTTCTTCAACAATCGGCTACATTGATGGAAGCCAGCCGGATGCTGGACAAAAGTGCAGGTAACAGTTTTTTTATGATTGCCTTGCCATTGGCGCGTCCGGCGATTGTGGTTGGTGTCAGCCTGGCAATGATGGAAACCCTGGCAGATTTTGGCACAATGCAGTTATTTGCCGTACAAACCTTTACTACCGGGATTTATCATACATGGTTCGGAGCATACAATGCTCCGGGTGCAGCTCAGCTTTCTTTATCGTTACTGACGTTCATCAGCTTCTTTATATTTTTGGAACGCTACTCGCGAAAACAACAGCGTTTCCACGCACAAAGCAGTATAAAAAATGCACATACCAGATATCCTCTTTCTGGAATCCGTGCCGTCCTGGCTTTGTTATTTTGTATATTTCCGGTACTGTTCGGATTTGCTTTGCCTGCAGGTTTATTGATTCAGTGGGCAACTGAAAGCTGGCGTGGAGTGATGTTGGACCGCTTTTTCAACGATGCCGGAAACAGTATCTTACTGGCCGGCGTAACCGCATTATTAGGAGTATTTATCGGCCTTTTAATGGCTTTCGGTTCCCGACTCAGCAAGCGCCGCAGAATTCATTGGGCAGCACGCCTGGTAAGTCTCGGTTATACTTTCCCGGGACCGGTTGTTGCGCTCGGTGTCCTCTTGCCTTTTGCCTGGTTTGACCGGACAATGGATGCATGGATGCAGGAAACATTTGGAATAACTACTGGTTATCTGCTGAGCGGAACTTTGTTCATTTTGGTTTTTGCTTACCTTGTACGGTTTCTTGCCCTGGCTTACGGTACCGCCGAATCAGGACTTGGGAGGATCACTTCCGATATGGAAGACGCAAGTAGATCTTTGGGAAAGAACACCTGGCAAACTTTAAAGCAGGTACATTTGCCGCTGCTTCGAGGCAGCGTGTTAGCCGCCGGAATGCTGGTCTTTGTCGATGTGATGAAAGAGTTGCCCGCGACACTTATGCTCCAGCCTTTTAATTTTAGTACACTTGCAACCAGGGCATACGGTTATGCCACAGAAGAACTGCTCAAGGAAGCCTCTCTCTGGTGCCTAACTATTGTCGTAGTCGGTTTGTTTCCAGTAATTTTCCTGAATCGCCAACTGCGGCAAACTGCACCGCAAAACTAACTTATTTAACCATGATTGAATGTAGAAATCTCACCAAATCCTACGGCGTACTGGAAGCCGTCAGTGACTTCAGCCTGCATTTGGAGGAACACGAATTCCTTTCCATTCTTGGACCATCCGGATGTGGAAAATCTACTCTGCTGCGGCTGATAGCAGGACTGGAAGTTCCCAGCAAGGGACAAGTATTGCTGGAAAAACGGGAGATCTCAGGGGAAAAAATAATCCTGCCTCCGGAGCGTAGAAAATTTGGTATGATTTTTCAGGATTTTGCCTTGTTTCCGCATTTGAGTATAGAAAAAAACATTGCTTATGGTGTAAGCGGATCCCGAAGTGAGAAACAGAAACGGGTGGTGGAATTGCTGAAGTTGGTCAGTTTACAGCACCTTGCATCCAAAATGCCCCATCAAATCAGCGGTGGAGAACAGCAGCGAATCGCCGTTGCCAGATCACTTGCCCCACGGCCAAGGCTGATTTTAATGGATGAACCGTTCAGTAATTTAGATTATCAATTGCGTTTGCAGCTAAGGCGCGAAATTAGGGGAATTCTTAAACATGAAGGCGTGGCAACAATTCTCGTAACACATGATCAGGTTGAAGCAATAACTTTTTCTGAGCGTGTGCTCCTCATGCACAAAGGTAAGCTGGTACAGGCTGGAACTCCGGAAGAAATATACCAGCAACCGCAAACACTTTGGGCCTCATCTTTTGTGGGTGAAGCCAACCATCTTTCGGTTGAATGGGAGAAAACATCATTAAAATCACCTTTTGGTTTTTTGGACGTACCTGCTGAAATCGGTAAAGAAACCCGCATCCTGATGGTACGTCCGGAAGATTTTATTCTTGTGTCTGCTCCTGACGACGAGGCAAACGGCATTGTGAAAACGGTTGAATTTTCTGGTGCAGCGCAGACAGTCGGAGTGGAATTAAAAAGTGGTGAAAAAATTCAGGTAAGCGGTTCTCCACATTTATTGTGGAATCTGGAGGATCCTGTGAAAATCACAGCAGAAAGATATTTGTGCTTCAACAGTTCCGGTGACAGACTTGACGGATTTACTGCAAAATAAAAGTGCAATAGCTTTTAACACACTAGAAACTTTCAAATGTCTTGTTCTGGGAAAAGCATCTGATCATATCTGGCGTCTTATCAATGTTAAGTCACAATTTATGTTATTAAGTCTTCAGTTTCCTCTTTGGATCATTAACACATAAAGTTGCCAGGGAATCTTTCAATATTTCTTCTTACTACTCGTTTTAGCACTTTCATACCAAAACTTTACAACTGATATCCAACTATCAGCTGAATGGTTTTGAATTGTGAAGTCTATACAGGTGTGGTGAAATGGTGAGGATTAATTAAAGACTTTAATCGAAATAGCGAACCATCATCAAAAGACTCACGTGCCAACAGAAACAACTAAAATAACTGCAAAAAAACCTCCGTGGCTGAAAGTTCCCTTCCCGGGAGGAGAGCGTTATTCGTGGATCAAAAAAAGTGCTGCAAATCTTAAGCTGAGTACTGTTTGTGAAGAAGCAAATTGTCCAAACATTGGTGAATGCTGGAACGGCGGCACGGCAACTTTCATGCTGATGGGCGACACCTGTACACGCGGATGCAGATTTTGTGCAGTCAAATCCGCAAAAAGTCCTGGAGCACTAGACGCAGAAGAACCAAAGAAATTGGCTGAAACTGTTAATAAAATGGATTTGAAATATGTGGTTCTGACGACTGTTGACCGTGACGATCTCCCGGATCAGGGTGCTGCGCACATTGCCCGCTGCATCCGGTCTACTCAACGAGCCTGTCCGGACATGTTAATTGAAATGCTGATGCCGGATTTTCAGGGAAAAACAGAACTGGTTCAACAAGTAATAAACGCACGCCCTGCGGTTTTAGCACACAACCTGGAAACCGTCCGGAGTCTCACTCCAATAGTCCGGGATGCACGTGCAGGTTATGACCAGTCACTGCAAGTTTTACGATACCTCAAACAAAACTGTCCGCAGGGATACACCAAATCTTCACTGATGCTCGGCGTGGGCGAAAGCCGCGCAGAAACTTTGCGGGCCATGGAGGATCTGCGTGATGTCGGAGTGGATTTTCTTACCATAGGTCAATATCTGCAGCCCACAAAAAAACATTTGAAAGTTGAAAAGTTCGTGCCTCCGGAAGAGTTTGCTGAACTGGCTGAATTGGGCGACAAAATGGGATTTGAATATGTGGCCTCCGGACCGTTGGTGCGCAGTTCATACAAAGCAGCTGAATTTTATATTGAACGAAAAATCCGGGGCCGCGCATGAGTCTTCCGGACAAACTCACTTTGTCTCCGATCCAGAAAATTTCCGGCAGCGTAGTTTTACCGGGTTCCAAGAGTCTCTCCAACCGAATTTTGCTTTTGAGCATGTTGGCTGAAGGAAAGACTGAAATTCAGAATCTGCTGGACAGTGATGACGTCCGCCGAATGGTGGAAGCATTGGAAACACTTGGAATTCAGCTTGAAGAAAACCGTGCAGAAAATCTCATAACAGTTTCAGGAACATCTGGAATAATTCCGGTTAAAGAAGCCACTTTGATGCTGGGAAACGCCGGAACAGCAATCAGGCCTTTGACCGCAGCCATGACTTTGGGACACGGACGTTTTGTTCTGGATGGAGTGCAGCGCATGCGGGAGCGCCCTATCATCGATTTGGTAAACGGCCTTTCCCAGCTCGGAGCAAATTTGCGTTGCATAAACGGAACAGATTGTCCGCCGGTGGAAGTGATTGCAGACGGCCTTCCCGGGGGAATTACCCGTTTGAGCGGTGCAATCAGCAGTCAATATTTGACAGCAATTCTGCTGGCCGCGCCTTATGCAGACAAAGAGGTGCAAATTGAAATAACCGATAAACTGGTTTCTGTGCCTTACGTGGAAATGACGCTGCGTCTGATGCGGAGTTTTGGTGTTTCTGTGAATCACGAAAACTTCCGTCTTTTCCATATTCCCCGTCAAACATATCGCTCTCCAGGAAGCATTTTTGTAGAAGGCGACGCCTCATCCGCCTCTTATTTTCTGGCTGGTGCTGCAATTACCAAAGGAACTGTGACGGTAAAGGGATGCGGTACTGACAGCTTGCAGGGGGATGCACGTTTTGCTGAAGTCCTGGAAAAAATGGGAGCCAAAGTTGAATGGGAACCACAGCAGGTTAAACTGACCGGAAACTCTTTAAACGGAATTGATGTGGACATGAATCAAATGCCGGACGCGGCCATGACATTGGCAGTTGCGGCTCTGTTTGCTTCCGGACCTACGGCCATCCGGAACATCTATAATTGGAGGGTAAAAGAAACCGAAAGGCTGCAGGCAGTTTCTACAGAATTACGCAAACTGGGAGCTGAGGTTGAGGAAGGTTACGATTATCTTGTCATTCAACCGCCGGAGCAAATCCGGAAGGCTGAAATTGATACCTACGATGACCACAGAATGGCAATGGCTTTTTCATTGGCAGCCTGCGGAGAGTCCCCAATGACAATAAATAATCCCGGATGTGTGAGCAAAACTTTTCCGGATTATTTTGAAGTGCTTAACGGTTTATGTGCCTGAATCAGGAGAAATATTGTTGTAATTAAGGACAAAACCTCATTTTAATAAGATTCAGAACGTAAACCCAATTCCCAGTTGCACCTGAGAGGTTGTAAAACTTAGTTTATTACTTTCATAGGTGAAGTCTTTAGCTGTCTTGCCCACTTTGGGCAATGGAGGGTTGCTTTCTTCAAATTCTGCCTTGATGAAGTTTGTACGATAGCCTAACAGAGTTTCAAAACCAAATCCGTGGTGCCCCAAGACAAAAAATAAAGAATGTCCTCCAAGATAATTGTTCTTGGGATTGAATGGTTCGCTACCACCATATTCCAGAGACGTTTCCCTCTTTCCTCCAGACAAAACTCCCGCGCCCCACATAAACGAGTAGTTTTCTCCTATTCCAAAAGCCACATCAGTGAAATTTGTCACTAGTGTTGTTTTTTCTGTGATTGTTTCCCCTTCTCTATTTGTGTCTGTTTTTTCCATTTTGGTTGTAATAGTGGTGTAGCCCAGGCCGATGCTTTTAAACAAAAAATATAAACTACCGCCAATTTGTTTATTGATAATTGTAGGTTTAGAAGATGAATTTGTGTCAGTGAAAATAGCGTAATCTTTTTTGTCTTCGTTTACTGGGGCCAGCATGCGTATTCGAATCAACTCCGAACGCGCACAAGAACCAAATAGAATTGGGAATAAAATAATCAGTGATGAGAAACGTAAGGCAGACATGATTTCCATAACTGGCTAAGATCACGCATCAATAAACAACCAGGGT
>Ga0207966_1002022_pt1 | contig 10657 bp, 9 predicted proteins | sample Knorr_S23_td_NAD_FD_185611 | JGI IMG/M metagenome (GOLD analysis project Ga0207966, IMG submission 185611) | Marine microbial communities from Southern Atlantic Ocean transect - Knorr_S23_td_NADW_ad_2500m_LV_B (SPAdes) (version 2) | ecosystem: Environmental > Aquatic > Marine > Oceanic | place... | reverse complement strand
CCGCTAAAAATGTCCCCAACTGAATTTCCGCGCCCCCCAGCGCATAGCGACCACTCTTCATCATCGAAAGCAATAACGCCATTGTCAAGATACGACTGCCATGAGCTGATGACGGCGCCTATTGTCAGCCCTTCGGACTGTTTGAGGATTTCAGGGAACTGGCGGAGTCCGCCCTTCGATACTGCTTCCACCTCGGCGTCAGTTGAATCGCCGGGCGATGACGACGCTTCAGGCGGAACCGTCACCTTTATGGTCTGGAACGTTGGGCTGGGTGCGACCTGAGTTGACTGCGCGGCCGATTGCCCGGCGTCGGAACCACACCCTGCGACCGCAGTCGCAAGTAGCGAAATCGCCACCAAAACAATGGCCCTTGCAACCAGCGCACCCGGTAATTTCAATGCCCGTTCCTCCCTTGTGTTTTATGCAAAATCTCGCCGGTGAACAGCGCGACGAGATAGTCTACGTCAGAGAGCGGAATCGGACCCTCGTGCACCTGCCCTGCCAGATTTACAACTTGCCGCCCAATACCGAATCGCGGTCCTTCACCTCAGTTCGCAGGTATAGACTCCCCGCGTCGCCAAAACCGGCGCCAAGGCATCTGCTATCAGCCGAGCCTGCCAGCTAAAAAATCACAGGCCAGCCGAGGAGATCAAGTTGAAAGTCACAGCTGTAAAAACCATGGTCCTTGAAAACAAGCCACCATACATCGGTGGCAAATACTTCCTGATTTTGCAAATCGAAACCGACGAAGGAATTGTTGGTCTTGGAGAAAAAGTTACGGGAAGCTCGTTCAACTCCGGTAACTGGCAGGACTTCAAATCTCAGATCGCGCTGATCCACGAAACAGCCGAGGCATTCGTGATCGGTGAAAATCCGTTCAACATCGAAAAAATCTGGCAGAACGCGTACGGTAGCCGACACGATTATCGACACCCGAGCCTGCACTACACGTCGGTGTTGAGCGCCCTCGAAGTGGGTCTGTGGGATATCGTCGGCAAAGCATCGAATCAACCCATCTACAACCTCCTTGGCGGGCGGGTTCACGAAAAACTGCGCGCCTACGCATACATGCCGCGGGGGTACCAGGAGAGCCCTGAACGGGCCGGCGAAATCGCGCTACAGCTGCTTGAAGAAGGCAACTCTGCATGCAAGCTCGACCCTTTTCCGCCGCTCCATCCGGGACCCCGCGATATCTCGCTCGCCGAGATCGGTGCCGCAGCAGGAATCTTCGAGGGAATACGTAACGCCGTTGGCGACAAGATGGAGGTCGGTATCGGCACCCACGGCCAGTTGACCACCTACAGCGCTATACGCGTTGCCAACGCGCTGGAGGAGTACCAGCCGTTCTGGTTTGAAGAACCTGTATCCCCCGAGAACGTCGACGAAATGGCAAGGGTGGCGGCCCACACCAGCATCCCGATCGCGAGTGGCGAACGACTGGTTACAAAGTACGAGTTCGCCGAGCTAATCGAAAAGCAGGCAGCCCAGATTATCCAGATGGATGTCGGTCAGTGCGGGGGTATACTCGAAGCGAAGAAGATCGCTGCCATCGCCGAAACTCACTACGCCGTGATCGCACCCCACATGTACTGCGGCCCGGTAATCGCATCGGCCGCGATACAAATCGACACCTGCTCCCCGAATTTCCTGATCCAGGAAGCAAACCAGGGGCCGCTTCACAAGACGATCTTCAAAGAGCCGCTCGCGTTTGAAAACGGCTTTATCATTCCGCCCACTGGACCCGGCCTGGGCGTCGAGCTGGACATGGATGTCGTAAGCGCCCATCTTGTCGAGTAGTCAGCTTCATATCGCAAACAAGGAGGGCCTCGTGAACGATTCTGGTGAAGCGCGTCGAATTGTGACCGCCCTGGAGGATTTTCGTAAAAAGAAGCAACAACGGATCATCTCCAATCACGAGCCCGGAGCGGAACTCGTTGACAGGGTTCCGGAAGGTCTTTCGGCCGATATTGGCTTTCTGTCGAAATTATCCGGTCATCACAGACCTTACGCGCACGTCCCGGACCCGCGCCTTCCTGAAGAGTCCGATTGTGGATACCTGGAGGTTTATTCAACAAGACTCAAACGCATACCGATTTTCGGACGCGTGTATGGCGTCAGGTGGCGCCAGAGCACGCCGACAGGGGGCTCCGATATCAGCGACTACATAGCCGACTATCTGAACGAACAAGCAGCCCTCACCGAATCCATGATCAAGGTAGGTACGGACTTTGCCGTAATCGGCAATTGCACCGACGATTGGATGATCTTTCCATATTGGGATGGTGGAGGGGATTGGAAACCCACGGTCGTCGACTGCATCAACATCATGGCGAAATCTCTACTTTCGATGCCGCTCCCGGAAGACCTAATATCTGAATCGACATCATCGGCACAAAAGGACTGAACTCCAGTGGTACTTCTGCTGAACGGATTTACCGATCACACCATCGACACCGGTGAGGTGGAGATCGCGTATTCCATTGGGCCCGATAACGGGCCAACCCTGCTGCTGCTGCACGGGTTGACGGACCGGCGAGACGCGTTTCCGACCGTGATCGACACTCTGGATGAAATGCACCGTGTGGTGGCCATCGACCAGCGCGGTCACGGCTATTCGGGGCGCACACCCGGTCACTACAGCAACGATGATCATGCCCGCGATATCCGTTACATTCTGGAAAACGTTTGTCAGTCACCAACAGTCGTGTGGGGCCACTCGATGGGCGGTGCCAATGCGATTGCCATGGCCGCCGATCCGCCCGAGCAGTTGAAGGCGCTCATACTGGAAGACCCGGCAATTTTTGGGCGGGCACGGTCGACACGGGCGGGCGGCGCGCCAGTGAACAGCCCGTTCGGTGCGTCTCTTGAACTCATAGAAGCCGGAATATCGGCAGAAGAAATGGCTTCCCGCATAGCCGAATCTGAACCAGGGATGCCCGACTACTACGCGCCCTGGAAAGCGGAAAGACTGGCCCAGATTGACCCCGCAGTTCTACGGGATGTCGTTGCGGGCCGAAGACGCGGAGTCCAGGACCCGAAAGAGTCGCTTGCGAAGATCGACTGCCCGGTGCTGCTTATGCAGGCCGATCCCGACAAGGGCGGCATTCTGCAGGACGAGTTCCTGGCAGAAATAACACCGAAAACTGGCGACTGGACAGTCGTAAAAGTCGTGGGCGCCGGTCACGTCATAAACCGAAATCACCCGGAGCTGGCGCTTCCAATTGTCATGCCGTGGCTCGCGGCGCACTCATAGCCGAAAGATCACGTACCCGAATCAACAAATTCGCTCACTATCATTGCGCAACCTATAATCCGCCCAAATCAAAAACGAGCAGGAGGTACGCAAATGGGACCCGATGGCAAAGAGTTGGGCGAGATCGCAACCGACGTGCTGTTCGAGAACGACCGGGTGAAGATCTGGAATTTGACAATTGAGCCCGGTGAGTCCAGCGACTGGCACCTCCACGGTCGCGATTACGTGACGGTTGTCGTGGAAAGCAACGGCGGGCTCGACGCCGAGTACGGGGACGGCACGGCCAACCTGAGCGAAAACGTTGTCGGCGACTTCACCTATCACGACTCGCACCAGATCCACCGGGTCATAAACAACACCGGTAAGCGCTACAAAAACGTGCTGATCGAACTGAAGTAACCCGGATCTGAAAAATCCCCACTGTACTGTCCGTGGCTGGAGGCGCAGCGGAATCGCGGAAGCCAGAGGCGACTCAAAATGCCCGGACACGAAATCACCCCGGAGGTCGAAAAGTTTCTGGCCAGTCAGCCAAACCTGATACTAGCGACGCTCCGGCGACCTTCAGGCGAAGTTCGCGGTCCCCAGCTTTCACCGGTCTGGTACATCTGGCGAGACGGCGCGTTTTTCATATCAACAACTACCGCTACGGCCAAGTGGAAGAACCTGCTCCGCGATCCGCACTGCAGCGGGATAGTTGACCACCACGATGGCCACTATGTGTACGTGGCGGGCGTGGCCGAACTCGACGATGGCGACGTGTACGACTTAACCCGGGAGATTATCCATCGGTACAAGACACCCGAGGAGTTCGGGCCGTACATGGAGTCGATCTACGAGCGAGGAAATCGCGGGCTAATCAGGCTGATCCCGCAACGGATAGTGACACGCGAGTTTGATTAGGGTGCGGGTTGTTATCCTCGCTGCAATCTGGCCCGCTTACACTCGAATACACAAAAGTAACCAGTTCAATCTACGAAGCACGTATTTTTCGTCTCGTACACTGCCCGGACTTAGTAACTGCAATTCAAAGCGAGGCTCCTTCCGAAACACCTGATACGACCCGTGAACGCCGATGAAACGCCAATCGGTTTTGTTCTGGTCGCCGATGAACTGTGTGGCACACGAGAAAATCCGGACTCGAATTGCGCCCTGTGCGCTTCATGACCGACGCTCGTTACCAGCGCCTAGGATACGGAACTGTAGCACTCGAACTGGTGGTCGAACATGCCAGGTCACACCCGTAAGCTACGATGCTCCTGACCAGAGTCCTTCCCGGTAACGCCAGCGCCGAGAATTTTTACAAAAATTCGGTTTCAAGCCGTTTGGCGGCGACACACCATCTGGCGAAATTGGTTTGGTCTTCGATCTGTACATTGCCCGGCGGGTGACCTGGTCCGCGCCAGTCCTAATAACGACCCACTTGATGCCGCCCGGAGGAGGTTTCATCACATAGTGGTCGACATCTGCTGGATCGCTTGAACCCAGCAGGTCAGGCGGTGATGAGTCGCTCAGCCAGATCACGTCGAACTCAGAAACGGCCAGGTCGAAGTATCCGGGCGTATCGACGTCGATTACGACCTCCGACTTCCCCTCGGGACTCACCCCAGTAACCACACGTCGAATAATCAACTGACGCCTTTCTTTGGGCCGGTTCCGCAGTCCGCACTCACGGCGCGTCCGAGTCCTTGACACCATCGCCCGTAACCGATGCGTGTGCAATCACTAAAAGCGACCAGTGGCCGCCAACCGGGGCCGCGACTGGACTCGCCGTGACCCGCTCAACCAGCAGCGAAGTACTGATCAGATGCGGTTTCCGAGATCAGTCAGATCATTTGAGATAATTGGTGCCTGCCAGGCGGCAACATTATCCCGTGTAATACCCACTCCAGGCGCTCAGTCGAGCCGGTCGATAACGGCCTCGCAAGTCGCGATTTCGAGCTCGCACAGCATCACTACGTTTCCGACGACGACATAAGCGAAGAACCGAACAGGAGGTTGCTTTTGCCACGGTACCGCCCCTTTGCCGATGGCAATCTCTGCCGGCTCAACCCCCTCATCGAGTGCCACACGGTGCGACGGGTAAAACCGAATCTCGAGGTTTTTCTGATTGGCGAATCCGAACCATGCGTCGGTGGCGCCCGGGAGTGTTTCCAGGTCGAACTGCGTCACTTTCTTGTAACCTGCGGCTTCAAAATCTTCAACCGTGTAGATCCCGCCGTTATCGAGCACCATCGACGTGCCGGAATCGTCAACAGGGGTTGCGGCCGTTTGCCCGTCCTGATCGGATGCAACACCCGCGCCCGGGTCTTCCGACCCGCAGGCCGATATAGCCCCTAACGCCACAACGATGAGGCAGATCGGGAAAATCGAATTGCGCCACATATGCAGCTGTTCCGCGAATTTTTCCGCCACTTCGGTACCCACCTCGAGTCGGCTGTTTTAATCGAGTCGTTCCACCAACGCCTCGCACGTCGCGACTTCCAGTTCGCACAGCATCACCATGTTGCCGACGACCAAATACGCGTCGTAGCCGATGCGAGCCCGGGACTGGTCGAGCTTGCCGCCTGCTTCTGCCGATTGCGCTACCCGACCGATGGCCTCGTCGGCCGGATCGACGCCGAGCGCTAGCGCATTGGCATGCGACTCGTAAAAACGAATTTCGATGTCCTTTTGCTCAAAAAATCCGTACCAGACCTCGACCGCGCCAGGCAGAAGACCTGCTGAGAGCTGCTTCGATTTTTTCCAGCCGGCACGGGTCACAGAGTCCACGTCGAAAATGTCATCAGCCCGTAGCACGAAGGGACCCCCATCTACTTGCTGCGACGCCGCGCCAGGTGGTTCCGCATCCGAACCGCAGGCGGTAACTAGCAGCGTCGCCGCAACTGCCAGCAATGTCGGGACGAATCTTGCCCGCATGTTCTATCTCCTCGGACTTTATGCCGCCGATAGCGTCCGTTCCCGCCCAACACCCTACTCCAGATTCAACATGTGGTTCTTACCGCGTTTGGGTGCACACATCGACATCCACCTCAGCCATACACCAGATTGTCGTTGATGTAATCCCAGTTGAGCTGGATGCCTAGTCCCGGGCCCTGCGGGATGCTTACATAGCCGTTTTCGTCCATCAGGTCACATGGGGCCAGCAAGTAGGGCGGCACAATCGCGTCGTAGTCCTCATCGGGCCGCAATAGCCCGCGCTCGTAGTACTCGCACGTCTCTTCCGAGGTGGAACCGAACAGCGCCAGGTTGCCGAAACCGCCCACGTGTAGCTCGCACTGCATGCCGATCGACTCGTAAAACCCCAACGCCTTGCGAACACCGGTGATGCCGCCGAAGTTCGTATCGATCCGGCCCATGTCCGAAGCGTGCTGCAACGCCCATTCGGCGCGGGTGTAAAGACTCCCCGGCTCCATCTCCGGGCCAAGCACCGCGATGTCCAGCGCCTCGGTCAGCTTCCGGTACGGCTCGGTCTTTCGCTCGTCCATCGGATGCTCGAACCAGTAGTAGTCGAGCTTCTCGATTTCTCGTCCGACGTAAAGCGATTCCTCTAACGTGTAGATGCCCCACGGATCGAGCATCAGCACCATGTCGTCGCCCACGGCCTCGCGCACCGCCCGGCAAATCTCGAGGTCGGCCTCAGGAAACGCCGGCTTACCGGGCGCGGGCTCTTCTTTTTCGGGGTCCCAGTAGATGTTGGCGTGCACCTTATACGCGGTGTAGCCGCGCTTTTTACATTCGATTGCGTGCTCGGCGTAGACCTCCGGCGACCCGAGATTTGGTGCGGTGCTCGCGTAGGCCTTTACCCTGTCACGGTAACCACCGAGCAGGCTCGCTACCGACACTCCAGCCATCCTGCCCGCCAGGTCCCAGAGCGCGCAGTCGACGACCCCGATCACTGCTTCCGAAAGCCCGCGATGGCCCATCATCCACTGCCACAGTTTCTCGCGGTCCAGTGGGTTTTCGCCGATCAGCATAGGCTTCACGATCCGCTCAATCACCTCGGGCGGTGGCGGTACGAAGTAAGTGTTCCCCCCGGTGAAGTAGCCCTCGGCACCTTCGTCCGTTTCGATCTTCAGTATCCGCTGGACTTCGTCGTGCTCTTCGCCCCAGACGCCGTAGCCCCAGCGCGTTGGACTGAAGCGAGTTGTGGCTTTGAACGAAATTACTTTTACGTCGGTGATCTTCATGCTTGGTCTGACCCGATCGTCGCTCTCTTTGGTTCAACTTCGTCCGCAAGTGCTATGACGGGCATGATAGTCGAATACGACAGACCCGACGTGGGATCCGAATGGCCACAGGGCACCCCGTTGCTATTACACCGCGTTTGTGCTCAGGACGTTGGTCTATCCCACTCTTTTATTCCGCGATCGCGCAGACCGCAGCCGACCAAACCGGGAGTAAGCCCTCGGTCGACTCGATGCATTCGTCTCTCAATCCGGTAGTCCACTGCTGGAACGGCGGATATGTCCTGTGCAACTCGAATCCTGCTTCATCGACATAGGCCTCGTAGTAATAAATCACGCTATCGTCATTCGCATCTTCAAACACGTCGAAGCGAAGAACGTCCGGCTCCTCGTCCCGTGCTACCTGGCATTACCACTTCAGATATTCGAGCAATTTTTCTCGCTTGCCCGGCCGAACCTTCACTTTTATGAATTCTGCGATCAATTTGAATATGATTCCGATCTCTTCCGTTCCACTATCTTGAGCCTGTCGAAGGGTCAAGTGACGGTTTGCATCACTCCGCTATCGTGCAAATCACTGTCGACATATCTGCCATTGCCGGTTCGGCTGACTCGATGCACTCGTCCCAGAGTCCGCCACCACACGCGTCATCTGATCTCTAGAATCATTGCGCACAAAATCACCGCCCGGTACCTACGCCGGATGTTTTTCCGATTCAGGTTGCCGTACTGGGAGCAATAACTACTTGGAGCACCACAGCGTAATAGTAGTCGGGGGAGGTCCCGGTGGGCTTGGCGTTGCGGCGACGCTCGAAGGCTGGCACCCCAGATTCGAAGATGACTACGAGTTCCCATCGCCTGAGGTCCAGCAACTGGCCCGCAAGCACGCCCACGACCCGCTGGCACTCGACCTGCACGAACTCCTTGAGCGCGGGCACCGGCCGATCGAGTTCTTCAGGATGCGCCACCACCCAGTTCAGGACGCCCTTCCGCTCGGTGAATGGACACTGAAATTCGCAAAACACGACCGTGCTGACTGGCTAATGCTTACTACCGATGGACCCGGCGGGATCTGGAACAATGTCCCCCGGCAACAGTTGACGCTCGGCCCCGCTCACTGGATGGAACTCGCTCACTATCCGATCGCTAAGTTCTATGAGCAGACCGGCCGGGATCGCGACCTGAACGCACTGGTCCACCGCGATGACCTTGTTCCGTACTATCGGGCATGCGCTGAGGAGCTGGGACTCAACGAGCACATTAAGACCGGTGTCAGAGTCACCGGAATCAGGCCACCTGCCACGCAACCCACGGGCGGAAATTCCCTACCACGGTTCACCCTGGAAGCGGTGGACGAAGTTTCCGGTGTGTCAACGACGTACTCGTCCGACCACCTCGTGTTCGCAGTGGGCCCGCGGTCCGCTCTCAGAAGACTGGATGTAGACGGGCAGGACCAAGATTACGTTTCTCTCGCTTACACGCACCCCGACGACTATCCGGGTGAACGCGTTCTCGTGGTCGGAGGTGGGCGCTCGGCCGACTGGGCTGCCCAGGAGTTACACGACGACGGCCGGACGGTCGTCTATGCAATGCGCCAGAAGCCGGAACCGCACCTCAAACTGATATACAACTCGCAGTTCCTGCCCTACTACGCTCGCTGGGCCGAAATCCTCGCAGGTGAGCAAACGCGCATGGGACTGCTTTACGCATCGCAGGTGACCGGGTTCGGGGCGGGCGGTCTCGTGTCGATCACCACACCGGAAGGTCCTGTGCAGATCGAGGTCGACCACGCAGTTGTCGAGATCGGTGGCGACCCCGACTACGGGTTGCTAAGTGCATTCGGCGATCTGACATTTCATGCCAAGCGTGACAATTTTCGGTTTCAACTTATGCAAATGGTGGTGGATCAGGCAACGTTCGAATCGGTCGACATCCCCGGCCTGTACCCGGCTGGTTATACCGCGCAGGGCACGGGTCTGAGCGTCATCGGCTTCCATGCCGGCTGCTTCCTGATCGCTGGCGACATCCTGCGCAAGCTGGGGCGTCAGCTTGGACTCGGGTAACCCAAATTCAGGTTCGATGAAGTTGGATACGCGAAGTGCGCGTTGCGCCGAATGCGCACTCAGTTCTACTGAGCGGCCTTGATCACATGTTTGAACGCGTGTGCAATCGGTTTTCGACGACCATCTTCCTCTAAATAAATCTTGGAATGAACATCGCCACGCTCTTGATTTCCGCTTCGGATGTAGTCCACTCGGAAACTCATTATTCCATCCCAATTATTATGCTGTGGATCGACAACGATCACGACCTTGAATATGCGGAGACTGTTGATGTTTGAAGAGCTATTTTTTGAATCACCGACATGCTGTCCGACCGAATATGGCAATCACGGTTTGAGGCACCCCGCGTTATCGAAAAATTGAATTCCGATTTCAGTCAATTCGATTCCGCTTCTTGGCCGTAAACCGAAAAACACTGTGTTTCTTCGCGGTTTCAACGCCAGCGATGTGCCCTCATCAGCCACGGTAGGCGGTGAATTTTCGCACAGGCGTACAAAGCGTATCTCGAACTGCAGATACTTGATCTTTACCAGTGGGAATACCGCCCCGAGAGCGACCACGACGAGCCCCACAGCGAGCCCGACGGCAACAGTGTTTACGAACGCGATATCGGCCTCCCAACACAGAATTCGAATCCGGTTGCTCGCTAAAAAAAGATGTGTTTGGGTGCGGATTACAAAAGCCGACCGGAGAGCACATCCTAATGGCGAATGTTCCGATAGTTACCTGTTTCCGACCCTCGTAAGTGCGTATTTCAACATTGACCGGTCGGAAATTCTTTTTGCCACTACGCGGGTACCCGGAAGCGAGCGGAAGTTAGCGAGATGATCGGCCACCGTGACGTCGCGACCCGAGGCGCTGAAACCGCAGTCATGGAGCGCATCCCCGGTAGATCGAGTCCCTCACGGAAGGGCAGCGGCTCGCCACCACATCCGGGCCACATTTGAATCTCGGGCAAGCTCAAAATCCCAGCCTCTTGACATCTTTTTGTCCGCTCGGCACTATTCCACCCTATCGGCAAAAACCCGGCCGCGGCGAACGGATCGGATAACCGTGTTTGTTGGCCAACACGCAAACATGTCGTCGGGATTACGTGGTGGGTTACGCGAACCGATTACGCCGCCGCATCAATTCGATGCGGTGCAGCCATCCCACGG
>Ga0207966_1002017_pt1 | contig 10671 bp, 6 predicted proteins | sample Knorr_S23_td_NAD_FD_185611 | JGI IMG/M metagenome (GOLD analysis project Ga0207966, IMG submission 185611) | Marine microbial communities from Southern Atlantic Ocean transect - Knorr_S23_td_NADW_ad_2500m_LV_B (SPAdes) (version 2) | ecosystem: Environmental > Aquatic > Marine > Oceanic | place... | reverse complement strand
AGACATCTCCGCATGGACGATGCACTTCTCCCAACTCAATTAAAAAACGAAAAAAAGTGTGATTTTACTCACACTTTAACTAGATTATTTCAGGTAGAGAACCTTTTGGGTTTCAAGCAAGGATAATGAGGTAAGTTTAATAAAATAAATTCCTGTAGAAACACCCGCGCCATTTTCATCTTTTGCATCCCAAATCACACTATAATATCCACGCTTGGCTTCACCATTTTTAAGTGTTTTTATCAACCGGCCATTCAAGTCATAAACAGCCAAATGAATTTGGCCAGTTTTGGCAATATCGTAGGAAATGGATGTATTCGGATTAAAAGGATTTGGATAAGGAGAGTCTAATGAAAATTCAGAAGGGAATTGTTCATCCGAATTCAAGTCTAATAAGTCAGACAGCAAATATACAATGCCGTTGAATTCAATTTCTTCAAATTCATAAAGATGATCGATGCCGTCACGATTGGGATATAGATCAATGATCTGGAATGACGAATCCAATGTTACAATTGGAGGCAGAATAGCATAATAATTGTAATCACCGTGGTAAATAGCCCTGTCCACGCCAGATCCTCCTATGAGTATGTCATCTCCACCATATCCAATAAAAGTATTATTCCCGGTTGTACCACTAATTTGATTGGAAAAATCATTTCCGTAAAAATTGATGGATTGATCTCCCGATGTTTCGATATTTTTTAAATATTGGGAGCGATACGTATAATCCAGTCCTTCTTGGTTTATCATGAAAAAGTTGGAATTAAAGCCCTGGGGTAAAACAGCCGTGTACTCCCAGGCTTCTCCAAAAAAACCATTAATAATTGCAAATAATGCAGAATCACCTATCGCCATAGCTTCTCGAGTAATAAAAGCATATTCCTGATCACCGCAAAATCCATCGCCATTGGGATCATGGGCCCAAAGTCCAAAATAACATTCTAATCCCATAGCAAAGTATTCTTCGTCAAAATCATCTTCAGGTAAATCACTCAATGGATTATAAACATCGTTATTGATGGCATTTAGCATAGCTGATTCGATAGCGTTTTGCATAGCAGGCAAGGCCAACTGAACCCCGAATCCATGCATAAAGTGTAAAACTTCTTCGTAGGTTGCATCCCTTTCGGTACTATTCATGTATTCCGAAGAACCTTCGGGAAAAACTTCTATAGCAAGGAGATCCTGTCCATTCACTCCGGAATCAAAAATATCCCAGATATACGGATTTTCATATTCATCCTCGTCATTCAATAGAAACATTATTGCATTGCTTGTAGCCATGGCAATGGCAATATTCGATTTGTCACTGCCCCAGTCTGTGTCTGGAATATCAGTGAGATATGATTCAAGCACGCGGCGAGTATGTAATATTTGTGGAACTGTGAAATCATCCTGAATCAAGAATTGTATCAAATCGCCATTGGGTGCCACAATATGAGTATACCTGGAGGCCACATTGCTGAACAGAGAGTCCACATCATCCGGTAAATTCACAATTCCATTCTCTGATGATGATATATCAATATTTGGGAGAATAGGCGTTGAGTTATCTCCAGTTACAAAAAGATTTACACCAATACTCGCAGATTCTACATTTGGAGCAGTAACATTGATATTTGCAGAATAATAACCCGCATCCATTCCGTTCGTTACAACCTGGACATAAATTTCGGTTGATTCACCCCCGAAAAGCACCCCGGATAAATCACCTGCTTCCGCTGATAAAATGAGCCAGGAATTTTCATCCTCCGCTTCAGCTGCGGCCCAACTGAATTCACTTGAAATAAATGCTACATTTGCGATAATTTGGGTCCCCATACTGCCATCATTATTCTGGAATCCAATGGTGCCGGAATTCAGGACACCTTCCATATTTCGGTAATTTGCAGCAAAAGAGCCATCAGGATACAAGACGATTTGAAAATCAAATTGTCCCCAATCATCTGGATTCCAGCGAACCACATTGTTAAACCAGATGACAGCACGTTCTTGATTAACATGATAATATATATCTCCGGATGAATAAGAATTCCCGTTTTCATTATTTGGATTGAGATCATCCCAAAATCCAAATATGGCAGGTCGTGGCGCATTGGGAGATGGAAGATTGCTATTCAACCATGCATTTTCATTCTGACTTTCCCAACCAACCCAACCGTTGGCATTGACTTCAACATAATTATATGATTCGTTAAAAAATTCAAATTCGAAAGGCAATTCAACCGGACTGTCGGCAAATAAGTCATTATGGGTAAAGTTGAGTTGAGTGGCATTATCTTCGATGTCGATCCATTCATATTCCATTCCCAATTCTTCAGCAGCTGATGTCCAATAATAATTACCCCCATCGGGGCCACCCTGGGGATTCGAAAATGGAATATCACCTATGGCATTTACTGAATAATTCAATTGGGTTTCTGCCTCTCCAACATTTGACAAGGTTACAGTCTGACTTCCAAGATCTCCCGAAGTTACATTGAAAGTGAGTTCGTCAGGATTAACTTCAATTTCCGGTACACCGAATGATACGGTGAATGAAATGGTTTCAACAGCGCTAGTTACATTTAACAGATTTAGCCCGCCATCTCCTCCATTTCCACTGTTATAGAGGAAACACGAGGGGTCTGTCCCATTATTTAAGAATATGTGTCCATAATCTGAACTATAAGGTGCTAAATCAAAACTACCATTGTACACTAGTGTGCCGCCAGGTCGGTAACAGTAAATTTCGTCTGGTGGCCCTTGAGCATTCCCATTGCCGGCTGACGTGTTAATTCTGTAAACAACAAGGCCATTTCGGTTTCCCGGTGTATTAATATCATAAAGGCCTTCTTTTCTTCTGTATTCAACAACAAAATATTCAGTTTCAGAATTTGGAGAAGCTATTTTATAAATTGCATTTTCCTGTTGCTGCAACGGATTGATCGTATATGTACCACTTTCGGTTATTTCGGGAAGATCCGGTAACCAATCACCATATTTCCATTTCATAAAAGCACTAGGGTATTGAGGCGGATTGGTATTGGATTCCATAATATCCCAACCCCCAACAGGTGACGGCGCTCCACCTCCATCATAATGGTAAAGGTCAGGCGCACCCAATACGTGAAAAAATTCGTGACAAAGCACACCAACATTGAAATACCAGGATTCAGATAACATGAAGAGATAATCCCACACCTGCGCCCCGTTTATCAGAACCGTTTCAGTATAAAGTGACCAACGGTGCGGCCATAGCAGATCTGCCCAATCCCCGGGACCACCATAGATGACAAATGAAACAGCATCAACGATCCCATCATCGTTAGCGTCAATATTTATTAAAGGTGATACTTGACTGGCGATGGAATTAAGTGCATTCGCTAACAGTGTATGTTCACGCTGAGTACGTTCATCATTATTCTGGTACCCATTTGTATTTATACTTGAATAAGGTTCATAATAGCTTCTGGGCTGTAGATCCTGGTAAGACGTATTAACATCATTTGATGTTTCAGGGTAATGGTGTGTATTCACCAACAGTGTATTGTATGAAACTTCCCAGAAGTAATGACGTAAAGAAGGTTCATCTTCATCGGTTTGGAAGACCTCATCGTAATAGGATCTTGGTTGAACAAATTCTGGATCATCAGAAAATCGAATAAATACGTTGATCTGGGCAATTTCACCTGATGTAGGGGCATCTCTAGATTCTCGGGTGGATTCAGAATTGTGATAAAAAGATTTATTCCGTTGATATAATTGATCACTGATAGCTAATCCTGAAATCAGCCCATAAGCATCTGGGTTTCCATGACCTACAATCAGGGCAGATGGGATTAAATCACCATTAAAATCTAAATTGGCATAATAATAATAACCATCTTCCTGATTCATGATTATAGTAAAATCATTGGCATCATGAAGTCTTCTTCCATATTGGTCACCAGTCACAAAACAATCAATAACTTCGCCATTGGGCTGAGTAATTGTTCTCGGAATATCATTGAACCATGTTGCAAAAACGATAGAAATAGATGCAAAGATAGGAAAAAAGTTTTTAAATATTTTCATTAGATATTGAAAGTATTACGTTAGAAGAGGAATGATACTTACTTAAGAAGTACCATTTTTTGGGATTGGGTATAGCCATCAATCAATAAACGATAGATATAGGTCCCTCCACTCACTGAAAGTCCAGCCTGATCATTGCCATCCCATTGAAAGGAAGTCAATCCGGAATTTATGTATCCATTGTGCAATGTTATTATCACTTGTCCATTGACATTATAAATAACAAGGGTCCCGTTAGTTCCTTTATCTAATTCCACAGAAATAGTTGTGGATGGATTAAAGGGATTTGGGAAATTTTGGATCAATGAAATTTTATCTGGAAGGATTTCATCTAATTTGAGGGAGCTCATCGTCACAATAATTTCATGATGGGTTTCACCATTTTCAGATTGATATTCGGCCGTAAAGGTATCGTAATTCCATTCCACAATATCATATATGAATTCTTCAAAACCAATGGTCCCAATAGGAGTGATCCACCTCCTTAAGAATATGAGTTGATTTGTTAATTTATCAATACCAACATAATGATAGGCCCAATTAAGGTTTTGGTCATAAATAAAATCCGATGATGATGTATAGATTAAATAGTTTTCTCTGTCTCCACCTTGAGAAATTTGGATAGAAATACTTTTACTCTCATAAGATGTTGTAGGACTCTGCAGATTTTCCACGCCAGTCCAATCGCCTATGAAATCAATCAACGTTTGGGCGTTGAGTCCCCAGACTGTAAGGGATACAGCGATTACTGCGGATTTGATGTAGGGATATATCTTCATGGTGAACACTTTGCCGTCACCAAATATACAACACATTCGACCAAGATAGGAATCTTGATTATATCATTGATTATATAGAATAACTATTTTAACAACAGCATTTTTTTACTAATAGAACCTTCAACAGTTTCTAATTGATATAAATACAATCCAGATGGCACTTTATGTCCAAGGAGATTTTTTGCATCCCATATCACAGAATACTCTTTTCCCTTCTGGCCTTTTTCAGATTTCAATGTGTTGATCAATTGTCCATTAATATTAAAAATATTCAGTGTGTAAAAACCATCATTTTCTAAGATATAATGAATTTTCGTAACAGGGTTAAACGGATTGGGATAATTTTGGGTCAATCCGAATTGCAAAGGAAGAATATCTTTTTGAATGGACACCGTTCCACTACAAGTTGAATCAAAAGCACCTATGACCTCACCATTATCAGATGCGGTCCGGCAAATGGAGTTTTCATTAAGTCCATAATTAAAAACATTCGGATCACAAAATTGTGGATCTTCATCCATAATCCCACTCCCAATGGTAAAAGTAAAATTTGGAAAATTTCCCAAAATATTTTCTCCACCTTCTAAAACTGAATAACTAATCTCCAACAAAGTCAAATCACTTGTTTCAGATGAATAAAACTGATCTCCAATATTGTCCCATAGAATAGAATTAACAAATGCGACTGCCCCACCATGACAAGCTATGACCGACCCCGTGCCAGAGACATTCCCTTCAAACGTGGTTTGATTCAGATTTATGGTTGCTTCATGAGCTACGATCCCAGCACCAAAATCGTAACCCAGGTTTTGTTCAAAAGATGTCCATTCAATTTGACCAACACCACCTAATTGATATAATCCACCTCCTTCGATAAAGGCTTCATTATTCCTTATCTGACTATTCAAGATAGTAGGTTCAGCATTTTCTGAATAAATCCCCGCACCCCAATAAGAAATATTTCCCTGGATCAACATTTTATCAAAGGTAGGGGCTCCATCAGTGATATAAATGCCACCACCCATATTTGATCCATTGTTTTGGATAATGGTATTCAAAAAATATGCATTTGATCCGGAAAGAAAAACCCCACCACCAATTTCAGCTGTATTATCTTCTATAACCACATCAATAAAAGTGGGTGAACAATTTTGGAGGACTACACCACCTCCACTAGTAACAATTCCTCCACGAAAGGATATACCTCGGATTGTTGCACCATCGTTAGATGGTCCATTTAAAATAAAACATGAACCACCTAATGGACCAGACGCAAAGAAAGTTTCTTGAATCATTCCTATCATTCCCAATTCATAGGCTCTTGATTCCAGTACAACTTCTTTATTATTAAAGTCTATTTCTTCAAAATATACATTGGGAGTTAATCGAATTGTATCACCATCTGTTGAAGCAATGATGGCTCTTTGAATGGTTGCAAAAGGTGTTTCCAGACCACCGTCATTGCCATCATGTCCATTTTGATCTACATACCATATTGGTCCAAGATTCACAGGGCCACACGCCGATTCGAAACAGCCTATGAGTGTCCCATCAAATCCACCATCAATGCAGGGAGAATTTTCTCTTAAATAATAATTCCCTATTGGTGCATTACAAAAATAGGGATCACCATCTAGATTTCCTTCTTCCCAATTAACATCTCCATTATCATTATCAATAATGCCATCTTCCCCATTTTGAACTAAACTGTAATTCACGGTGATTTCTACATCATCTCCAGTCGATCTGAAATAGATCTGAGATGCATTATTTCCAAAAAGAATAGAATTATTCAATGAAACATCTGCGCCATCACGCAAATAGATACCGCCGCCATAGGTAGCGGCCACATTGTTCGCAATGGTCGCATTGTTGATTTGAACAGTAGATGAATTCCGTACATAAATGCCTCCGCCTGAACTAGAAATATTGTCACTTACTAACAAATAATCAATTTGCGAATCAGCATTATTAATATAAAGTCCACCTCCCAGTCCATCTGCAGTATTATCAAATAAATAAAGATGGGTTGCATTTAAATTTGCATCATCCTTTAAAATAATACCGCCGCCGGAATTGTTGGCAGAATTTGCTGAAAATACAACATTGTCCATGATGGGTGATGATTCACTTCTCAAATAACATCCTGCCCCAAATTCAGCTACATTGCCCACAAAAGAACAATTGTAAAATTCGGGACTGGAAGCAATTTTTGCATACAATCCTCCACCTACATCATCTGTTTCATTTTCTTTGATAATGCACCTAAAGAATTTGGGAGAGGCATTATAGCAAAAAATGCCACCGCCACCGCCACCATCACATATATTATTCTGGATAATACAATCCTTTATAATTGGATCGCTGTTTTCACAATAAATGCCGCCACCATAATTATAATATGTACCATTTCCATCTGGATCTTCATTATTCCCTGTGCCATTTTGAATTGTAAATCCTTGTAAAATAGACTCATTTGATTCTCCACTGGCAAAAGAAACAACACTACCATTCTCATCAGCATCTAAGACGGTTGATTCAATGAGTAAAGAATCATTTGCAATGAAATAAAGTGATGAAACAACGATTTCCTTTCCATCAAAATCTAAGGTTTCCTCATACAGCCCAGGCCACACTAAAATCGAATCCGAATTGGATGCAGCATTTATAGCGCTCTGAATTAATGAAAAATCTCCTGGTACGTAAAATGTATCAGCTCTGAGAAACGATAAAATAGAAAAAAGAAAGAAATAAAGTTGGATTTGCATTTTTTCATTCATTGTTTGGGTGCCACGCTCAAGCAGTTTATCTTATAATTTCGGGATGGAAATATAGGATTCCCATATTAATATTCATCCCCCTTTTCAGTCACTTTAATAAAAAAACGTTTATGATTGTAGCAATACCTAAAGAAATAAATGCGATAGAGCCACGTGTTGCCGCCACACCTTCCACGGTCAAAGATTTGATAAAATCTGGTTTGCAAGTTCGGGTAGAAACACTAGCAGGAAATGAATCTTTTTTCTCTGACCAAGAGTATGTTAATGCTGGCGCCGAAATCGTGTCATCATCAAGTGATTTGCTGTCCTCTGCTGATATTATTCTAAAAGTTTTACCCCCTACTCAGGACGAGACGTCACAATTGAAATCCAATGCCACATTCATTTCTTTTTTTCAAACAACCCGAGAAATTCAAACTGTGCAGGCATTAACTGAAAAATCTATTACTGGTTTTTCCATGCACCTGATTCCCAGAACAACCCTAGCGCAAAAAATGGACGCCTTATCTTCACAAGCAAATATCGCAGGATACAAATCTGTTTTGATTGCTGCATCTCGACTAGGTGTTTATATGCCACTATTGATGACAGCAGCAGGTACCATTCGACCTGCAAAAGTATTGATTCTAGGTGCTGGAGTTGCAGGGCTCCAAGCCATTGCCACTGCGAAAAGATTGGGAGCACAGGTTGAAGTCTTTGATGTCCGTCCGGTTGTTAAAGAACAAGTTGAATCCTTGGGTGCAAAATTTATTGAAGTGGAATCAGGTTCTGATGATGGTGTGGGTGATGGTGGCTATGCCAAGGAGACATCGGACGATTATAAACGCCGGCAAGAAGAATTGATTCATGAACATATGAGTATTGCAGACGTGGTCATTACCACAGCATTAATTCCTGGGCGACCTGCCCCCCTGCTTATACCATCCACCATGGTAGATGCTATGAAGCCTGGATCCATCATTATGGACCTGGCAGCAGAAAATGGTGGGAATTGTGAATTAACTCAAAAAGATGAGATTATTAAATACAATCATGTAACCATCGACGGTACATCCAATATTCCCGGAACCATGCCTGTTCATGCCAGCGAATTGTATTCTAAGAACATTACAGCATTTTTAACTTATATGGTAAAAGATGGTGAAATCAATTTAGATCTTGAAGATGAAATTATTTCTGGGGCAATGTTCACTCACAAAGGTAAAATAACCCACAAACCAACCCAAGAAGCATTGAACGCTTAAGGAAAATTATGGATATTAATATTTTAACAGTTTTTATATTGGCGATCTTTGTTGGAATTGAGATCATTTCAAAAGTACCTCCTACCTTGCATACACCTCTCATGAGTGGGTCTAATGCTATCTCTGGAATTGCTATTGTTGGTGCTATTATTGCCACAAAAGTAGGGGGCGGAACAGGAACATGGCTAGGATTGATCGCGGTCATATTTGCCGCCATAAATGTTGTAGGCGGTTTTATGGTGACCGATAGAATGTTAAAAATGTTTAAGCGTAAATAGGGAAAGACAGTGGTATACACAAATATATTTTACGTTCTGGCATCGGTTTTATTTATCTTGGGGATAAAAAAACTCAGCCACCCTAGAACCGCTCGCAATGGAAATATGATCGCATTCATTGGAATGATGATCGCCATCGTTGCTACCTTAATTGCAAAACATGAAATTGAAATAGATTTTCAATTGATAGCTATTGGAATTGTCGTTGGAATTATAATCGGTGCTACATTTGCAATAAAAGTAGAAATGACCCAAATGCCACAAATGGTTGCCATTTTCAATGGGTTTGGCGGTGGTGCATCAGCATTAGTTGCGGCGGCTGAATTTTTAAAAACCGGTGAAATCACAACTTTTACTTTGGGGGCAATAGTTCTTTCAATTTTTGTGGGAACTCTTACATTTACAGGAAGCTTTATCGCTTTCGGAAAACTTCAAGGATTTGTCAGCGGTCAACCCATTGTTTTTCCAGGACAACAAGTCTTTAATGCGCTTATGGCCGTGGCATTATTAATTGTTGGTGTTTATTTGCTCCAAATACCGGGCGAAATTAATTATTTTTATGCAGTCGTTGTCATTTCTGCCATCATGGGGATCACTCTGACAATCCCAATTGGCGGCGCAGACATGCCCGTTGTTATTTCTCTACTTAATTCCTATTCCGGAGTTGCGGCGGCAGCTACTGGATTTGTATTAATGAATAATGGCTTGATTATTTCCGGTGCTTTAGTTGGTGCGTCCGGACTCATTTTGACCAATATTATGTGCAAAGGAATGAATCGGTCTCTGGCGAATGTAATCTTTGGTGCTGTTGGATTGGTACAGGAACCCACTGGCGATAGTACAACCAAACAGATCACAGTTAAATCTTATTCAACCGAAGAAGCAGCCATGATCTTTGATGCAGCTGAAAAAGTGATTGTCGTTCCCGGTTACGGTCTCGCAGTAGCCCAGGCACAGTATGCTGTCCGTGAAGTGGCTGAATTTCTTGAAGGAAAAGGGAAACAAGTTTTATATGCCATTCATCCCGTAGCTGGAAGAATGCCAGGCCACATGAATGTATTATTGGCAGAAGCAAATATACCGTATGAGCAATTAAAAGATCTGGATGAGATCAATCCGGAATTTGAAGATTGTGATGTTGCATTGGTTCTGGGAGCAAATGATGTTGTGAATCCTGCGGCACGCCATGATACATCTTCTCCGATTTACGGCATGCCGATCTTAGATGTGGATAAATCCAGGACCGTCATTATAAATAAGCGAACCATGAATACTGGATTTGCCGGGATCCAGAATGAATTATTTGGCTTTGAAAATTCAATTATGGTTTTTGGAGATGCGAAAGATATGTTACAGCAATTATTGAAAGATCTAAAAGAATTATAAGTTTTCCTTTAAAACAAAAAAAGCTCATCGGCTTACCGGCCGGGGAGCTTTTTTTGTTTTCACAATGATTTTCTAAATAAAAAATGGCACCTACTCTTCTTTACTAAAATCCACCATTTTTTTCGTTGTATTAGAGTAGAGCCCT
>Ga0207966_1002006_pt1 | contig 10722 bp, 9 predicted proteins | sample Knorr_S23_td_NAD_FD_185611 | JGI IMG/M metagenome (GOLD analysis project Ga0207966, IMG submission 185611) | Marine microbial communities from Southern Atlantic Ocean transect - Knorr_S23_td_NADW_ad_2500m_LV_B (SPAdes) (version 2) | ecosystem: Environmental > Aquatic > Marine > Oceanic | place... | reverse complement strand
TAGCTCGGACTATATTGAGACATAAATTTAATACAGAAGAATTCGGCCTGCAAAAATCCTTACTACAAATTCTTACTTATGGAAATAATCACCCCGAATTTGGCTTGGATACATTAGAGATCATTGCTGTCGATCATCTCCTTGAAATGATAAAATTTTCAGAAGATGAAAAAATTCCGAGACTTCTGGGCTGTGTTCCGGGATCATCGGCCAGACTTGTACGGTGCCTTGACCACGCTGGACGGTGGTTGATGTTCCGTATAACTGAATATTGAAGGGTGGGTTTATCCCAAAACTGGGCGCTGGATCTCCCCCATATTTTATTGTTTTACGAACAGTGTGAAATTCGGATCTCACTTCTGTCGTAAATCAAAAAGAAATGGCGCGCCCGGAGGGATTCGAACCCCCGACCACTGGTTCGAAGCCAGGTACTCAAATATGCACTTCAACCTATAAAACTAGGGATAAGTCTACTACGGCTCTCCCATAAATTTTAGAGTTTCAGGGAGTTTTACTGCTAGTTTTGGGAGTTTCTAAGACTTTAGTGGGACAACGGTGTGACTACTGTTGGCTTCAATCTGTAGTACTTAGCAGTAGTTGAAGTGTCAGCATGATGGAGTTTCTTGGATGCTTGACCTAACTCATCCTCAGACCCAACATAGTCCAAGGCTTACAATAATTAGAGCAATGCGTGTGGAAACAAAAACAATTCCCAACGCAACACTAGGTGCGTTCTGCGAAGAAAATCATGTTGCACTCATGCACACAAGCCGAGGCGTACTCGACGGCCTCACATTCGCTACCAAAGATGTGTTTCATATAGCTGGTTCACGGACAGGTTTCGGGAACCCTGACTGGATTCGAACTCATAGTGCAGAAAAAACGACTGCTCCAATTGTCAAAAGCTTACTTGATGCTGGAGCGGATATGCTCGGACGTACTTTGACCGACGAATTGGCATATAGCCTATCTGGAGAAAACTTCCATTATGGGACACCTATAAATTCTGCGGCACCGGACCGCATTCCAGGAGGCTCTTCAAACGGGTCTGCAGCTGCCGTGTCTGGCCAAGTAGTTGATTTTGCGCTAGGCACAGATTGTGGTGGATCAGTGCGATTACCTGCAAGCTACTGTGGAATCATGGGTATAAGACCCACACACAACCGCATTACAACTGATGGTGTGATCCCTTTCGCTCCTTCCTTCGATGTTATTGGGTGGTTTGCCTCTGACGCGACGATATTTGAAGAGGTTGGTAGCGTTTTACTAGACCAACCAGCGATGTCGCTAGATGTCAAACGGTTAATAATCGCAAAAGATACTTTTTCCCTAGTAGATTCTTCGGTAAATGAAGTCTTGAAGCCAATAATAAAATCGTTAGTTGATAAATTCGAACTAACAAAGGAAATAAATGTTAGCCAAGATAGACTAGCCCATTGGTTCGAAATATTTCGGACTATTCAAGGATCTGAAATCTGGGCCAATCGGAAACAATGGATTAAAGAGTTTCATCCGGTTTTTGGGCCTGGTATACGCGAACGGCTTGAATGGGCATCGACGATTGACTCACAAACAATTTCCTGGGCGCACTCAGAATATGTTGAGATTAACAATTATCTCACCAATCTTCTCGAGCCAGATGAAATCTTATGTCTCCCGACTTCACCACGAGTTGCTCCACTAAGCGGTACTGAAACAAATACACTTGAAATCGTATATCGGACTCAAGCAATGAACTTATTGTGCATCGCAGGACTTGGTGGCTTACCACAGATAAGTCTCCCACTAGTTACCCAAGGCGGATTACCGCTTGGATTATCATTTATTGGTGCCCCCGGTTCTGAAATGAATCTACTCGCCTTGGCAGTTAATCTGGTTTCCCAACCAAGTTTCTGATCGACTCCTGCAAACTGTCCTCAGGGTCGTCACTGGGCGGGGCGAGCTGATGTACGCCTGCTGCCTTGGCCATGTGTTTCCAGACCACGGAAAAATCCTTACGACCCAGACCCGCCGTTCGTCCGCTCTGGTACACCTGACGCGCCAGTCCCGCGACAGGTACGGGGACACCCACATCGTCGGCGAGAGCCAGTGCCAGGCCAATGTCCTTGTACATGAGATCGAGCATAAAGCCAGGCTCATGCTGGTTTTTCAGGACCGTATTTGGAAAATGGTTCTGAAGTACCCATGTGTTGCCGCTGCTGGTCCCAACGACCTCGACAATCGTCTCCATCGAGAGACCCGCTTTCAGTCCTGTCAGAAAAGCTTCCGAGGTGGCGATCATTGAAATCCCGGTGATCATGTTGTTGACCAGTTTGACCTTGCCCCCCATGCCGGCTTCACTGCCGGCATGAATCAGCTTATTGCCCATCACCGCCAGCACCTCGCGACAGCGGTCAAGCACGGCGGCAGGGCCACCAATCATTATCGTCAACGTGCCGTTGATGGCACCTGTCTCGCCACCGCTCACCGGGGCGTCGATCATCTGCCCTCCTGCAGAATCAATCTCCAGCGCGAGTCGCTTTGATACCATCGGATCTATCGTGCTCATATCGATGACGAGGTGCTCGTCGCGAACCGCAGACAGCAGTCCCTGTGCGCCCAACACCACCTGTTCCACGTCTGCCGAACCCGGCAGCATGGTGATTACCGCCTCGCACTGACTCATCACCTCTACGGGATGTTCCGCCCGGACTGCACCTTCGCCGACCAGTTCCTCGACAGCTGCTGCATTCACATCGAGCACCGTGAGTTCGTATCCTGCCTTGAGCAGGTTTTTCGCCATCGGCTTACCCATCATGCCGACACCTATGAATCCAAGTCTCTTCATCGTGCTATTCCCCCTCATTCGTAATGGCGGGCAATCCAGAATTCATCAGAGCCCAGATTGCGACCGTGCACTGAATCTGAACTGATAGGTCAACGGACAGCTCGCCAGCCTTACGAGTCTACCCGTGTCGCGATCTATGGTGGGCCGTTATAAAAGGGCATTATTGCCTTGGCATGCGCCTACATAGGAACCATCAAATCAGCGCTGAGAACCAGCTGAAATACCGAAGTTATTGGAGGATTCGGTAGTTATTGGACACCCTACCTTTTTGTAAGGTGACCTAACTCCTTGATTTAATGGCGCGCCCGGAGGGACTCGAACCCCCGACCACCTGGTTCGAAGCCAGGTACTCAAAAGCGCACTTAAATCTATAAATACAGGGATTATTGTAAACGAAGGTTCCCAAATGAATCAGAATTTCTAAGAGTTTTACTACTACTGTTAGAGGTTTCTCTAATTCTTTTGGGAACTTTATGGGGTTACGACTGTTGGGTTTAATCTGTAGTATTTGGCAGTAGTTGAAGTGTCGGCATGACCGAGCATCTTGGATGCTTCATCCATTTCTATAGGTATAACTATATCCATTTAATGCTGGCGCACCACCAAGATGGGCATACAAAACTTTTGAGCCAGAGGGAAAGTAACCTTTGCCGATGAGATCAATCATACCTTGCATTGACTTCCCCTCATAAACAGGGTCAGTGATCATCGCCTCCATTCTGGCTGCAAGTCGAATTGCATCATTCGTTTTATCACTAGGTACGCCATAACCTGGGTAGGCGTAATCTGGATTTATGTGAACATCTTTGTCAGTGATTTCTTGCCCTAACTCAATTAGCTTCGCAGTGTTTTTTGCTATTTTCGTGACCTGTGTCCTGGTCTGATCAATTGTCCCTGATGCATCAATACCAATGACTTGGCCTGAGCGCCCGTCGGCCTTAAATCCAACAATCATTCCCGCATGAGTTGATCCGGTCACTACACAAACGACGACATAATCGAACTGAAAACCGAGTTCTTTCTCTTGTATTCTCACTTCATCAGCAAACGCAACATATCCGAGTCCGCCATATTTATGGACCGACGCACCCGCGGGGATACCGTACGGTATTCCACCTTCTGCTCTAACTGACTCAATTGCTTCTTGCCAGCTTTCTCTAATCCCGATATCAAACCCATCGTCCACGATTCGAGAATCAGCTCCCATTAGTCGGGTCAGGAGAATATTTCCTACACGATCATAAACCGCGTCATCATGTGGCACCCAGCTTTCCTGTACCAGCCGACATTTCATACCGATTTTCGCAGCTGTAGCTGCAACCATACGAGTATGATTGGATTGCACACCGCCTATGGATACTAGCGTATCGGCTCCGGAAGCCAGCGCATCAGGCACAATGAATTCTAATTTCCGCAATTTATTCCCTCCCATTGCGAGGCCCGAATTGCAATCATCCCGCTTTGCGTAAATCTTAACGCTGCCGCCACAGGCGTTTGTAAGTCTGGGCAAGTACTCAATGGGTGTGGGGCCAAACGTTAATGGATAACGCTCAAATTTTTCGGTTAAATTCATAATTGGTTCTCTAATACCAAGTCTTTACAAGATTAAGACTGCAGCAACCGAAATCTCCCTAATTACAAATAGAGCAATCTAAGAAATACGAGAGTCACTGGCTATAAAAACAAGGATAAGTCTACAACGAACCTCCCATTTAATTCAGACTGTCTGAATCTTTTACTGCTACCTTTTGGATTAGTTTTTGTTTCAATGAAATAAAAGAGCTACGATGTATGACTGGTAAGTTAAAGCAACCCAACTGGGTATGGGTACCTAGCGTGGCGCTAAGTGACTTAATACGCGAGATAGTTCGACAGTGGGAACCGTATCGTGATGCCACCGGATATGGAATTAACTGGTCAACCCCCAAGTAATTCTGTCTACAACTCTTCGGAGGCCAAGTATGATTGATACAATCGATAGAACAATGTTTCCTGAATTTTCATCACAAAATACAGCCTTACTCGTCATAGACATGAGCCTTGATTTTCTAGCAGTTGGAGCTCCATTTGAAACTCAGGAGGGTCGCCAAATGATGCCAAAGCTAATCAAGTTGATTCGCCGTTGTCGCGAAATCGAGCTTCCTATCATTTATATCAACCATGTACACCATCCGGGTGCCAAAGACATGGGAACTCTGGGAAAACGTTTTCCGACAATTCGTCAAGGTAAGGCTTTGCGGGCAGGTAGTGAAGGTGTCCAAATCTGGCCAGAAATCGCTCCACAAGCGGGTGATATTGTGATGGAGAAAATCCGTCAGTCGGGTTTTATGTATACCAGACTGGAAGCCACACTCAAGGAGTTAGAAGTGAAAAATATTTTGGTGGCCGGAGTCGCAACTGGAGCCTGCGTCGAGTGTACTGCTCGAGATGCCGTCGCTCGAGATTATTCGGTGATTGTGCTAAGTGATGTTACCTCGGCATCAGGATTGCCCGATCTTGGATGGGGAGAAGTCGACTCCGACACATTGCAGCGTGTGTTTTTGACAAATTTTGCGTATCACTTTGGCAAGGTAGCGTCAACCAACGAACTTCTCAACGGTCCTCTTGCTATTACTACTTTAAAACAGGCCTAGAGCAACAAACTAAATTAATACGGTTGAAACTTAACTTTTAAGGAGGCAAAAAATGGAGCGCCGGCTCGAGCTTTCAAGTGGTCATAAGGTCTGGACAAAAACTGTGGGTGACGGGCCGGGACTTCCTCTATTGCTGCTCCATGGCGGCCCCGGCGCCGGGCATGATTACCTGGAACCGCTCGAAGCACTTGGCTCCGACCGTCCGGTGATCTTCTATGACCAGCTCGGCTGTGGAAAATCGGAAAAACCCGAAAACCGCGCGTTGTGGACCATCGAGCGCTTCGCCGACGAGGTGCAAGAGGTTCGTGACGCACTTGGTTTTGAGCGTTGCCATATCCTTGGCCAGAGCTGGGGCGGATGGCTCGGTATCGAATATATGCTTCGGCAACCGGCCGGGCTGCAGAGTTTTGTGCTGGCCTCGACCTCATCATCGATCCCGCAATTCTCCGCCGAATGCGACCGGCTGATTTCCGAGCTGCCGGAAGAGCACAGAAAGGCGCTGGAATACCATGGAGCTCGGGGCGAGTTCGAGCATGAAGCATATGCTGCGGCGGAGGAGGTTTTTTATGACCGCCATTTGTGCCGGCTGGAAGAATGGCCGGATTGCATGTTGCGTTCGGTCGAAAATCTGCATCACAACACGGTCTATGAATCCATCAACGGACCGAATGAATTCACTACTATCGGAAATCTGCGTTACTGGAACCGCACACCAGATCTGGCTCAGATCAAGACCCCGGTCCTGATCACCTGTGGTCGCTATGATGAGCTGGGCCCCGCCTGCGCCGCCACGATGCAGGCAGGCATCCCCAACGCAGAGGCAGTGATCTTCGAGGAATCAGCCCACGTCGCCCATATCGAAGAGCCAGAAGCCTACAGAAAGCGCGTTTCGGAATTCTTAGCGCGAAATGACGATTAGGGTAACGTCGTTTACGCTGATTCCCAAATGATAGACAGGGCCTTTTTTACACCGGGATTGCGGTACTGACGGTAATTACCGTGTACGTTAGCGAGTGTTTCTGCGGCTGACATGGAATTTATTTGGGAACTCCTAGATTGTCAAATCGCTCTAACTCCTTGATTTAATGGCGCGCCCGGAGGGACTCGAACCCCCGACCACCTGGTTCGAAGCCAGGTACTCTATCCAGCTGAGCTACGGGCGCGTGTGTTGCCTAGCCAATTTTCTCTATCCACCCTGAATACGCGGCAACAGGAAGACCTCAGCACCTTCCGGGATCTCCTCTGACCACTTGTCACGAAAGATCTGGCCGTTGACAGATACCGCGATACCATCGTCGAGCTGATTCTGCATGCCCGGATATTGTTTGACGAGTTCCCGCAACAGCTCCCGGATGGTCGCTGCGCTGATCAAGACCGAAGCAGCACCGTCCGCCGCCGCTTTCAATGGACCGGATAAGCAGACCTTCAGCATCGTCTCTCAACTCAGGCCTGGTTTTCCTTAATGGCCTTGCGTATCCGTGGTGGTGACATCGGCACATGGGTCATGCGAACTCCGGCGACATCAGAGAGAGCGTTCCCGATTGCCGCCAGTGGCGGTACGATGGACGTCTCGCCAACGCCGCGAATCCCGTACGGATGATTTGGGTTCGGGATCTCGAGAATCTGTGTGTCGATGAACGGTAGGTCGGAGCAGACCGGCACCCGGTAATCCAAAAAGCCGGGATTCTGTAAGCGCCCATTCCTGTCGTAGATATATTCCTCATTTAGTGCCCAGCCAATACCCTGTGCGGCACCACCTTGAAACTGACCTTCGACATAGTCGGGATGGACTGCCTTGCCGGCATCCTGAATGACAGTATAACGCACGACTTTCGTGGCGCTGGTTTCCGGGTCAACCTCGATATCGCAGATGTGGCTCGCGAATGACACACCTGCACCATCGGCAACAATCTGACTGTGACCCGCGATGGGTCCGCCCGTGTTCGGTGATGCTGCCGCCAGGTCATCAAGACTCAGCGGTTTGAGTTTCCTGTACTTTTTACCTTTGGCAATCGCTTTGCCGTCTTCCCATACAACGTCTTTGACCGGGATCTCCCATGTAGCCGCCGCCCGTTGACGCAGGTCTTCGATCGCGTTGCGGGCCGCGAAAATGGTCGACATGCCGGAGGAGAAGGTCCCGCGGCTGCCATCGGTCATGTCGTTGTGCCCCAGCGAGGCGGTATCAGTGATATTGCACTTCACACGTTCGTACGGGATGCCAAGTTCTTCGGCTGCGATCAGCGACAGTGACGCTCGGGCGCCCCCGACATCTACTGTGCCAACGGTCAGCGTGACTGTGCCATCGGCACCAATGTTGAGGTCCGTACACGTCTCGCCCCCAAAATTAAACCAGAAGCCGCAGGCCATGCCCCGACCTTGGTTCTTTCCAAGCTTTGCTCGCATGTGCGGGTGTTTTTTGGCAGCAGTCAGTGTTGGGCCGATACCGATGGGACCGTAAGTCGGACCATAGGATGACTTGGTCCCTTCTTTCGCGGCGTTCTTGATCCGAAAGTCAATTGGATCCATGCCGATTTCAGCAGCCACCTCGTCGATAGTGCTTTCCACGGCGAACGCGGCCATCGGCGCAGAGGGCGCTCGATAGGCAGTTACTTTAGGCCGGTTAACGAGAACATCGTAGCCGACCGTTTTCACATTTTTCAGGTCGTAACAGGCATAGGACGTCATTGCGCCCAGCATGGCCCAGATTCCTGGAAAGGCACCATCCTGGTAACGTAAATCCGCAGTTGCAGCAGTGATTCTGCCGTCTTTTTTTACACCGATTTTGATATCAATGGAAGTCGACGAGGTTGGGCCTGTGCTTCGGAATACTTCGTCCCGGGTCATCTCGAGTTTTACCGGGCGATTGGCTTTGCGGGACAATGCCAGCGCAACTGGCTCCATCCAGACGTGGGTTTTACCACCGAACCCACCGCCGATTTCTGAAGAGGTTACCTTCAGTTTTGCGACCTCCATGCCGAGCAAGGCAGCGCAGGTATTGCGATAAATGAAATGTCCCTGTGTGGTCACCCAGAGCTCGCCATGGCCATCAGGTCCAACACTGGCAAGGCAGGCATGTGGTTCAATGTAGCCCTGGTGAACCTGCTCAGTTTTGTAGCTTTTTTCGACAATCACATCGGCTGCTTTGAATCCGGCTTCGACGTCGCCATGGCCAAATTCACTTACCTTCGCTACGTTCGATGGCGATTCTGGCTTTGGCGATACGCCACGGGTATACACCCGTGGTTGTACTAACGGTGCGTCAGGTTTCATTGCATCGTCGACATCAGTTACGTGCGGCAGACGCTTGTAAGTTACGCGAATCAGCTTCAAAGCTTTCCTGGCTGTTGGGGCATCGATGGCCGCGACAGCTGCAACGGCGTGGCCATCATAGAGAGCTCTGTCCCGCGCCATACAGTTCTCAAGTGTGTCGTACAGATCACGGTCACCGTTCGTAAGGTCGGGTAAATCTTCGCTGGTGATCACTGCCTTAACCCCGTTTAGCTTTGCAGCTTTTGAGGTATCGATACGTTTAATCTCCGCGTGGGCATGGGGGGAGCGTAAAACCAGGCCGATGAGTTGGCCCGGGGCAAACGTGTCTGCACCGTATTTCGCTCGACCGGTGACTTTGTCGAGACCGTCTGGTCGCGGTGGGCGTGTACCTACAGATTTGAATTTTCGGTTTCTGAACTTTGTGTCATTTGCCATCTCAGGCATCTCCTGCGGATTAGATCAAGTGTTGTCTTGATCGTGTTGGAATTGTCGTCAAGTAATGGGTTATTTTTTCCTGAGATCTTTTGCCGTGGCCTTAACAGCGCGTACGATCTTATCGTAGCCCGTGCAGCGGCAGAGATTCCCCGCCAAGGCAAATCGAATTTCCTCATCGGTCGGATTCGGATTTCGGTCCAGCAGAGCCTTGCTGGCTATCAAAAACCCAGGTGTGCAGATACCGCACTGCAGCGCTGCATGTTTGATAAAGTTGGATTGCAATGGGTGCAAATTATCGCCGTCTGCCAGACCCTCTATGGTGTTCACTTTTCGGCCCTGGGCCTCGACACCCAACACGAGGCAGGAACAGACCAAACGGCCGTCTAGCGTAACACTGCAGGCACCGCAGTCACCGGTGCCACAACCTTCTTTAGAGCCGGTCAGCCCGAGTCGGTTGCGCAGCACTTCCAGCAGCGTTTCACTCGCCTGGCAGACAAACTCGGTCTGATCGCCATTGATCATAGTCGATACAAGTGTTCCTGCCATTATTTACCCCCCGCGCGGTTGTAAGCAATTTTAGCCGCACGTTGGGCGAGAACGCCCGCGACTTCGGTTCTGAATTCGACAGTGCCGCGTTTGTCATCAATCGGGTTGCAAGCGGAGGAACAAGCTTCTGCGAGTTTATCGAGTGCAGCTTTGTTCAGTGTCGTACCGACGATAGCCCTAGCTGCTGCGGGCACCAGCAATGGGGTGGGTGCGACTGCACCCAGTGCGACTCGTGCGCTTTTAATGACCGAGTTGTTGCCCAGCGTCAGGCTGACACCCACACCCACTACCGCGATGTCCATCTCCGATCGCGGTATAAAGCGCAGGTACGCATCACCCGACTTGGGCGGTCGTTTGGGTAGTGTGATTGCTTCAACCACCTCACCTTTGGCCAGTGATGTTGTACCCGGCCCGGTGATCACCTTTTCGACTAAGACGGTTCGTCGGCGTTGTGGACCCACGACATTGGCCTTTGCGCCTGCCGCAATCAAGGCTGGTACAGCATCTGCTGCAGGGGACGCATTGCACAGGTTGCCGGCAACGGTACAACGGTTCTGAATTTGATCTGACCCGATCAAGTTTGCAGATTCCACGACGCCGGGCCAAGCCTTCTTTAGCGCTGCGTTTTCGCCCATTTCAGCAGCAGAGACGGCGGCGCCAATCCGGAAACCGGTTGCGGATTTCTTGATCGACTGCATGGCTGGAATATGTTTGATGTCAACCACCAGGTCGGGCTCGGTCAATCCGCTTTTCATTCGAACCATCAGATCAGTCCCGCCGGCGAGTACAAATGCTTTGCCCCGTTCACGCGTGATGAGCACAGCGGCTTCTTTGGTTGTGCTGGGAGTTTGGTATTTCATCGAGAAAACTCGTTTAGGTTTTGATCCATCATACACTGGTCTAATCTGTTGAATATTACTGCTTCAGGGCAAGATATTCTATCCGGCTGCTTGCTCGGCTGTTCACGTGGGAAGTACAGGCTGTTCAGTTGACGGGTCCATCCGAGTATCC
>Ga0207966_1002005_pt1 | contig 10723 bp, 12 predicted proteins | sample Knorr_S23_td_NAD_FD_185611 | JGI IMG/M metagenome (GOLD analysis project Ga0207966, IMG submission 185611) | Marine microbial communities from Southern Atlantic Ocean transect - Knorr_S23_td_NADW_ad_2500m_LV_B (SPAdes) (version 2) | ecosystem: Environmental > Aquatic > Marine > Oceanic | place... | reverse complement strand
CGGCGTCAGAATCTGGCGGACCGATTAAAATGACACTCCGGCAGAGTCCGGGGATCCCGCCCTCACCCTGGGAGTAACACTTTAAGAGCGCCCCGACGGAGGGACGATTGGGAACAGAGAGTACGCTAAACAACCCGCATCGATATCAGCAGAACACTCTATGCAGAGGCCTCGGCGGCCTGCTCTTCTTGGCAAACGCGGCAGACAAAGCTCGCCCGGTCATCAGGCAAGCTGGTGACCGGGACATTCCGCTTTCGGTTGCAATTCGAGCACACGGCAGTTTCCAGGACGACTTCAGGTTTCGCGGTCTGGGTATCCGGACCGCGAAACCCCTGATATCCCGAGTTTTGCGCCTTGCGACGCTCGAATCGTTCCTGGTCTTTGCGCCGGCTCATTCCTTCCCTTCCTTAACCGTGGGTAAGGGCGGGTAACTAAGCGACTTCGACGACGGCACCGGCTTCTTCGAGCTTAGCTTTGATGGTGTCGGCCTCTTCTTTAACCACGCCTTCTTTGACGGCGGTGGGAGCGGCCTCAACCAGCTCTTTGGCCTCGCGCAATCCCAAAGAAGTAACTTCCCGGACGGCTTTGATGACGTTGATCTTATTTGGCCCGATCTCCTTGATCATTACCTGGAAATCGGTCTGTTCTTCCTCGGCAGCGGCGTCGGCTTCACCGGCGCCCCCACCAGCTGCCGGAGCGGCGGCCACCGCAACCGGCGCGGCGCTGATGCCAAACTCTTCTTCCAGAGCCTTCACCAGGTCAGCCACTTCCAGCACGTTCATCTCTTTGATCGCGGCCATAACTTCGTCTTTACTCATGGAACCTCCTTCCCTTATTCACTTTTATCTGATTCTAGATCGGTTAGCCGGGCTATTCGCTCGCGCCGGCTGATTCTAACTGACGTATCCTCGCTTGTAACAATCCATCCAAGTTCTGAAGCGGGCCGTTCAATGCTCCAAGAAGTCTCTGCAACGGCGCCTGTAACTGGCCCAGCAGAGAGGCGACCAGTTGGGGTTTGGCCGGTAGCGCCGCCATCCGGTTCACATCCGCCGGTGGTAGCATCCCACCTTCTCCCAAGATTGCTCCCTGGATATCCAATGGCAACCGAGTGGTTCGGATGAATTCCGCCAGAACCTTGGGCACCGCCGAGGGGTCATCATAGCCGAAGGCGATGGCGGTTGGCCCTTCGACCATGGATTTGGCCTGAGACCGTTGGGAAGCGTCGCAAGCCAGTTTCATCAGATTGTTCTTGACCACGGTGAATTCCACCCCGGCATCTCTCATACGCCGCCGCAGATCGGTCATGTCATTTACTCCGATCCCGGCATAATTGGTGGAAACCGCGATGGAACATCGCTCTAGTTTATCTTTGAGTTCGCTGACTCGATCGACTTTTGCTTGTGTAGGCAAGGTCACCTCCGAAAAAAATCCCCGCGCCGTTCTCGAAGCGCGGGGACCCGGCGATACGCAAATCCAGGGTCTTTGCACCTCGGCGGGCGGCTGTCGCTCTTTAGCCCTGTCGTTAACAGGGACCCGCTGTCTTCGGCGTGGTTACTGCTATTTGTTAGCGGTCGCTTTCGTTAAAACGCTCATTACTCCGGGGCTTTCAATGCTTGCAGAACGGACATATCCAGAGGGACGCTGGGACCCATGGATGACGTCAGGTAGGCCGACCTTAGGAAGGTCCCCTTCACGCCATCTGGTCTGTCGCGAACGATCGCGTCCATCAGGGATGACAAATTGTCCAACAATTGGTTGGTTTCAAAACTTACCTTGCCGATGGGGCAATGGATTATGGCGGTACGGTCCGTGCGGTATTCAAGGCGGCCTGCTTTGGCTTCCTGAATCGCCCGAGGTAGATCCTGAGGCTGCACCATTGTTCCTGAGCGCGGGTTGGGCATCAGCCCTCTGCGGCCCAGCACCCGGCCAAGCTTGCCGATCTTGGGCATGACGTTGGGCACTGCCAATCCTATGTCAAACTCGGCCCAACCGCTTTCAACCTGTGCGATCAAATCGTCTTCGCCGGCGAAATCGGCGCCGGCCGCCCGGGCGATCTCCGCTGCTTCGCTATCGGCAAACACCAGAACCCGGACCGTCTTCCCCAGGCCGTGGGGCATGGCCGCCACGCCCCGAACCATCTGGTCGGCGTGACGTGGATCGACGTTGGTGCGCAGATGGAGTTCCACTGTCTCATCGAACTTGGCGGTGGACAGGTCCTTGGTCAGAGCAATAGCTGCTTCTGGGTCGTATAGCCGGTCTTCTTCAACTTTTTCCGCCACTGCGGCGTAACGTTTGCTATATTTTACCACGATTTATCCTTCGTTATTCTTCGGTCACTTCTATGCCCATACTACGTGCCGTGCCCTCGATTATGGACATGGCATTCTCCACCGATCCGGCGTTGAGGTCCACCAGTTTGGTTTCGGCTATCTCCCGCAATGCTCGACGGCTGATAGCGCCAACGTTGCCCTGTTGACGGCCATCGGAAGTCCCTTTCTCTACCCCCGCGGCTTTACGCAGCAAATCGGATGCTGGAGGTGTCCTGGTCACGAAGGCAAAGGACCGGTCTTCAAAAACTGAGATGTGCACCGGTACAATGGTGCCGCTCTGGTTGGCGGTACGGGCATTGTACTCTTTGACGAACCCCATGATATTAACACCATGCTGGCCCAGCGCCGGTCCCACCGGAGGGGCCGGAGTCGCCTTACCCGCTTCTAACTGTAGCTTAATTATCGCTCTGAGCTTCTTTGCCAATGCCGCTCCTAAATCCTTTCTACTTGTAAGAAGTCCAGCTCCACCGGTGTTTCCCTTCCGAAGAAGGAAACCAGCACCCGGACTTTGCCCTTGGCTTCATCTACGTCATTGATCGATCCGATGAAGTCAACGAAGGGTCCTTCGGTGATCCGCACCGTCTCACCCCGGGCCAGGCCGATCTTGACCCGGACCGGACCGGATTCCACCTGCTTGAGAATATCCTCGATCTGCTTGTCTTCCAGGGGAACCGGCTTGGGGCGCTTATCGTATTCGTCTTCGGTGGAAACAAAGCCGGTTACACCCGGCGTGTTCCGGACGGCGTACCAACTTTCGTCGTCCATGTTCATCTGCACCAAGATGTAGCCCGGAAACAGTTTTTTCTTCTCAGAGCGGCGTTGACCGTCCTTGAAGATTACCTCGTCCTCGGTTGGAACCAGCACTTCAAAGATGCGGTCTTGCATGTCCAGACTCTGGATCCGAAGGTCCAGGTTTTTCTTGACCAAGTCTTCCTGCCCCGAATAGGTATGAACGATATACCAACGGGGAGATTGGTCGTCTTCTACTTCGATGTCGCTTGGTGATGTCATGGTTCTCTACCCCAAAATGCAGGTAGCTTTTCTAGGCGTCGCGGTTATAGCCGGCGCCGCGGTGGCAAACGTATTAAAGAACAAACCTGCTGAACGTTTGCTCGAATATCTGGTCTAGGCCTCCCAAGAAGAAGGCGGCGACTATCGAAAGAACGATAACCACCACCGTAAGGCGAGCCGTTTCTTCCCGGCTGGGCCATGTCGACTTTCTCAACTCGGAGACAGTCTCCTGTAGAAACTCTACAGGATTTACCCGATTCGCGATCCTAGATGTAGCCGACCTGGGATTCCGAGCTGTAACCCTGGCCATGGTTTTACCTTACCTCGCGGTGACCTTTGTGGCCCCGGCAACGCGGGCAGTACTTCTTAAGCTCCAAACGCTGGGGGTCATTACGCCGGTTTTTTACCGTCGTGTAGTTGCGCTCCCGGCAGTCGCCGCATTGGAGAGTGATTATCTGTCTAACGTCAGCAGCTTTTCTAGCCATAATTTAATCCAACACCTGCGTGATTACTCCGGATCCTACGGTGCGGCCTCCCTCCCGGATGGCGAACCGCATCTGTGCCTCGATAGGAACGGGGGTGATCAACGATATAATCATCTTCACGTTGTCGCCCGGCATGACCATCTCAACCCCTTCAGGCAACTCCACCGAACCGGTGATGTCGCTGGTTCGGATGTAGAACTGGGGCTTGTACCCCGTGAAGAATGGAGTGTGCCGGCCTCCCTCTTCACGGCTAAGGATATAAACCTCCGCCTCTGCCCGTGCGTAGGGCCGCATGGATCCGGGCTTGACCAGCACTTGTCCGCGCTCTACCTCGTCCCGGTCCACGCCACGGAGCAGGATGCCTACCGCGTCTCCAGCCTCCGTCGAGTCTAGCAGCTTGTGGAACATTTCCAATCCGGTGGCCACGGTTTCCCGAACATCACCGAAGCGGATGATCTCAACCGGTTCTCCCTGTTTGAGCTGTCCGCGCTCCACCCGGCCGGTCACCACGGTGCCTCGGCCTTTGATCCCGAACACGTCTTCGATGGGCATAAGGAACGGGCGATCGGTGATCCGCTGGGGCATCGGGATGTAGTCGTCCATGGCTTGCACCAGTTTGAGGATCCCTTCTTCGGCTTCCTCGTCGCCCTCCAGGGCCTTCAAACCGCTTACCCGAATGATTGGAGTATCATCGCCGGGAAAGCCGTACATGTCGAGCAATTCCCGCACTTCCAGCTCCACCAACTCCAGTAGCTCCTCATCCTCCATCATGTCAACTTTGTTGAGGGCCACCAGAATGCGGGGCACCTCCACCTGGCGGGCCAGAAGGATATGCTCCCTGGTTTGAGGCATGGGGCCATCGGGGGCGCTAACCACTAGAATCGCGCCGTCCATTTGAGCCGCGCCGGTAATCATGTTCTTGATATAGTCGGCATGGCCGGGGCAGTCCACATGGGCATAGTGTCTGTTTTCTGACTCGTATTCGACGTGGGCAATGGCGATGGTCACACCCCTGGCTTTTTCTTCCGGAGCGTTGTCAATGCTGTCCATGTCCTTAAAGGAGGCCAGCCCCTGCTTCGACAGGACTTTGGTTATCGCCGAAGTGAGAGTGGTCTTGCCGTGGTCGACATGGCCGATGGTTCCCACATTGACATGGGGCTTGGTCCGATCGAATTTCTGCTTCGCCATTTAGGTTTCTTCTCCTTTTGATGCTGGTACTGGAGCCCAGAGGCGGGATTGAACCGCCGACCCCGTTCTTACCAAGAACGTGCTCTACCGCTGAGCTATCTGGGCAAGTGGCTTCGGTACCTTACTTTGATATCCTAGTTCATCCCACTTATTCTACAACATATTGTGGTGGAGGGGGTAGGATTCGAACCTACGAAGCCCTTCCGGACGCCAGGTTTACAGCCTGGTGGCTTTAACCACTCACCCACCCCTCCATAATGCAGATCGATTTTATCCCAACTCCCGCGCTACCAGCCGGATGTACCACGCAGGTTCTTTAGGATAGAGCCGCTGGAGAGAGCCCCAGAGGGGAGTCGAACCCCTAACCTGTCGATTACAAATCGACTGCGCTACCGTTGCGCCACCGGGGCAATTAAGAGCACCGGTTGGGTCCTACCAGAAAATGGCCCCGTGGGTGTGGGGCCATCGCACTGCAGCTAATTCGTAGAGACACTAATTATATAGAATCCATCTATGGAAGTCAATTGAAACCAGTCGTTTATCGAAACCAAAATCGGCCACTTCCGCCTTAGGAAAGTCCAACTTTTTCTCTTTGAAACTAGGTCTACGTTCATCGCCTTCGAACTCGCCTGATAAGGCAACTTCCATGCTGGATCTTAGACGCTCGTCATTCCAGATCGGCTTTCGCCCTACCGGGACCTTTCTTGAAAAGGTATTCGTCTCATCTTCCCTATATCATGGAATGTTTCCGGTACTCTCATGCTATTTGCTTGACACTTGCACGTCAAATTGATAACAATTGCATTGTTGTGGCCGATCGGTCTACTGACTGGCCGGAGCAGCCCACCCTTAGCCATCAGATGGCATTAGGTCTGGGTTCTGTCCTATATCAGCAACGGAGGCAAGCAATGGGAGAAATTCTGGGCATCGGACTTACTCACTACCCCGGCCTCATGGCCCCGGACGAAGACCGCGCATTTCCATTGACCCGAATGCTGCGGAACCCTAACGTTTCCGCTGAACTGAAAAACCCCAGCAACTGGCCGGAACCGATGCGCATCGAATTCGGCGAAGACGAAGGTGTTTCCTCGGCCAAGGACCACCGTGCCAGGTTGGTGAAGGGGTTCCGGAAGCAACGGGAAGAGCTGGACGCGTTCAATCCCGACTTCGTGTTGATCTGGGGGGACGACCAGTACGAAAACTTCAAGGAAGACATCATCCCGCCCTTCTGCATCATGGCTTACGACAACTTCGATTGCACGCCCTTCGCGCACCGAAAGAACAACGCCTGGGGGGAGCCTAACGACAAAGTCTTCTCCTATAAGGGCCATCCAGGGGCCAAGCAATTGGTCACAAAGCTCATCGAGCAAGGGATCGACATGGCCTATTCCTACAAGCGTCTCCACGAGGAAGGCGGCCTGGGCCATGCTTTCATCAACACGCTCCTGTACCTGGACTATGACCGTAAAGGGTTTCCCTACGCGGTGATTCCATTCTCGGTGAATTGTTACGGAAGCAAGGTGATCCGTAACCAAGGCGGTGCGATTGAATTCGGAACGGCGGACGATCCGCCCGGCCCTACCGCCAAGAGGTGCATGGAAGTAGGCGCGGCCGTGGTGCGGGCGATACAGGACAGCCCCTGGCGCGTCGCCTTGATCGCCTCGTCAAGCTGGTCCCACGCTTTCCTCACCGACAAGCACGACAAGCTTTGGCCTGACCAAGAGTCGGACCGGGCCCGCTTCGAAGAGCTGAAAGCCGGTGATTACGATGCGTGGCGGAACCTCTCCACTCCTCAGATCGAGGCCGCCGGACAGCAGGAGATGCTGAACTGGATGTGTCTGGCCGGGGCGATGGAGGAACTGGACCGCAAAGCGGAGATCTTAGACTACATCGAAACCTACGTCTTCAATTCGGAAAAGTGCTTGGCATTGTTCAAACCGTAGTTTCCCGTTGGGCGGCTAGATCGGTCCGCCCGTTTGACACCAAAGACCCCCGGCGTCACAAGAGACGCCGGGGGTCTTTCTTTTTAACGGAAATTGCCCTGAGAAATCCCGGTGGTTACTCCGCCGCGCCGGGGTCCCACAGCCAGTAGCGGGAGATGGCCCCGGCGTCGACTCTCAAGTCGAACCCGGTAATCATTTCCGCTTCGTCGGATGCCAGGAAGGCGGCGGCTTTGCCGTAATGTCTGGGGCTGGGCCGTTGCTGCAGCGGCAGACCCGCGTCGGCGTTGGGCAGCATCCCCCGCCGTCTTTCGCCCAGACGGGGGCCGGGCCACTGCACACCCCACCGGGCCGCCCGCTCCGCGCCCTCCGCCGGGTCGGTGGCAGTCGGGGTCAAACTGTTGACCCGTATTCCGAACTCGGCCAGCTCCATCGCCACCGACCGGGTGAAGTTCAGCAACCCGCCCTTGCCGGTGCCGTAGCCAACGTTCCCCGGCTCCCCTTGATGTCCCGCCGAGGAGATTATGTTAATCATATTGCCTTGCCGCCCCTGGTCTATCATCGATTGGGCCACGTGCTTGGTGAAGAGAAACGCCCCGGTGAGGATAACGTCCAACTGGCTTCTCCACTCGTCTAATGGCATCTGTAGGACACCCTTACGGTTGAAAATGACCGGGCCGTTGACCAGGATATCTACCCCACCGAAAGCATCCACGGCGCGGCTCACGGTGGCTTTCACCTGGTCTTCATCGGTGACGTCGCAAACCACCCCGATGGCCTCCCCCCCTCGCTCAACGATCGAACTTGCGCACCCATTGGCGTAGGAGGGGTTCAGGTCCACGCAGACGATCTTGGCCCCCTCGGCAGCCAGACCCTCGGCGACGCCGCCGCAGATGTTGGGGCTGGTCCCGGTGACCAAAGCGACCTTCCCTTCGAGTTTCATCGGAGATCCTCCTATATTGTCCAGGCAAAAATGCCCGGCTCGAGGCGGCAAAGTTGGTTGTTGGGGGCGATTGTAGTGGGGCCTACAAGATGGGTCAACCAGCTTTCCGAAGACTGGCTTTCTTCGGCCCAAACATTGTTCGTCGTCGAGGCCGTGGCAATCATTTCTTGACAGCCCATATCTCTAAAGCTAGACTCCCACTCAACAGGGAATCGGCCTGCCACAACCGGCGCTATGCACTGCGGCACATCCTCTCTTCCCGAGGTGAAGTTCATGGCTACGACAGCTAGTTCGGGTGGGGTCAAGCTACTGGTAGACGCGAAAGCCGGGCGAATCAGCCGGGAGCTTTTCGTCAATGAGGACATCTACCAACAAGAACAAGAGCAAATCTTTGCCCGGTCTTGGCTATTAGTCGGCCACGAGAGCCAGGTCCCCAAGCCTGGCGACTACTTCGTTTCCTGCATGGGCGAAGAGTCGGTGATTCTTTGCCGGGACCGGGAGAGCCAACTCCACGTATTCTTGAACTCCTGCATGCACCGGGGCATGAAGGTGTGCCGCTACGACGAAGGCAACACGCCGGTGTTCACCTGTCCCTACCACGGCTGGAGCTACGCCACCGACGGCAAGCTAGTGGGGGTTCCCTTCTATAAAGACGCTTATCATGAAAAGCTGGACAAGTCTCAGTGGGGGCTGGTAGAAGTTCCCCAAATGTGCAACTACAAAGGGTCCGTCTGGGCAACCTGGGACAAATCGGCCACGTCTTTTCTGGACTACCTTGGCGAGATGCGGCTCTATCTGGACTTGTTATTGGATGGACGCGACGGTAGCGAGGGCGGCTCGGAAGTCATCGGCGGAGTCCAGAAGTGGACCATGCCCTGCAACTGGAAATTCCCGGCGGAGAATTTCGCCGGCGACGGCTACCACAACATCAGCCATCGGTCCGTCGACATGGTGGGTATAGGCCCCAGTGGCACGTCGCGCCGGGATCTCGGCGAGCTCGCCTCCGCCCGGCGGGTGAACGCCTCTTTTCCCGATATGGGACACGCCGCGGTATGCGACCTACAGGCTGAAGACGCTACCTACGTGCCCACATATCAAAACGACCCGGCGGTTGAAGAATACTTCAAACATATTTCCGAGGAGCGAAAGCGGCGGCTTGGCGACAAGGCGCGTCTTTTGGGATTGGTGGGGACCGTGTTCCCGAACATGTCTTATCTGGCTCGTCAGCCTCGTTCCATCTCCGTATGGCATCCCCGGGGACCCCACACGACCGAAGCGTGGCGCTGGTTCCTGGTTGACCGGGACGTGCCGGAAGAGGTCAAAGACATGCTGCGCCACTACTTCATCCGCTACTCCGGACCGGCGGGCATGACCGAACAAGACGACATGGAAAACTGGAACTACGCCCACTCCGCCAGCCGTGGCCCCATCGCCCGCCGCCATCCTTATAACTACGAACTCGGCATCGGAGCCAGCAGCCCGGACGTTCCTCTGCCGGGAATGCTGACCGAACGGATCAACGAGGAAAATGCCCGGGGCTTTTACAGCGGTTGGTCGCGGGCGATGGAAGCGGAAAATTAAGATGAAATAATCTCCGATAGGCACGGAGACGGCCTGACATTCGTAACAAGCCCAAGGTCAAGGAGGACATCATGACAGGAGTTACTCAGCTGGGATATCTGGGCATCGGAGTTCGCGATGTTGATGAGTGGGAGCGCTTCGCCACCGGTGTCCTGGGGCTACAAGCTAACGGCCGGGGCAGCGACGGGTCCCTTTTCCTCAGGATGGACGAGTACCACCATCGATTCGTGATACAGCCCAACGGCAACGACGACGTGGCTTACATAGGCTGGCAGGCAACCAACGAAGGCTCGATGCAGGAGATCGCCGAACGGCTGAATGCCGCTGGTGTGGAAGTGCACCAGGGAACTTCTTCGGAAGCGGAGGCCCGCCGGGTGGAGGGACTAATCACCTTCCCCGACCCCAACGGGATTCCCACCGAAGTGTACTTCGGGCCTCCGATATCCTTTGATGACCCGTTCAACTCGCCTCGGCCAATCTCCAATTTCGTAACCGGCGAGCAGGGTCTGGGCCACGCGGTGCTGTACGTGGACGACGCGGACCAAAGTGTGCGCTTCTACCGGGACTTGCTGGGTTTGCGTGTCAGCGACTACATCCGAAGCATGACCTTCTTTCACTGCAACCCGCGCCACCACTCTCTGGCCTTGATGGAAAGTAAATCGGCCAAGCGGCTCAACCACTTTATGCTGCAAGTGGAATCCATCAACGACGTCGGGGCCACCCACGATCTATGCCAAGACCAAGGCGTCCCTATCGTTCGGGGTATGGGAAGGCACACCAACGACCACATGGTGTCCTTCTACTTGCGTACGCCCTCTGGATTCGACGTGGAGTACGGTTGGGGAGCCCGGGAAGTTGACGACACCACCTGGCAGGTGGTGCGGCACGAGAAGGGAAGCATCTGGGGCCACCGTCCCCCGGCGGCGCGTCCGGCCCAGGAGCCAACGGCGGCCCGAAGCTAGACTGAACTGACACCAGTCTGGCAGATGCCGGCGCGCCGGTCACCACTTGATGGGAGGAACGAAGGCGATGAAACTAGGCTTTATCGGCACCGGCACCATGGGTAACCCAATGGTCTGCTGCCTCATCGACGCGGGTCATCAGTTGACCGTCCATGACATCCGCCGGGAAGCCACCACCAACCTCTGCGAGATGGGGGCCACCTGGGCTGATAATGCCCGGGAAGTCGCTGCGGCCAGCGAAGCGGTTTTTACCTCGCTGCCCGGCCCTACCGAGATGGAAACC
>Ga0207966_1002001_pt1 | contig 10731 bp, 9 predicted proteins | sample Knorr_S23_td_NAD_FD_185611 | JGI IMG/M metagenome (GOLD analysis project Ga0207966, IMG submission 185611) | Marine microbial communities from Southern Atlantic Ocean transect - Knorr_S23_td_NADW_ad_2500m_LV_B (SPAdes) (version 2) | ecosystem: Environmental > Aquatic > Marine > Oceanic | place... | reverse complement strand
AGACCCTCAAAGTTGGGCGTGTTTATCGTCGATAAGCATCCGGTGGCGATGACGCAATAAGTGGCCGAAGTGCGGCCCCTATCGCTGGTTTCTATTATCCAGCGACTACCGGTTTCGTCGAAGATCGCCGTCGCTACACGCGTGTTGAACTGAATATTACGGCGCAGATCGAAGCGATCTGCGACATGGTTCGCGTAACGAAGGATCTCAGGTTGGGTGGCGTATCTTTCAGTCCACTCCCAGTCCTGTTCGAGTTCGGGCGAGAAACTGTAAGCGTACTGCATGCTTTCGATGTCACAACGTGCGCCCGGATACCTATTCCAGTACCAGGTGCCACCCACGTCTCTGGCCCGCTCGAAAACGTGGGTTTTAAAGCCAGCGCCTCGCAACCGATGCAACATGTAAAGCCCCGCAAAACCGGCACCAACAATAACAACATCGTAGTGGGGAGAATTCGTGGGAGCATCCATAATTCCAATAACTCGATAAATCCTAAAAAATTATAGTGTGGCCAGGGGGAATCGAGCCCCTCACCAATTACTTCGAAGCTAAGTATGCTTAATCGGAGTTTACCGCAGGCCTATTGAGTGGCTAGGGACTCACGATTTGTGCTCAGTAATCACTCGGTTCGCAATACGTAGGCGCTGTGACAGTTCTCTAGCCAAAGTATTCTCTTTTCCCGAGAATTGCTGGATCAAATGCTAGAATTCGCCGCCATGTCGAAGCCCCACCTTTTTATTGATGGCCACGCTGGCACCACCGGCTTGCGTATCCGCCGCTGGCTTGCGGACAGGGACGATATGGAAGTAAGGACACTTGACGAGGCGGACCGAAAGTCCGAGGCGGCAAGGCGCAACGCGATTAGAGAGTCAGATCTTGCGATTCTGTGTCTGCCAGATGATGCGGCGAGGGTGGCTGCAAAGTGGGGGATGGAGAGTAGCACCCGGATTCTGGACGCCAGTTCGAGTCATCGCGTCGCGGGCGGCTGGGTCTACGGACTGCCCGAACTTGTTCCTGGCCAACGTAACGAGATTCGAGATGCTCAACGGGTAACTAATCCGGGTTGTTACCCTTCGTCTTTCATTCTGCTTGTACGGCCCCTCGTGGACGCAGGTTTGCTGCCCGCCGACGCACCGATGTCGGTTCACGCCTTGTCGGGCTATAGCGGTGGCGGTAAATCGTCAATTAAACGCTGGGAATCCGCGGACACTGGATTGCAGAGCCACCTATTTGAGGCGCCCTACGCTGTCGATCGGGTCCACAAGCATATACCCGAGATGCAACGCTACTCAGGCCTTCTAAAGGCGCCGCAATTCTTACCGGCTGTTGGCCCTTTCGCCTGTGGTATGCGGGTCCAGGTACCCATCCATCAGAGCCTGCTCGCCTCGGGAGTTACCGGGCAAGACGCGTGGAATGCACTTGCAGAACGTTACCGGGGTGAACCCTTCGTTGAGGTCGCACCGTTCGCGAATGGGGAATCTATCGATGAGTGGAGCCTCGATCCGACCGCGCTTAACGACACCAACCGAATTCGCCTTCACGTTTTCCCGAATCCCGCAGGGCATCTGCTGCTCGTCGGCCTGCTGGATAATCTCGGGAAGGGGGCTTCAGGCGTTGCAATTCAATCACTCAACCTGATGTTGGGACTCAACGAGGAAACTGGACTGCAACGATAACCGGGCTTACGTATCTTCCGAATCATCCACCAAAAATAGGGTGGTGACAAAACTGGCAATTGCGACCAGTAATAAAATGCCGAGACCGATTCTCGTATCTTCAGCAGCTCCGAGTAATATAGTCGAAGTTGCAATTCCGGAGCCAAGCAACATTTGAAGGCTGCCTGCCAATCCAGAACCAAGACCCCGAACGGATCGGCCAACGGCGTTGATTGCGCCCATAGCCGCATTTGGCAGGGAAAAACCGGCAGCAAGAGAATACACCATACCGGGCAACACCAATCCCCAAGCCGACTCAAATCCAAGAAATACTAAACCCGCCATTACGCTCATTCCAGCGATTATTATCAGCGATCCCATACGCACCATTTTTGTAATGCCAAGAATCGGCGTTAATTTACGACTGATCAGGTTTCCAAAGATAAAACTAGTTGGAAACAGCATGATGTAATACCCGAATTCCGAAGCGGAATAGCCCAGATGTTTAAAGGAAAAGGGTAGAAAATTAAGAAAGGAATAAAATATGGAAGTATGAAGGCCCATGTTCGTTGCAAGTAATAAGAACTGCTTGTTCTTAGTTAATGAAAGATAATCAACTGCGACTGAAACCAAACGTAAGCGCCTCTGCCGCACGCTGTTGGTTTCCTGCAGTAGAAATAATGTTGCCACAATTGTTGCGACGCCTAACAATGTCGTAACAACCATGCTGCCACGCCAGCCAAAAAACTCAAACAAAATACCGCCAAAGGGAAACGAGATCATTGGTGTGATCGCCATAGCAGCTGTGACGGCAGCTAGACTGGCTGCAGCCGCTCTGGGTTGATGCGTGTCGTTGATAATTACTCTCGGCAAGACCAAGGCGGCCGAGGCCCCTAAGCCTTGGATAGAACGTGCAAGTACCAAAAACTCAAGATGTGGCGCGAAAGATGCCAAGACTGAACCTAACAAATAGAGTCCGAGTCCGGCGAATAGAGTTAAGCGTCTGCCAAATCGATCGGATAGTGGTCCAAAAACTAATTGACCCAGTCCGAGCATCATTAAGTACACTGTTAACACCCGCTGGGCGCTGTTAGGTGTTACCGAAAAGGATTCTGCGATTCCGGGCAACGATGGCGTGATGATGGCAGTGGCCAATACACTTGTCGACGTGATTAAGACCAGCAACCATGTAGCCTGAGGCTTTGATTGTTGATCTGTAAATGACATCACTGCTGTATCATGCCGTGGTAGTGTCGAGCCAGGAGGTGGCTTGTGCCGGTTTCACTAATATCGAGCAATCAGGAATCTGGTCGCTTATCACGATCGCAGGTGAACCAGCTCATTGACCGTGATCGCTACCCTATAGATCAACTGGAAAGTGGCGCTGGGCGCGACTTGATCAAAATCTGTCAAAACAACCTTGGCACACAGGCGATAGCATTATTACCCGGATTTATTCGGCCCAGCGCGATTTTAAAAAATGGCCGAAGATGCGCAGGACCTGATCGATCAAGCGCACCGGTATGATCAGCCGCGGGCTGCATTTTACGAGCATCCGAATCATCACCATCGTGCTCGCGATGAAGATGGTTGGTCGACGCTTCGATCAAAACGCCATCCGAACCGTTACTGCCAGATTCTGAATTTCCAGATACCAAATAACAGCAATCTTCGAGCGATCTATTTGTGGCCTGAACTCACTGAATTTGTCCGTAGAGTACTCGATGTAGACAACCTATATCCGAGTCTCTGCCCACACCTCGCGCTCACTATGAAAGTCGCTTTTGCCGGCGATCTGGATGGTTGGCACTATGATCCTAATGACGGCGTCATTACATTGATGTTGCAATCATCAGAATCTGGAGGTGAGTTTGAGTATGCGCCGTATATTCGAAATGAACGGGAGGAGAACTACGCCGGAGTTAAGCGGCTCTTTGATTCACCCGATACCGAAGCACAATGTATAAAACTCGAAGCTGGTACATTTACGTTATTCAATGGGCGGTTCTCAATGCATCGAGTGCGCCCCATAGGGCCAACCAAGCAGCCTAGAATCGTTGCGATATTTTCTTATGACCAGCGGCCCGATATGGTGTTCTCGCAGGACTATATAGACCTGCTCCGAAGTTTCCCCCAGGGGCCTCCCGACAGAAATTCGTTGGTAAAGTAATAAGCGAAAATGGAAGTAAGGGTGTTGGTGCTGTTTTCAAACGACCGTTTTTAGGACATCGCTCTTTTGTAATATAAAGGCGTCGCCAGATTGCACCGAAGACATCAGGCCGTTTTTCGATTCACAAAACGCCGCAGAGGGTTGTGGCTTGTGAGATGAATTTACGTTCCGGGAAGCCTTATAGGCGATATCTTCTCGGTAAAGTGGAACAATGTCAGAAACCTACCCTCTGATTCGACTGACCGCTGCGCTGGTGCTCATGACACTGGGCGGATCGGCAATGTACGCCTCCGTGATGGTGCTCGAACCGGCAGTACAGGAGTTCAAAACAGGCCGTGGTGTTGGTTCTTTGCTCTTCGGGATGTTTATGTTTGGTATGGCATTTGGCGGGATACTCATGGGTCGTGTCGCCGATCGTGCGGGCATTATGGCGCCAGCAATTATTGGGAGCTTGGCCCTTCCAGCCGGGCTGTTTGCCGCAGCCCACGCTGGTTCCATCATGGAACTTTGTGTTGCTTTTGGGCTCCTGTGCGGTTTTCTTGGCGCCTCATTTACGTTCGCCCCATTGCTCTCCGATATCTCGCACTGGTTCACTCGTCAACGAGGGCTCGCGGTCGGAATTTTATTCAGCGGCAGTTACGTTGCAGGCGCGATCTGGCCGCCCGTTTTACAACACTATATCGACACACAGGGGTGGCGGGAGACTTTTAGCGATCTCTCGCTCTTTACGGCCTGCACGATGCTGCCATTGTCAGCATTATTTTTTCGGAAAATTCCTGCGGCCAAAGACACAGTTGCATTAAACAGCAGCAGAACAAGTCAGCGTCCGCTTAATATGACGCCACGTAAATTGCAGGGCCTTATATGTGCCGCCGGTTTCGGGTGTTGTGTGGCGATGGCGATGCCGCAGATTCACATCGTGCCATACGTTATGGATCTCGGCCATCCGGCCATTCGAGGTGCCGAAATGCTTGGACTGATGCTGGGTTTTGGTATCTTCAGTCGAATTGGTTCAGGTTGGCTCTCAGACCGTATTGGTGGCTTGCGTACGCTGTTGGTCGGCTCCGTGTTGCAGGTATCGGTGTTGATTGCTTTTCTCGCTGCCGACGGACTGACTTTTCTCTATGGTCTTTCTATCGCATTTGGTTTGTCACAAGGCGGGATTGTGCCCTCGTACACCATTATTCTTCGTACTTTTTTTCCAGGTGGCGAAGCGGGTTGGCGAATCAGTCTTTCATTCTTGTTTACCATAGCCGGTATGGCATTTGGCGGCTGGATCGCTGGCTTCCTGTACGATCTCACTGGATCCTATACCGTGTCTTTCATCAACGCGATTGCATTCAACATTGCAAACCTCTTAATTGCGGGAAACTTGCTCAGACGAGATCGATTACCGACGATGCCGGCTCCGGTCTAAACTGACTCTGTAATTAATTCTCGAAAGCATCACATTTAGAACGCCTCAGGAGTCAATCACCATCTTTTTGTTCATAATTAAACCAACAATATTTATTTTCATGAAAGCGGGCACAGCAATCTTCGCTATGTCCTGTCTCAGTAGGTAAGGACTTTGTCTGAATCCATAGTCAGTTGAACCAGAATATTGGGCATCGCTTTTTCAGCGGGCTTATTTTCTAAATCTTGGTCTGTAATCCCACGGCTTGCGCAGGACATACCGGACAGATAGAGAGTCACTTTTTTCTGCACAATCACATCGTAGTGTTCCCGGATTTTTCCTGTTCCAAGTCCGACAAGGTTATCCAGCACCGAGTCACGAATTAATTGAACTGCATCGCCGGCCAAAAACATATTCACTTCATGACCCTCCTCTGCTGCTGTCTTCGCAACTAGAAAGCCCAGGGCCGCTCTTGTTGGGTCATTTGGGCCAGCGGTGATGTGAACGAGTAAAGACGCCATGTTTTGTCTCCTGCGATGCTTGGTTAAAGTGAAGAGGCATTACAGCCATGCCGTGTCTCTCAGCAGGAATAAATCACCTCTTTGAATGCTGAGCTTACTTTATCTGAATTAAAGAATCGGGAACCAAGGTAAGGCTATACGCAGGGTTGGGATCTAACCGATGAGCAATATAGCGTGTCCAGAATGGCTCAAACTACGCACTGCCTCGACTTTGTCATGTTCGTCATACTCACGCGGTATACCCAGGATCCGCGCGATCGAGTTCGCGCTTCAACGCATCGAAGTAGAGTACCGAGCTGGTGGCGAACTCCGAGTCAATCAGTTGCCGGGTGCGGGCAGAGATGTTCTCGGGTACAACTGAGGCCTTGCAACCCGATGTGGCCAGAAGGTACTGACGTTTGCAGGCCAGTTCCAGGTAATAGAGATCGTAGAATGCCTCGGCCACCGTAGTCCCTACTACCGTAACCCCATGGTTACGGCTGACAAGAACACTTTTGTCTCCCATAGCGCTAGCGAACTGCTCGCCTACTTCGTTGTCGGCCCCCGCGTAATCGTCGTCGTAGGCGACGCGCTCGTGGAATCGAAGGATATCCTGGTTGGTCATGTACAGACGGCCACCTTCGACATCGGCAAGCCACGTGCTGTATGGCGGATGCGCGTGAAGCACACACTTGGCGGCGGGGTGGCGAATATGAATTGCCGCGTGTATGCAAAACGCGGAGCGCTCTATAGTCCCAGAGCCTTCAATCACATTACCCTGCGTGTCCACCACAATCAGATTGTTTGCGGTGATCTCCGACATCAGCAGACCGTGAGCTTTGACAAGAAACTGGGCGGTGGCGCCCGGCACCATGAGAGTGAAGTGATTATGGATTCCGTCATCAAAACCGAAGCGATGAGCAAGGCGGTGGGCTGCCGCCAGGTCGACCCGCGATTGATGAATTGTATCGGGAGTGGATTCGAGCGTTCTCGCGGCGAGAGTCATGTTTGTTTCTCCATGGCGTTCGGAAAAATAATAGAGACTTAGAAAATAAGAAAACTCTATTAAGCTCCGGCCTTTGATGTTCCTTCAAAGACTTGATTTTCGACAGGTTCCCCGTTGGTCATGCGGTTCAAATTTGAAGCGACAAATTTCCATCGCCGTTCCACTTGTTCTGGCGTCGAAGCGCTTTCATGGGCACTCAAGATAACGTTATCTAGATCCTGAAAGGGGAAATTTGAAGGCCACACTTCCTTCTTATCAGGTCCGATATAGTTATACCATGTGTCTAATACCGCACCGCCAATCTCCTTGTTCTTGAGTGCATTGTAGAGTGGTTCCTCGGCAATTATCCGCCCACGTGCGACATTGATAATAACGCTATCTGGCTTCATCATTGCAAATTGCGGTGCCCCGATCATCCCTTCTGTTTCTTCATTTAGGTTACAGGCAATAACCACGAAATCGCTTTCACGAAGTAAATCGTCCAACCGATCTGATGTCCCAAGCCAATCGAGAAATGGTGGGGTCAATTGTTTAGACCGACGAATTCCGACAACCCGCATATCGAAGGCAGCCGCTCGTTTCGCCACGGCTTCTCCAATATGCCCATAGCCGATAATTCCAACAGTCCGGGCTCGTATTTCCCCGTGATACAAAGAGGTACCCGGTTGTCGCCCGCCCCAACCTTCACGACGAAATCTCTGGTCGATTTCCCGCAAACCAATCTTAGACTCGAGCAGTGCACACAGTACAAATTCAGCAATGGGTCTTTCATGTTCATAACAATTACAGACTGGAATCCCTTGAGGCATAGATTCCGGTGAACAAAAGTCATAGCCAGTCCAGGGAATTTGGAATAATTTCAGATTCGGGATTTGCGGCCAGGAATCTGTAGGGATCTTTCCGCCGATAATTGCATCTGCTTCATAAGCCATCGCCACAAATTCTTCGCGGTCATTAATGGCGGGATCCCATACATGGATGTTCCAGCTGTCATCTAACTCTTTCCGGAGGAGGTGTTTGAATTGAACCGCAATCCGGCCTTGAATGAGGGCAGTCGGCATTCCATTTTCCTTATGTATTTTTAGGCCTGAGGCGCTGTATCGGCCAAATGGCCAGGGACCGTAATTTTGTTTATTGAGTGGTGATTACAATTTGCGTGCCTGGCGGTGGCCCTCATAGACGGCTTCGTAGGTTGAGCGCGGCGCAGTCGCGTCACCAATCGCTTCAACGCTGATACCCATTTTTTTAAGCGGCTCGAGGAGATCGGTTTCGGAGCGTCGTCCGGTCGCCATTACGATCCAATCGGCGACCAGTTCGCTCTCTTCCTTTTCGTGGTGGACGTTATAGATTTGCAGTTTTTCACCCGCGATGCGGCGGACGAAATGGTCGCAAAGCATGGTGACGCCGCTTTCATAAAGTTTAGGAAGGATCCAATCGAGATACACATCTAGAATGGTCTCCATTCCGACCATCGGCCAGCGTGTCAGCAGAGTGACGGAATTGGCGCCCGCCTTGGTCAGCGCTACAGCAGTAAGCGGTGCCACTACGTCACACATATCGTCTATCACCACCACATCGCCCGGGAAGGAGGCCCCCGTGGGGCGTGAAAGTGCCGTCAGCACTTCGTCCCAGCCAATGCAATTGCCGCTCTCCCAGCCAGGAAGAGATTCGCCGGTCCAGCCCTGAAAGCCATCGCTGCAAACACTGGAGCCTGTAGCCAAGACCACATGATCAGGCCGTTCGTTCTCCAGGAGGTTTTCGAGATCAGCCTCAGAAACCGGCACATCGGTTCGTAACTCGGCGCCGTTCTTAGTGGCCTGATCGGCTAACCAACGGGCAATTTCGCCGAATTCAGAGCGACTTGGCAGGAGTGATTGTAGACGGACATGGCCGCCCAATTCGCTCTTTCCTTCTAGCACGGTGACCGTATGGCCACGCGCCGCAGCGACGCGAGCGTATTCCAATCCGGCTGGGCCGCCGCCAATCACGAGCGCTTTTTTTGGTTCCTGGGCTTTCTTGAGCGTGCCCTCGCCCCATGCCCTCTCGCGCCCAATGGTGGGATTGTATACACATTGAATGCGCCCCCCCTGACTGACACTCTTCCAACAGAAATTGGCGGCAACGCAGGTGCGGATATCGTCAGCTTGGCCTTCTTCAGCTTTTTTTGCCCAATAGGGGTCGGTAAAGAGCTGGCGTGCAAGACAGATGGCATCGGCATCGCCTGCTTCGAGCAGCGCCTCGGCCACGTCCGGGGTGGTGATGCGCCCGACTGCCAGTACCGGCTTGTTGGAGACTTCGCGAATTTGTCGAGCATAACCTCGCTCCCAACCCCCTTCGAATTCCATCGGCGTATGAATGAAGGCATGATGCACGCCTGCCGACACATCGACATAATCGATCTCGGCGCTTTGCTCGATATCCGGGACGATCTTGCACACGTCTTCTATTTCAAGATCTCCTGGCCAAAATGAGGTGGAATTTATGCGGTAGCCGACAAAAGGTTCGTCACCCACCGCCCGGCGTAAGCTGCGCAGCACTTCGAGCGGGAAGCGCAGGCGATTTTCGTAGGAGCCGCCCCATCGATCACTCCGCTTGTTGTAAAGCGGGGAGAGAAATTGCCATGGCAGATAGCCGTGGCTGAGGTGTAGTTCAACCCCGTCGAGGCCGGCGGTCATCGCGCGTTTCGCGGCGCTGCCATAGGCCTCAATCAACTCCTGGATTTCATCTTCGTTGAGTTCCTTGGGAGTTGAGGCGCCCGGAAACTCTCCGAGAGGTACCTGGCTGGGAGACACCGTATACCAAGTTGCGTCCGGATCGTAGCCCGGTGCCTGTTTGTAGCCAGGAAATCCGCGTACGCCCGAATGCCAGAGTTGAATCGCCAACTTGCAACCATGTTTGTGGACCGCATCGGCAATTTTGGACAGCGGCTCAATCTGGCGGTCATCGAACAATTGTGGCATCAGCAACGGTGCCATAATCGAACTCGGATGCACATGGGTCCCGCCGATAATGATAAGCCCTACGCCGCCCTTAGCACGCTCTTCGTAATAATCGGTGGCCATGTCGATAAAGAGGCCGTTCCAGGGGTCCGATACCCAGGTCGGGCAGGTGGGTGGGAACACCACGCGGTTTTTGATTTGGCAATTACGTATGGACCATTCGGAAAAAAGATTTGGATAATGCGCCATCATTAACTCCTGGTTCTTGTGCGAACGTTTTGCTCAAACGTACATATTCGAAATCGAACGGGTGGCTGTTTATACCCCGAAACATGACCACACACCCACATGCGGGTAGGTTGAATCATTGCCTACGGCATCCCCATAATTGCAGATTACCACCTTGTTATTCGTATTTGAATCGGACAAGAGACAGGGTGTAGATTATCCTCTGCTCTGGTTGTTTCTTTCGTAACAGGAATAAGATAGCAACTATGAGCGCCTGTTCGCCATATTTTGAAGAGGTATGGATATGAAAATTGACGGTGGTTGTTTCTGCAATTACGTCACCTACGAGGCAGAAGTGGATCCCAAGAGAGTTGCGATTTGCCATTGCACAGATTGCCAGACCCACTCTGGAACCGCATACGGGGTTGTTGTAGGCATCATCGATGAACAATTTCAGCTCTTGAGCGGCACCTTGAAGACCTACGAGAAAATTGCCGATAGCGGAACGGTAAGAGCGCTCGCATTCTGTCCAGAGTGCGGCACGCGTATTTATGCAAAGACGGTTGGGGAGGGTTCGTCCTTCTTCGGATTGCGCGTCGGAACTGTACACCAGCGCGATCAATTAAAACCTAAGACCCAAGTTTGGTGCCGGTCAGCGCAGGCGTGGGTAAACGACTTGACGTCAATCCCTAAATTCGAGACCCAACCAACATCGTAATAATGCCAGCATTCCACTAATACAAGCGTTAACCGCTAATTCGACCCCACTTCTATTACCAAATCCTCTGCATGAAGGGGCTTACACCGCATCAACATTTGCACACACGCTGAAAACCC
>Ga0207966_1001990_pt1 | contig 10775 bp, 8 predicted proteins | sample Knorr_S23_td_NAD_FD_185611 | JGI IMG/M metagenome (GOLD analysis project Ga0207966, IMG submission 185611) | Marine microbial communities from Southern Atlantic Ocean transect - Knorr_S23_td_NADW_ad_2500m_LV_B (SPAdes) (version 2) | ecosystem: Environmental > Aquatic > Marine > Oceanic | place... | reverse complement strand
GCTTCTTCGGTTTGGGCTCGGGTAGCTCTCGGGCGGTGATCCTCACGAGCTCACTCAGCCATTGGGGATCTTCGATCCGATCCCGAATCAGCAGGCTCAACTTTGCCCCGGGAGGAGTTGCGCCGTTATCGGTACGCAGCGGAATTTATCCTGAACCATCCAATGGCCAACCCGAGAGTTGAACATGAAATCTTGTCGCCCTTCGTTTGTCGCAGCCTTCGTCACGGTCGCGCTGGCCCTTTCCGTGCTGGCGCTCCCGCTGGCAGCTCAGAACGGTTCCGAGAGGCCAGAACTCGACCCGACCGATCTCAACCACTGGAAGACTGTGCGGTCCGGCCAACTCACGCCGGACGGGCGCTGGTACGCCTACCAGGCCACCCCGACCGAAGGGGATGCCGAGGTGGTCGTGCGGCCGACGGATGGCGGGGAGGAGCACCGCTTCCCCATCGGGGAGCCGTCGGGCGGCGGTGGCGCACTCTCGTTTTCGACCGCCGGACCCCTGCAACTGTCGGCGGATGGAAACTGGCTGGCCTTCTCGACATTTCCCACCAAGGAGGAAGCGGACGAAGCGAAGAAGGCGGACGAAACGCTACACAACGCCGTCACGATCGTGAATCTCAATACGTGGCAGGAAGCTAAATACGAGGGAGTCAGCCGTTTCGAGTTCGCGGGTGACAACCCACGCTGGCTGGTGATGCGCCGAGTGGCCCCGGAGAAGGCGCCCAAGGACACTGGCTCAGGCCTGCTGCTTCTGGATCTCCAAACCGGCGTCTCCTCTCCCATCGGGGGTGTGAGCGCCTACGACCTCAACGACAGCGGCGAATTGTTGGCGTATAGTACGCAGTCACCGGACCGGGTGGTGAACGGAGTCACGGTCTTGAACCTTCGTACGAACGCGGCCCAACGCATCGACAGCGAACGCGCCCTGTACTCCGATCTGTCGTGGGCAGATGAGGACGGTGAGCGACCGGCTCTTTCTGTTATGCGAGGCCACATCAGTGAGGAGGACGACACCACCTACGTGGCCGTCGGCTTCACGGGGTTTGGGGGTTCTGTGACGACTACCGTGGTGGACGGCACCGAGTTGGCTGGGTTCCCCGAGGCGATGCGGATCACCCCGGAGCGGTCGCCCCGTTGGTCAGATGACCGCTCGGCGCTCTTCTTCGGAATCGCCGAGCACGACGAAGACCCCGATGAGGGCGACCGTCCTGACGTAAAGCCAGCCGCCGGTACCCCTGGCGCAATGCAGAGCCCGGCGCCGGACCTGGATGAGGACGACCTTCCCAGCCTGGTCCTGTGGCACGGTAACGATCCTCGGCTGCAGTCGCGTCAGCAGGTGCAGGAACGCGCGGACGAGCGTTTCAGCTTCCTCGCTGCCTACCATGTGGCCGAGGGCCAGTTCGTACAGCTGGCCACCGAGGCCATGCGCACCGTAACCCTGGCCGTAAACCAGCGTTACGCGGTCGGGTATGACGACCTGTCATATCAGCTGCGGGACGGGATCGACGGGGGCCGTCGTCAAGACGTGTACGCGGTCGACGTGAAGACCGGTACAGCGCAGAAGATCCTTCCGGCGTTCACCTGGCGGGTGTCTCTATCGCCGGACGGGGGCAAGGCGCTGTACTACGATGACGGCCACTACCATGTGTACGACTTCGAGAACAACTCCCACACCAATATTTCCGCCTCGGTTCCGGTGAGCTTCATCAACGTTGCGGATGATCACAACGTCGAGGATCCGCCAATAGGCCCGGTCGGTTGGGCCTCGGACTCCGAGAGTGTTCTTCTCACCGACGCGTGGGATATCTGGAGAGTCGATGCAGACGGGGGCAACTACAGCAACCTTACCAAGACCGGCCGCGAGGAGGGTATTCGCTACCGCAGGCCGCTGCGCTACGATCCCGAACAGGACGGCATCGATCTGTCGGAGCCCCTCTACGTGGAGATGTATGGCGAGTGGACGAAGAAGACCGGTCTCGCCAAGCTCACTTCGAACGGGCGTAACATCGAAACTCTGCTCTGGGACGACGTTCGGCACAGTGTTCGCAGGGCCGAGAATGCCGAAACCTTCGTGTACACCAGGGAGACCTTCACAGAATTTCCGGATGTGTGGGCGGCGAAGGATTCTTTCGACGAGCCCGTTCGCCTGACGGACGCCAACCCGCAACAGGCCGACTATGCATGGTCTGCTGGGACGCGCTTGCTGAACTTCGTGACGGACAAGGGTGACTCCCTGCAGGCCGCACTCTACCTGCCCGCTGGCTACATGGAAGGGGAGAAGTACCCCACTGTTGTGTACATCTACGAGAAGCTCTCGCAGAACATCAACCGGTACGTCGTTCCGAACGAAACGCGTGCGCTCAATGTCAGCGTGTATACGAGCCGGGGGTACGCCGTCCTGACCCCCGACATCGTATACAAGATCAACGACCCGGGCATGTCAGCCGTTTGGTCAGTCGTCCCGGCGGTACAGGCAGCGATAGCAACCGGCATCGTCGACGCCGACCGGGTCGGGCTGCACGGCCATTCCTGGGGTGGGTACCAGACCGCCCATCTGATCACGCAGACAGACATCTTTGCTAGCGCGATAGCGGGGGCAGCGCTCACCGACATGGTGAGTATGTACAACTCGGTCTACTGGAACTCGGGGAACTCGAACGCGGGGATCTTTGAGTCCAGCCAAGGACGGTTCAGGGGCAGCTACCTCGACAACCACGAGGCCTACCTCCGAAACTCTCCGGCCTTCCACGTGAAGAACGTCACGACACCCCTGGTTCTGCTGCACAATGAGAAGGATGGGGCGGTGGACTTCAACCAAGGCATCACCTTCTACAATTCGCTACGAGAGCAGGAGAAGGACGTAGTGTTGCTCCAGTACGTGGGTGAGAATCACGGACTCAGAAACCCCGTCAATCAGCGCGACTACACGGTGCGCATGATGGAGTTCTTCGACTATTACCTCCGCGATTTCCCTGCGCCGGACTGGTGGGTGAACGGCGTGCCGCGGCTGGAAATGGAAGAACACTTAAAGACTCGGCAGAAGAAGCCGCAGATTATCTCGTAGCGGATTCGCGAATCCCGGCGGGAGTGACGGCGCCCCTTCGGGCCGCCGTCGGCTCCTCGGTCGGACGGGCAGGTCTTCAGTAGACCCTCCTGCTCGTCGGCTCAAACCCGCGTTGCGGTCTTCGCTTCGCGAATCCCGGCGGGTTCGCCTCCCGCCGCATGACCGAGAAGCAGTGACAAAAAGAAGGGCCCTGACAACCGATGTGGTCGTCAGAGCCCTTCATAGTGGAGGCGGCGGGAGTCGAACCCGCGTCCGCACTTGGGTCCAGCGGAATCTCTACGTGCGTAGATCACTGGGTTATCTCACCTCGGGCGGTCAGTGATCAACCGACCCCGCGGCCAGCCGCCTAAAAATCTCGCCCCCTGGCCCGGCGGCGAAACCGGGGGACCAGCTCGACTTATCGTCGCCTCAAAGACCGCCTCGAGCGGGCGACCAGGGAGACGGGCACGTAAGAAAGCTTACGCAGCCAGCGCCAGGTTGTTGTTGGCAGCTAAAAAGTTTCCCGAAGATTAGCGAGGATCAGGACCTCGGCACGCTACTCCACGTTCACCAAACACGTCGAAACCGGGACGCCCCCGATGATGCGGATGGCTCTGTCAAACATCCTTACTGGTGAAAGCTATGCGAAATACGGGGTTTGGGTCTATACCAGAGCTTCGGCTCTATGCCCCGCGAGGTAACCCTCGAGCAGCACCTCGACATCCTCGAGCTTGTTCGCTTGGAAGAGCTCGGTGCGCAGCAGCCTACCGTCGGGCAGTCCCTTTGTATACCAGCCGAGGTGCTTTCGGAAGTCGATGATGGCGCGTTCGGGGTTCCGCTCGAAGGCGATCGCGTTCTTGGCGTGATCCAGACAGATCTCGAAGCGCTCCTCAACACTCGGATCGCTCGGTACGGGGTCTCCGTCCAGCGCGGCGCGAGCTTGTGAGAAGAGCCAGGGATCTCCGTGCGACCCCCGGGCGATCATGATGCCGGCGCATCCGGTTTCGTCGCGCATGCGTCGTGCGTCGTCACCCGTTCGGATGTCTCCGTTCCCGATCACGGGAATCTCTAGTGCCTCGGTGACGGCTCGAATCTCATCCCAGCGCGCCTCGCCGCTATACATGTCGGCTCGCGTCCGCGGGTGAATGCACAACGCCCGAGCCCCGGCGTCCTGACAGCGCAGGCCAATGGTCACGGGGTCGCGCGTGCGCTCGTCGAATCCGCTGCGGATCTTTACCGTCGTGGGCAGCGAAGTGGCGTCGTCGACGGCCCGCACCAGGGTCTCGAGCAGATCGAGGTCCTTGAGGCACCCCGACCCACCGTTGCGCTTCACGACCTTTTTCACCGGGCATCCGAAGTTGATGTCGATGAAGTCAGGGCTGTAGGTGTCGGCAACGAACGCGGCCGCATCACGCATCATGGCGGGATCGGCGCCGAAGATCTGGATGCCGATGGGGCGCTCTTCCTCATCGAAGCGTAAATAGTCGCGCGACCTGGGGGACTGCATGACGATGCCTGCTGCGCTTACGAACTCGCTGACCACTACATCAGCCCCGTATCGACGGCAGAGCCGGCGAAACGGCGACTCGCTCACGCCGGCCTGGGGCGCCAGGTATAGCGGCGTGCGGCTTCCGTTCAGTAGGGCGATGACGTCGGTGCTCATGTTGCGAAGCTACCCCTGCCGGCGGCCGCGGTGAAGTCGTGCGGCGCTCGGGGCTGACGCACCTACCGCATGCGGTTATTGTCTCGCTGCCTGGTAGGATGCGACGCCGAATCGAGAGTTTGGAGGCGATGGATGCGGTTGAAGGACCTGTTTACGTCGGATGTGGTGAAGCTCGACTTGGAGTCCCAGAACAAGGACGATTTGCTCAAGGAGCTGGTCGGCCTGCTGGCGCTCGACGACAAGTCTGCGGCGATCCTGTTCAAGACGCTGAAACGGCGCGAGAACCTCGGTTCCACGGGCATCGGCAAGGGCATCGCCATCCCCCATTGTCGCACACTCGTGGTCAATCGCCTGCGCCTGGCGTATGGACGGAAGCCGGGGGGCCTCAACTTCAATGCGATCGATGGCGAGCCGGTCTACAACTTCTTCCTGATCATCGCGCCACCGCTCGAGGTGTCGAACCAATACCTGCCGGTGCTGGGGAAGATCGCGCAGTTCGCCAAGGACGCAGCCGTGCCTGGCGACCTCCTGGAGCTCAGTGAACCCGAGGAGTTTCTTGCTCTCCTCGCCGAGAAGGCATCCTAGCCGGCCGCAAGAATGAAAAAAGGCCCGTCCCATGGGGGACGCGCCGTCACATTCGGAGTCAGCCGGTCGTTACTACTTCATCACAGTAATCCCCGCCAGCTTGCTCCTACCGTTCACCGTGAGAAGCACGAAGTAGCTGCCGGAGGCGACCTGGCGGCCCATTTGATCGGTACCGTCCCAGAAGGCTTCGTACGTGCCGGGCTGAAGGTACTCTAGCCCGATGAGCTCGACGCCTTCACCTGAGGAGTGACCGAGCGCGACCGGGGAGGCTTGGAACTGCTCGAGTAGGTTGAAGATGCGGATGGATACAACGGCAGGACGCCCATCCACGAACAATCCCTCGTGTAGAACGAAGGGGATCGTCGTTTCCGGGTTGAACGGATTTGGGTAGTTGTCCCGCAGTTCGAAGCCGCTCTCCTGCTGTGACGACGCGGGACGCCCGGTGTCCTGGGCGGATACGGCCTCAGCCGCGACGAACAAAAACAGGAAGACGGGCAAGACGCCGATCATGCGCCTCATTGATTCCTCCGCACACTAGATGTGCTGTAGCCTAGGGGCAATCGCGCTCCATGCGTGGTTATCGAGCGGCGCACACGCGCCACTGTCATCATACTCTCTCAAGCTCCCGAAGGTCAAGCGAAACCGCCCGTCATTCCTAAAGAAACCTGAGCAAACGTACGTTTTTGATACCGCACTGGGCCGATTTAGTTGCCGGTGGACTGTATGCGCCGAGAAACGGCTCTACTGGGGCACGCTTCGCCCTTCGTCGCTCCTCATCGTGATGCCCAATCCATCCAGGTGATTCAGCAACGGAATGAGGTGCTTTCGGGTGACGGGCAGCGGCTCCCGGAACGCCGAGGGTCCAAGTCCTGATTGCCCGCCAAGCATCTCGCGCACCGCGGCGATCCCCTTCTCGAGTTCGGCGGTGCTCACGTAGTATCCGTCCGCCACGGGGCTGACGACTCCCTGTCCTTCGAGAAACTTCAAGAGTGACCAGAGGTCGCCTCGGCCCTTGAGCGACGCGGGAAACTCGTCCACGAAGGGCGGAGCGAGGCCCGCCTCCGCGAGCAGCGCTCGCAGGTCGTTCGCGGCGGCCTTCTGGTCTTGCGTCAGGGCCACCACGTGTCTAGGTAGGCGAACACCGCCATCGGCCATTTCCAACACCGTTTGCTCACAGAGTCTGGCGATGGTGGCGTCGGCCAGGCCTTTGGCTGCCCAGGCGGGTAGAGCCGTCCGCACTGCGGCGAGCGAGATGGCCGGCCGCAGCGGATCCTGGGCGTGCGCCGCTGTGACTGCGGCGACGATTCGCTTCTCGGCCTGGCTGGTGATTTGTGCGGAGAAGAGGCGCCCAGCCGTTCGCGGATCACGCTGGGTCTCGAGCGCTTGCAGTGTGGGGCCGAGCTCGTCGAGGGAGAGGCCCGTCGAGACCGGGAATGTCGCTACCTCCGCGCCGTGCCACCCGGCCAGTTCCAGAATCGCACGAACACGCGCCCCCGCGTCGCCCTCCAGCAGGCTCTCGAGCCCTGCCCGTACCGAGTCGTCGATGCGGGTTCGCTTCGGCGGCGTTGCCTCTGCGATCAGCCCACCTCCGATGGTCGCGACCGGGGAGTAGGCTCTGATTACCAGCCGGTCGTGTGCCCGGGCGACCACCGGTTCCTCGAGTCTCAATTGCACCCACCCTGCTCCGCCGGCCCGGATCGTCTCGGACTCGAGCAGCGCGCAGCGCGCCATGACCTCTGCCGTGCCCACATGGACGCGGACTCGCTGGTTGTGTTCGAGTTTCCATGCCGTGTCAGGAAGCATGCGGACACGGGCGGTGAGCATCCAGGTGGGTGACCACGCCGGGTCGGACACGAGCGTCGCACCTCGCCCCACTGCAGTGCGGTCTGCCCCTTCGCCGGTCAACGATATCGCGGTCCGGTCCCCGGCCGTCGCCTGCTCGACTTCCCGACCGTGCACTTGCACGCCCCGGACTCGTGCGTCGAGGTCATCGGGGAGGATGCGGACACGGTCGCCCTTGGCCAGGGTGCCGCTCCAGAGCGTTCCGGTGGCTACGGTGCCGGTGCCCTGGATGGTGAAGACGCGATCGAGCGGCAGTCGCACGAGGTCTCCGCCCGAGGACTTCTGCACTGCCTCCGCAGCGAGCGCCAGGGCCTCCTTGAGTTCGTCCATTCCCAACTCAGAAGTAGCCGACGTGGGCACCGAAACGGCCCCACGATAGGGGGTCGGCTCGAGCAGATCCTCGACGTCGGAGCGAACCAACTCGAGCCACTCCTCGTCGACCAGGTCGCGCTTGGTGAGTGCCACGACGAGTTGGCGCACGCCCAACAGTTCCACGATCGCGACGTGCTCCCTGGTCTGCGGCATGACTCCTTCATCGGACGCCACCACGAGCAAAACGAGGTCCATGCCCGCAGCTCCCGCGACCATGGCCCGTACGAAGGCTTCATGGCCGGGTACGTCGACCACGCCCAGGCGCGCTTCGGGCAGAACCAACTCGGCGAAGCCGAGCTCGATCGTGATTCCGCGGGCCTTTTCTTCCTTGAGCCGGTCGGTATCGACGCCGGTAAGCGCGCGCACGAGCGCGGTCTTGCCGTGGTCGATGTGCCCTGCCGTCCCAAGGATCAGTCGATTCACGCTCCGATCCCCTCATCTGGAGGCAAAAGGCCTCCCAGGAAATGCAGGGACTTGAGTGGTTTGGACACGATGTGATAGGCCACGAAGTCGGAAAGCACCCCGAGGTGCCGACGGGCATAGGTGAACTCCGCGTCGAGTTCGCAGGCGAGCAGGTTCGCGATCTGCGCGCGAGCGATGGGTCCGAGGCGCGGGCCGGCGGCGTCCTCCGCGCATCGCGCGCAGCGAACCCCGCCGGACGCGAAGTCGAAACGGCCCACGCTGTCGTCGGCGAGCGGTTCCCCACAACGCACACATGGGTCCAACTGGGGGGCGAATCCGAAGGCCTCGGTGATCCGCCAAACAGCCGAGAGCGCCGCTGCGGGCACCTGGGCGGTCTCGACCGATTGCAGAGTGTCGAGTACTTGTTCGAGCGCCCGCAGCAAGTCGGGGTTTTGTTCCTGGTCGGCGTGGGCGAGCACCAGCTCAGCGGTCGCGGAAGCACCGGCAAAGCGCATTACGTCGAGCCCTAGCCCGTCCCTCAAGTGTGTGCAGTCGAAGTCCTTCATCGTGTGCAGGTCACGGTGCGGCTTTATATAGGCCGTGAGGGTTCCAGTCGCGAAGGTGGCTAGTGTAGTGGTGCCCTTTCCGCTGCGTTTGCGGACCCCACGAGCCATCACGCTCAACAGTCCATGGGTCTCGGTATAGAAGCGGAGGATGCGGCTTGAGTCACCGTAGTCGTGGGACCGGAGCAGCACCGCGGGAGTGCTGACCGGCGCCACTACGGTGCCGCGCGAATGCGGCTGAGCAGCCCTTCGCGGCGGCGTTCATACGTGGTACGGGCGGAAGCGCTCGGATTCCCTTGGGCCTCGAAGTCATCGTCGAGGCGCGCGACTTGGAGTAGTAGGCCGTGCCGGCTCGAGGCCGGTGCCCTGCTCGGTTCGCGGGAAAAAGACAGGCCACTCGCCCGCAGCGCGAAGAGTCCCATGCCAGCGAGTAGAGTCCCCAGCACCACCGCTACCCACTCCACCGGTGGCTCGAACGGGGCGTCGATCGAGACCAGACGGATCGAAGCCAGGTCGACCGACTGCCCACTGTAGCGGCGGTATGTCGAGCCCACTTCCAGCTCCACTCTTGCGAGGAAGCTCAAGCCCTCCACCTCCATGAGGGGGGCGGGCTCTCTGATGAGCACTTCGAATTGATCGACGATACCGGGCGTCGGTATCGACGTGAACATGTCGTCGAGCATGTAGCGGACCACGAACATTCGTGGGCCGGGAGACATGGGGGCACGCAGCACGAGGTCTCCGTCTTCCAGGTCGATGACCTCGGGCGTCATGTCACCTTCACCGACCGCGAACTCCGTCGCTCCGACGGCGAGGGGGTACCGCCAGACGGCGCCCGTTTCTCGAGTCACGACCGTGCGGGTGCCCATGTTGGCCAACTGAAAGACATCGGTTACGCGCCAACGGTTCTCGACTGCTTCGAGGAACACGGTCCTGATCTCGATTTGCAGGTCGACGCCCTGCTCCGGAGCCAGAAGCGTGTCATACGTTTGAATGGAATAAACGGAGTCGAGCTGACTTGCGGTGGTTACGAAGCTGCCGAAGTAGCTCACGCCTTCGTGTCGTATCGAGGCGAAGAAAACATCTCCACGCGCGGGATCGGGCACGTTGGGCAGTCGCAGCGAGAACGAACCGTCCGCTGCCACAGTGATGGAGTCCACCTCGCCTTGCGTCGTAGTGGTGAGGTGGTGCAGTACGACCGTGCCGCTCGTGAGCGCGGTATCGCCTAGAAGCGCTGTGCCATGCAGGATCGGGTTGGCTTCGACCTGAGCAGAGACACGTGCCGGCCCCGCGGCGGCAGATAGCGCGACGACGGAAGCGACGAGTGCGGCACGGACCCGTGTCGCGCGCCCGCCCTCAGGGCTTAAAGCGCCCAAAGTCCTCGGGGTTGAGCCTGCGAAGGCGCTCCTCGAGATCTTCCGCGCTCGTGATCTGGACATCGAAAGTGGCCTCCCCGAACGTCGTTTCCGCGGCGTCCTTGGCTGGGGAGAAGTCGAGGTCTTGAGAAAATTCGAGGGTGGCGGCGTCGAGCAGCCTTTCCTCGACGAAGATGTCTGCGGAAGCGCGAAGCGCGAGCGCGATCGAGTCCGACGGGCGCGCGTCCAGACCGATGATTTCGCCGTTGCGCTGGAGGAGCAGTTCAGCGTAGTAAGTGCGCTCCTCCACCTTCGTGATCACCACCCTCTGAAGACTGCCGCCTAGGCCTTGAAGAACCGAACACAGCAGGTCATGCGTCAGCGGTCGCGCGACTGACAACGACTCCAGGTGATAGGCGATCGCGAGTGCCTCCGCCTCCCCGATGTAGATACGAAGGAGCCGGTCGCCGTCGGTCTCCTTGAGGACGACCAACCCAATCTTGTTGTCAGAGTCCAGCCGCAATTCACATACTCTGACTTCTACGAGCACCGGAAGATCCTCCGAAGAGAGGAAACCAGCAGGGCGTACGAGCCCGGTGACTTTCACCAATACTCCAAAGCTCGACTGGGGTTCTACTCGGGCGGTCCGGTGGTAGGGAAGAAACGCGCAAGGCGGAAGCGTCAGGCTCCGAGCGCCGTCCTGAGGTCGTCGACGCAGTCGTCAATCTCCCACGGAAAGAACTGCACCTCTGGGCCACCCGCGTCCGGTACTCCGATCTCGGGGGCGCGGCCGAAATGCCCGTACGCGGCAGTGGCCGTGAAGATCGGCGATCTCAGCCCCAGTCGGTCGATGATCGCTGCGGGTTTGAAGTCGAAGACTTCAGAGATGGCGCGGGCCAACTCGGCCTCGGACGCGTCGCTGGTGCCGAACGTGTGCACCCGGATCGACA
>Ga0207966_1001989_pt1 | contig 10776 bp, 9 predicted proteins | sample Knorr_S23_td_NAD_FD_185611 | JGI IMG/M metagenome (GOLD analysis project Ga0207966, IMG submission 185611) | Marine microbial communities from Southern Atlantic Ocean transect - Knorr_S23_td_NADW_ad_2500m_LV_B (SPAdes) (version 2) | ecosystem: Environmental > Aquatic > Marine > Oceanic | place... | reverse complement strand
TAGTGCATTTGCAATCAATTAAGTCCGGGAATAACTTCGTACCCATGAGCGCCAGATTTTTCAAAGGTTTATCCACCTTTGTACTTTATATATCTATTTCATTCACTGCAATAGCCAGCGGTGCGTCCATAGATGTATTGAACCTGATCAATCAAAAGGATAATGAACTGGCGGTATTGGATGGGGAACAGGAGCCTTATGTGTCCGTAAAAGAGGTTTCCAAACTTTTCACAGATAGGTTACCATTTGAAAATGCAGCGCGGCAAAAGATCGTACTATACATAGGTAATCAACGTGTTAAGATATCGAATTCATCCAGCTTCGTGGTTGTTGATGATCAGGTTTTCCAGATGTCCAAGCATGCCCTTGGTAAATATGATGAAATTTATGTGCCCGCGGAATCTTTCTTTTCAATATTGAAGCAGAGTATACTTCCCGGTTTGGATTACGATGCTGCCAAGAAACTACTCAGTCTGAATCTGATCGAATTCAATATAAACGGTGTCGCTATTGAGCAAAAGTCTAATGGAACCATATTGCGGGTTAACACATCGCGGCAATTCTCTGATGGCGACATCAGTTCGTTCGTGAATAATAATGGCTGGTTTTACCTTACAGTAAGAGAAGGTATTGTTGATACATCTATGATAAAGAAAACTGATACCAGGGGTGTAGTTACTAAAGTAACATCAAATCAGTTTGATGAATCGGCACAATTGGCTTTTCGGCTGCGCTCCGATATTATCGGACATGAGGTGTACCAAAGTAGTGATCCAAATGCTATTGTTGTAACCTTAAGAACACCATTTAAGAAACTGGCATCGCATATTAAAGATATGAAAAAACGCTGGAGATTGGATACGGTTGTACTTGATGCAGGGCATGGAGGTAAAGATCCAGGTACTATTGGGAGAAAAGGAACAACAGAAAAAGACATTGTATTGGATATTACCAAAAGGGTCGGATCTCTTTTAGAAGAGAATACCCATATCAATGTAATGTATACCCGCGAAGAGGATGTGTTCATTCCTGTTTGGAAACGAACAAAAATCGCTAATGAAGCTAATGGAAAATTGTTTGTCAGTATTCATGTCAATTCTAACCCGAACCGCAGTGTCCGCGGTTTTGAAACCTATCTACTTAAACCGGGTAAAACAGATGATGCTATAGAGGTAGCATCAAGAGAAAATGCTGTAATCAGACTGGAGGAAGGCAAAGCTAGAAAAAAATATAATGCAATGACTGGCGAAAATTTAATTATGGCAACAATGGCCCAAAGTATGTTTATGAAAGAAAGTGAAGATCTTGCCGCATACATACAAGAAGCACTGGATCCATTACTGGATTCACCAAATCGCGGATTAAAACAAGCGGGATTTTACGTATTGATTGGCGCCAGTATGCCCAATGTACTTGTAGAGGCCGGTTTTATTTCTAATCCAAATGAAGAAAGAAAGTTAAAATCTGCAGCTTACAGGAAAAAAGTGGCGAAAGGTATTTATTCTGGGATAATGCGGTTCAGGAAATCTAGGGAACAAGCGTTGGCCGAAGGTTGATGCCTGATAGTCGACCGATTGGTGTTTTTGATTCAGGCTTAGGGGGACTAACTGTTGCGAAAGCCATAAAAGCAAAACTACCAAATGAAAACATAGTTTACCTAGGTGATACTGCCAGGGTACCCTATGGTAATAAAAGTACACTGTTAGTCACAGATTACGCCACTCAGATTATTAATTTCCTTCTGGAAGAAAATGCAAAATTAATAGTGGTAGCCTGCAATACAGCATCCGCCCTTGCACTACCAGCATTACAATCTGAATTTCAAGTGCAAATTTTGGGAGTGATTCTTCCAGGATCAAAAGCTGCGGTTCATGCAACACGCAATAAGCATGTAGGAGTAATTGGTACCATCGCAACGATTAATTCCAATGCGTATTCTCAGGCGTTGAATGAAATCGATTCATCGATACAAATTACTGCCCAGGCATGTCCTTTATTTGTACCACTTGTGGAGGAGGGTTGGTTGAATGGCCCAGTACCTTCAGAAGTAACTGCCTCTTACTTAAAAAGTATCAATGTGGCAAATGTTGATACATTAATCTTAGGTTGTACCCATTATCCGCTGTTGAAACCAATGATCCAGGAGCATGTTAATGATAATACTGTTCTCATTGATTCAGCTGAAACTGTAGCTGAAGAAGCTGCTATTATACTTCTCGAAAAGAAGATGAGTGCAGATAGTAGCAATAAAGGTCTATTAAAATGTTTTGTTACAGACTCCCCCGTTCAGTTCGAGAGCATAGCTGAACGTTTTTTGGGCTATTCGCTTGATAATGTCCGAACGGTCCCCATTCACTGAAATTGATAATCTTCTAGCGCATCTTTATGGCCTGCGCCGGCTAGGTATAAAAGTTGGTCTAGAGCATACAAATGAGTTGCTACGTCTATGTGGCAGTCCTCATCGAAAGTTAAAAACAATTCATATTGCTGGGACAAACGGAAAAGGCTCTACAGCAGCCATGGTCCAGGCAATACTACGTGAAAGTGGTTTAAGGGTAGGGTTGTATACATCACCTCATTTAATAAGGTTCAACGAACGAATTAGAATCAATGGGTTACCCATCTCAGACAAATCAATCATTGAATTTATGGCACAATTCAACAGCGTTATTGATGAAATAGAAGCAACCTTTTTTGAAGCAACCACAGTACTTGCATTGCATTATTTTTCGAATCAAAAAGTTGATGTTGCCGTGATCGAAACTGGACTAGGCGGAAGATTGGATTCGACAAATGTCATTGATCCAGAATTGACTATCATTACATCCATTGATTTAGATCATCAACATCTGCTCGGCGAAACCCTGATAGATATCGCTGCGGAAAAAGCGGGAATTATAAAAAAACAAACACCAGTTTTAGTCTGCTCTCAAACACCTGAAGTAATGGATGTGATTCGTAAAAAAGCCCAAGAGAGCAATTCACCGATTATGTTTAGCAATAATCCTCAAAAAATTATCATTAATCACTGTTCAACGGAATTTGAATTGGATGAAAAACAATATTCTGTTCCATTAATTGGTGCCCATCAGGCAATAAATGCAGGGTTAGCGATTAGGGCAGTAATGCATTGCTACCCTGAAATGAAACAGACAGAAATACAATCTGGCTTGAGTAATACTAAATGGTTCGGCCGTTTTCAACCGCTCATAAAAAAATTGCCTATTTATTATGACGTTGCCCATAACCCCGGTGGAATTCGTACAATTCGAGCTATCCTAGACACCCTCAACTCGAAAGTTACTAATGGAATAATGGTACTAAAGAATGACAAACAGGTTGATCAAATAGCATTAGCATTAGATGGCTTATTTAATGAATTATTTGTAGCCAGTATTCCAGAATCAGAATTAATGGATGAACAATTGCTATTTAATGCGTTAAAAGCTCAAAATCTGAATTGCAATATTATGGATTCAATAGAAAAAGGATACACGTACCTATATGATCGCGCATTAAAAGGTGAAAATGGTATCATTTTTGGCAGTCATTATGTGGCAGAATCAATTTTCAATTATTTTGAAATTAATTTTGACAACGGAAGTATATAGTGTAATTTGTGGTGCTGGGTGGCTTCAAAGCACACACACATTTTCCCCCTATAGATCTTTTAAGCATATACTAAGCATTTAAAGGAACCATCTTTATGGATGTTAATGAACTACAGTCCCAAAATATTAGTGATCTAACCAAATTTGCTCAAGACCTGGAGATCGAGGAGTTCGCAGGTTTAAGCAAACAGGCATTGATCCTAAATATTCTGGAAGCTCATAATAAAAAAGAAGGTATTATGCAGGCCCGCGGGGTTTTGGAAGTATTAAAGGAAGGTTACGGTTTTTTACGCAGTCCGGATTTTAATTATCTTCCCGGCCCAGACGATATTTATGTAAGTCCATCACAAATAAAACGATTTGGTTTACGTACGGGACACCAGGTGTCTGGAGAAATAAGACCTCCAAAACAAAAAGAACGATTTTACGCACTTTTAAAGTTAGAGTCTGTGAATGATTATCCTGTAGAGAATGTAAAAAAAACAACTCTATTCGACAATTTTACACCTCTATACCCGGAAGAGAAGTTTAATCTTGAAGTAGACAAAAAAGACATGTCTACACGCATAATGGATCTTATATCACCCATTGGTAAAGGTCAGCGCGGGCTAATAGTCGCCCAACCAAAAACAGGTAAAACGATCCTTTTACAGAAAATTGCTAATTCTATAAGAACTAATCATCCCGATACAAAATTACTCATCCTGTTGATCGATGAACGACCAGAGGAAGTAACAGATATGAAACGTAATGTAGATGCTGAAGTAGTAAGCTCGACCTTTGATGAACCGCCAGAACGGCATGTAGCTGTTGCTGATATGGTCATTCAAAAAGCAAGGAGATTGGTAGAGTTTGGAGATGATGTTGTGGTTCTCCTGGATAGTCTTACCCGTCTAGGGAGAGCACATAACGCTGTAATTCCCCACAGTGGAAAAATCCTTTCAGGCGGTGTGGATGCAAATGCTCTGAAGAAACCTAAACAATTCTTTGGCGCTGCTAGGAATACTGAAGAAGGCGGCAGCTTAACAATTATTGCTACAGCGTTAATCGATACGGGTAGCCGTATGGATGATGTAATTTTCGAGGAATTTAAAGGTACCGGTAACATGGAGCTGGTTCTTGATCGCCGTCTTAGTGATCGCAGGATATTCCCCTCATTTGATTTAGTACGCTCAGGCACTAGAAAAGAAGAATTACTTCTTGATAAAAAAACACTGGCTCGGATGTGGATTCTGAGGAAATTACTGAATGAAATGAATACCATTGAATCAATGGAGTTTCTGCAAGAAAGGATGAAAAGGACGAAGAACAACGAGGAGTTTCTGGACACAATGAGCCAATAGTTTGTAACTTTTATATCGATTTTAATTGTTGAGGTATAATTATGGTTTCTAATGCCCCTGAAAGCAGGGCAGTTTTAGCTACCTTGATCACTGACAAACCTGTAAAGAAGACAGCCTATCAAGTCAAGGGAGTATTTATGCGTCATTATCCTGACCTAGATATTATCCCTATGTTAGATGGCAAATATCGTGATCGTTATTTATATCCCAGAGTACAAGTAAAAGTACTGAATGAACAAATCTATATTATTGGTGTTGGGGATGGGTCTGATTGTGTGTTACAGTTAATTGACAAGATTAGTACGTTGGATTTTGGCAACATTACTTTTGAGGTTAATGATAAAAATATTATCGATATGACGGATCAATTTCAACAATCTGATCAATTAATACATTATCGCTTTGTCACCCCCTGGGTTGCACTTAATCAGACTACTAGCCGTAAGTACAGAGCGTTAAATAATTCGGAACGGGTGAGTTTCCTCAACAAATTATTAGGACAAAATATTGTTTTTATCGCCAAAGAACTTGGTGTCAATTTAGAAGATAAAGTTTTCACTAAAGTAAATTTAAGTTCCTTATTTCCCAAACCTGTGGATGAAAATAACTGGGGCGCATTTTCTGGTGAGTTTAGCGCTAATTTCAATCTTCCCAATTATATCGGTTTAGGAAATGGTATTACTCGCGGGTATGGCGCTATTTATGGTTTATTTAATCCACAAGATTTTCATTTTGGAGAAGGTTCTCTTGCGGTCAATCCTGGCAATAAAGATGCAGAAAGTGATCAAATGAGCGTGGAATCTGAACTGAATGGAATCAACGTAGATGATGTTCCGATATCACGACGGAAAAGCCTGAAAAAAAGGAAGAAACAAAATAGACATTTTTCAAAAAAGTTGCTATCTGAAGAGTTTGACATCGAAGAAAACGTTCCAGATGCTAGACGTAGAAGAAAACTTGGTGAAAAAGGAGATAATAAAAAGTTGGAAGATGAAGAGACAAATTACAATACGGTAGCATATCATAAAAAACAGCATAAAATTTAAATGAGTTCTTCAATTAATTTCTCTGATCGCGTCAAGCGTGTAAAACCATCTTTTACATTAGAAATGACTAGCCGAGCGGCTGAATTACGTGCAAAAGGTGTTGATGTAATCAATTTTAGCGTTGGGGAGCCAGATTTTAATACGCCAGATCATATCATCAGGGCTGGTAAGGAAGCGATGGATAATGGTTTTACTAAATATACTGCTGGATCCGGCATGATTGAATTGCGTGAAGCAATATGTGAAAAACTCGAGCGCGATAACGAATTATACTATGGTCCAAATCAAGTGTTAGTATCCAATGGAGAAAAACAAAGTTTATTTACTGCATGTCAGGTTCTGTTTCAACAAGGCGATGAGGTTATTATTTTTTCACCTTATTGGGTATCATTTCCAGAATTCGTCCGCTTAGCGGATGCCGAACCCATAATTGTAAAAACAGATCCAAATAATCAGTTTGAGCCGGATTTTGATGATTTACAGTTAAAAATTACAAATAAAACCAAGGGAGTAATCATCAATTCACCATCCAACCCAACAGGCGGCGTATGGTCTGAAGAGGCAATAATTAAAATTCTGAAAATGTCTGCGCAGAATAATTGGATGGTTATTTCTGATGAATGCTACGAACAATTAGTGTTTGATGGAAAATTTGTTAGTACCCAGAAATTAAATTCGTATGAAACCAATGTATTGACCTGCATGAGCTTATCAAAAACATATGCTATGACAGGCTGGCGCATTGGTTATGCAGTTGGTGATATGGATATCATAAAAGCGATGAGCAAGTTACAAGGCCAAGCCACCTCATGTGCGAACTCAATTGGTCAAAAAGCAGCGATAGCTGCTTTAACAGGGGATCAAGAACCTGTCGAGATTATGAGAAATAAATTTAAAGGACGACGTGATTTAATGGTGGAATTACTACGGAAAATTCCAGATATAAGTTGTTCGGTGCCGGGCGGAGCATTTTATGTATTTCCTGATTTTTCACACTACTTGAACAAATCTGCAAATGGTCATATTTTACACGATTCTTTCGCACTCTGTGATTATATCTTGGATTCAGCTGAAGTAGCGACTGTGCCAGGAGATGGCTTTGGTGCCCCCGGGCATATTCGATTTTCTTGTGCTACGAAAAAAGATACAATTAGAGAAGGTATAGATCGCGTTGCAAAAGTATTAAACGATTTAAATTAAAGGAGAGAATATAATGAAAAAAGGAATCCACCCAGATTACCACCCGGTTGTCTTTGTTGATTCTGCGACAAGTGATGAGATTTTAACCCGGTCCACTATAATAAGTGATGAAAAGCGAGAGATTGAGGGTGTAACTCATTACGTTGTTTACTGTGATATCACATCTTTTACACATCCGTTTTATACTGGTAAACAAAAATTAGTAGATACTGCAGGTCGCATTGAAAAATTTCAAAAGAAGTACAAAAAAACAACACAATAACTAAACAAATAATACGATGGCTTCCAAAACAGTTTTCTCTGTGCAGGAAGCCATTTTTCATTTATGCGTAACTGGATAATATTAATTATGAAACCTGCTATTTTGGTTGGAGGCCAAGCAGTGATTGAAGGCGTAATGATGCGCGTGCCGGGAGCCTATGCTACTGCCGTGAGAGACCCTAAGGGTAACGTTCATATTGACCGCCATAAGTTTACTTCAGTAACTGAACATTCAGCATTTTGGAAAAAACCTGTATTTCGTGGTATGGCTGCCTTATTTGAAGCCATGAAAATGGGGATGGCCACGCTACAATGGTCAGCTGACATTGCAATACCTGATGAATCTGAGAAAAATAAAAACAACAGAGTCTCTGATTTCTTTTCTACCATTTTAGCAGTTGGCCTGGCAATTTTGTTATTTGTCATTCTACCTTATTGGATTACTACAGAATTATTGCACCTAGAAAAGAACGCATTACCATTCAATGCTGCTGCTGGTGTTATACGTATAGTATTTTTTGTTCTTTATCTCCTTTTAATTTCTTTGATGAAAGATGTTAAACGGCTTTTTAGTTATCATGGTGCGGAGCACAGGGTAGTATATAATTTTGAATCTGGTAGGAATATTTCAATCAGTGATGCCCAATCTTTTCCTACGCAGCACCCACGTTGCGGAACAAGTTTTATGTTTATTGTATTGCTATCTGCTATTATTGTTTTTGCCCTTATCGATACGCTGATATTGGCTGTTTTTGAAACGATCAATTTGCCGATGCGATTATTATTTCATCTGCCATTAATACCTTTGGTTGCCGGTGTGTCCTATGAGTTGATAAAATTGTCTGTGCGTCACGGTGATAAAGCTATTGTACGATTACTGCAAACCCCTGGTTTATGGCTACAATTAATCACAACACGCCCGCCAGACGATGCAATGGTGGAGGTAGCCATAACAGCGTTGGAATCTGCATTTGGGGATGAGCTAAATGATTTAAAGGGCAAAGAATTTATCGCTGAGGCCATAGGATGAAGGACAAGCTAGCCCAAATAATCGCAAGGCATGATGAACTGGAAGCCCGATTAGCGGACCCAGCTATTATATCTGATCCGGAACGATTGAAAGACATAGCTCGGGAACACAGAAAGGCGCATGGTATCGTACCTAAAGCTAATCAGTTTCTGAGTTTGCTCGAGCAGCTTGATGAACATAAGATCATTATAGATGGGGATGATGACGAATTGAAAGAGCTAGCTATGGAAGAATTACCTAAAATGGAGCAGGAATTAGCCGACTTGGGAAATGAATTAAAAGTTTTACTTATACCCCGGGATCCTAATGATGATAAAAATACGATTGTGGAGATACGCGCAGGTACTGGTGGGGAAGAAGCTGCCTTGTTCGCTGCCGATCTTTTCCGTATGTATAGTAGGTATGCTGAGCGAAACAATTGGTCGCGTAATATTATTGCCAGTAATGGTACAGGTATAGGCGGATTTAAGGAAATAATATTCTCTATGAAGGGTACTGCCGTATATGGTGTGATGAAATTTGAAAGTGGTGTCCATCGGGTACAGCGCGTTCCTAAGACAGAAACCGGTGGACGCCTGCATACCTCAGCAGCTACTGTGGCCGTATTGCCGGAAGCAGAGGATGCAGAAATCAATATCAAGGAAATTGATTTAAAAATAGATACTTTTAGAGCAAGTGGTGCCGGAGGTCAGCATGTCAACAAGACAGAATCAGCCGTAAGAATTACCCATATCCCAACAGGTCTAGTTGTAACATGTCAGGATGAAAAATCTCAGCATAAAAATCGCACTGCCGCATTGAAGGTTCTTAAATCTCGACTTTTAGCACAGGAAAAAGAACGACTGGCTCAAGAAAGAGCGGATGTAAGAAAGTCAATGGTTTCCACCGGTGATAGATCAGCAAAAATTAGAACATATAATTTTCCACAAGGACGGATAACGGATCATCGTATCAATTTTACTTCTTACCAATTGGAAAACGTTATGGATGGCGATTTAAATGAAATTATTGAACAGTTAAAAATTGCTGATCAACAAGTGGCCTTACAAGCAGACTAAAGCTGTGGATATGCCCGTAATTAAAAAAAAAGTCTGGCGGGTGATCGATTTAATCAATTGGGCCGATGAATATTTTTCATTAAAGGGGTTTGATAAACCCCGTCAAGAAATTGAATGGATGCTAACAGATATACTAGATTGTGAAAGAGTTGATTTATATCTTCGATTTGAAGAACCCTTGACTAGTGATCAGCTGGAACTACTGCACCAATGGGTTAAACGACGGGTCAAGAAAGAACCCCTACAGTATATTACAGGACACTGTGAATTCTATGGCCGTACATTTATTGTCAACAAAGATGTATTCATACCCCGTCCGGAGACAGAACGACTCGTGGATGTTGCGATTGCTATACTTAAGGCAGCTAATAAACCTACTGTTTTGGATATGGGCACAGGCACAGGCTGTATCGCTGTATCTCTGGCGAAGGAAATACCCAATTCTAAGATCACGGGCATAGATATATCTACTGTAGCAATAAAAGTAGCTAAAATCAATGCAGATGTTCACCATGCAACAGTTCAGTTTGAAGAAATGGATTTTTTAATGAATCCATATAATAAAAAATTTGATATGATTATTTCTAATCCACCATACATACCACTTATCGAAATGAATACTTTAATGGATGATGTGCGTTTATTTGAGCCCCATTTTGCATTAAGTGATGGAGCGGATGGATTATTGTTCTATCAACGGTTTGCAGGGGTGGCGCCAACAATGATCAATTCTGGTGGCCACCTGATTCTTGAGGTTGGTTTAAATGGACATCCTAACCGTGCGTTGGAGGTATTTGATAAGTCATCATTCTATGACCAAACACTTATTCCGGATCGAAACGGTGATCCTAGAGTTTTGAAGGTTACAGTAAATTGAATTTGATTTTAGGTTTTATCAAGTTACTTCGTCCTTTAAACATTGCAGTAGCTGCATCTGCCGTATTAGTAAGCGCATTTATTTTGGGTGTTTATGAACAAGACTATATACTAACCTGCGCTGTTATAGTCGTCATTGCCTATAATGGCGCCGCAAATGCGTTTAATGATTATTGTGATTATGAAATTGATTTAATAAATCGACCAAATAGACCATTGATCCGTGGAATGATCACTAGTTCTCAAGCACTGAGTTTTGCGGTAATATTATTTGCAATAGGTTCTATAACTGCATTTCAGTTGCCGTTTTATGCAATGCTAACGGCTGTTGGTATCGCTATGCCATTGATG
>Ga0207966_1001985_pt1 | contig 10785 bp, 9 predicted proteins | sample Knorr_S23_td_NAD_FD_185611 | JGI IMG/M metagenome (GOLD analysis project Ga0207966, IMG submission 185611) | Marine microbial communities from Southern Atlantic Ocean transect - Knorr_S23_td_NADW_ad_2500m_LV_B (SPAdes) (version 2) | ecosystem: Environmental > Aquatic > Marine > Oceanic | place... | reverse complement strand
TAAACAAATTAAATTTTATTTTTTATGTGGTGAAATACCATGTATTGATGCTGCTACAGAAACTATTAATTATGCCAGCGCTAAAGTTAAGTTTCGTTATTCTTTAACTTTTGCAAAAGTACCCCCTACACAATCAGAATTTGATGCAGCAGCAAAGACAAAGGCAGACGCACAAGCAGCATCTCAAGCAAAGGCTAACAAAATAGCTGCAGATGCTGTTTCAAAGGCAAAAGCAGATGCAGAAGCAGCAGCAAAGGTAAAAGCAGATGCAGAAGCAGCAGCAAAGGTAAAAGCAGACGAAGAAGCAGTAGCAAAAGCAAAAGCAAAAGCAGACGAAGTTGCTAATACTAATAAGGCACAATCTAAAGCAGATGCAGCAGTAGCAACTAAAGCTACTGTAAAAGTTGATCCTGGGCCACAAACTGCTTACCCTTCAGTTTATTCCGGCTCTATACTAGTTGCTGGTACAGAAATGCCAGGCAATGCTGTATTAACTGCTAAAATTGGCGATTATACTTCTCCACCAGCAATAATCTCAGGGAATTCTTTTCAAAATTTAGTTATATCTCCTGGTAATTCTACTTATATAGATAAACCTATTATATTTATGTTAAATAACGTAGAATCTGAGCCTATTATAGAATTATATAAACCTGGATTAACTAAAGCTCTTAAATTGATTTTTGTTGGAGTACCTATAGACACTAAAGTTAATGAAGAACCTAAAGAAATTTCTTCTTCCCCGCCATCTGATACTTCTTCTGGTTCCAATTGTTCTTTTGTATCTTCTAATAATAATAAGAATTATTCAGGCGCGATAAGTTTAGCATTAATGCTATTGATTCCATTGGTAGCATTTAAATCTACAAAGAAGAAATAAGTAAATTTTATAGATTACTTATTTTGATTTAAAAGAACTATTCTTTTTTCTTTAGGTAAATTATTTGGAGTAATATTTAATTTGTTTAGATTTATTTTGTCTTTTATTCCAAAAGTTATTCTGCTATTTTCATATAATTCTTCTTCATTATATTCTGTTTGAATATTAGAAATTATTATAACTCTATAATCTATATCATCAATTAATTTTTGGAATCCATTATTCCCAATTTTGTTTATATTAGTATAAGGTGTTATTATAATTTGAGGGTTTTCGGAAGACAGCCTATTTTTTTGATTTTCAGGTATTTCTTTTTCATTGACAGATAAGATTTTTATACCTTCCACTTGAATAAGATGATAAATTGCGTAATTATCGTTATTTTCTACAGATATTTCATCTTGTAAAATATGCTGTGTTTTTTGTTCTTCAAAGTCTATCAAAGATTGTTGTATTGGGGTTCCATTTGTCTCATTATTTTGAGATTCTTTAGTTGTATTATTTTCCGATTCTGAATTGTTTTCATATCCTATAGAAGTTATATAAAAATTTCCAATTTCAAATTCACCCGGAGAATTGATAATAAGGTGACCATTATTATTTGATTTTATAGTTGGGTTATTAAAGAGTCCAACATTATAGTTATTTTTTGTTACAGGGTTGGTAACCAGGGTATAATTTCCCGATATTATTTTCAATGAATTAGATTCAGTTAAAGTTATTTCCATAATTAAATTATATATTTTATTTTATCTCAGTATATCATAAGGAATTCTTTAGTTATATTTAGTCTTTTACCATTAATTTTCATATTTTATCAAATCTATAAATTATAAGAATATTTAGAAGTATCATTAATTTTAGTATAATCTATTTTTAACTATTTAAATAATATGTAAATATGCCAGAAAAAAGAGATTATTATGACATACTAGGAGTTTCTAAAAGGGCAACTGATGAGCAGTTAAAAACTGCTTTTAGAAAGAAAGCTTTGAAATATCATCCTGATCGTAATAAATCAAAAGATGCAGAAGAAAAATTTAAAGAAATTAATGAAGCTTATCAAATATTATCTGATTCTGAGAAAAGAGCTAAATATGATCAGTTTGGACATGCAGGTGTTACAGGAGCAGCTGGAGCAACAGGTTTTGGAGGATTCGGTGATATATTTGATGCTTTTTTTGGAGGTTCCCAATCTTCATCCAATAGAAAAGCGTCATATAGAGGAGCAGATTTAGAATATCCAATAACATTAGAATTCGAGGAATCTGTTTTTGGTGGTGAGAAAGGCATAACAATTGAAAAATTAATTAGGTGTGATACTTGCAAACCTATTAATTGTTCGAATTGTTCAGGTACAGGTCAGATAAAAAGAGCTCAGAGGACTATGTTTGGACAATTTACCCAAGTTGTAAATTGTCAAAAATGTAGTGGAACAGGAGATTCATTTGATAGCGGGTGTCAGAAATGTAAAGGTTCCGGAAGATATCAAGATACAAAAAATATTTTTGTTACTATTCCTCAAGGAATAGATGATGGAATGCAAATCAGATTACAAGGCGAAGGCGAACCAGGTTTTGGTGCTGGGCAGGATGGAGATTTGTACATAGTTGTAAAAGTTCAGGAACATAATATATTTGTAAGATCAGGTAATAATATTGAAATATCTATAGAATTAAATGTGCCTACATTAGTTTTAGGAGGAGTGATAAAAATACCAACAATTCAAGGAGAGGAAAGTTTAACAATTGCGCCTGGAACACAATCTGGTCAGATTTTTAGACTAAGAGGTAAAGGAATTGTGGATGTCAGGGAACAAAACAAAAGAGGTGATGAGTTAATTAAAGTTTTTGTGAAAATACCTAAAAAGCTTACTAAAGATCAGAGAGAAATTTATCAGAAGTTACAGACTATTTCTGAAGATGATACTAAAAAGAGTGTTTCAGATTGGGTAAGCAGGATAAAAGATAGATTTTCTTAATATTAAGGAGATATAAACATACAAAAAAACAAAAAATGGACTTTAATCTCAATTAATATTACTGATGAGTATGTTGAACCTGTGACAAATTTGTTGGCTACATATACAAGCGGATTAATATATTACACTTCATTAACAGAATTCATTAATAGAACTAAAGTAGAAATTTGTTTAGAAGGTTTAATTGATTGCAATAATATTGAATTTATCAGTATAGGTGTGAATTTATTAAAGACATTCGACAAAGATATAAAGTTATGTATATCTGATATAAATGAAAAATCTTTATCTGAATTTATGAATTATTCAGCTGAACCAACAATTATTGATGATTTGTATATTTTACCAAATCATAATAGGCAAAATAAAAAAAATAATCTATTAAGTAAAACAATTTTCATTAAACCAGGTTTAGGTTTTGGAACTGGTAAACATCCGACTACCAAACAATGTATTAAACAAATTCAGAATATAGGTAATGGATATGTTTTAGATATAGGCTCAGGTTCAGGTATTCTTAGTATTGTTTCATGCTTATATGGTGCTATTAAATGTACAGCTGTGGAGAATGACGAATTAGCAATATATAATGCAATTCATAATATAAAAGTTAATAATATGGAAGATAAAATTGAATTGATAAATATAAATTTTGATAATTATAATTCATCAAATTTATTCGATACTATTTTAGCTAATGTGGATCATACATTTTTGCTGGATAATATTGATAATTTAAAAAGGTTTTTAAAGCCTGAAGGTAATCTAATTATTTCAGGATTTAAAAAAAATATGCAAAATAATATTTTAAAATTATATGATAAATTTTTTGATATTATTGATAATACTGATGAAAATGATTGGTGTTGTTCTAGGATGTTAAAAAATGAATCATAATGAAATAATGAAAAATGAAATCAGATTTTATATGGATTTTCCTGTAACTGATAGAAATAATATACAATTTCCAAAGCATCTTATTCATCAATTTACTAATGTACTCAAAAGAAAGAAAGGGGATAGTATATTTATTTTTAATGGAAAATTTAAAGAATATAAAGTTATTTTAGACAAGGTGTCTAAATTTGAAGTTAAAGGGCATATTGAAGAAGAATATAATTATAATGGGGAATTAGATATAAATATTACCCTTTATCAATCATTAGTTGAGCCTTCAAGAATGGAAATGATTATTCAAAAATGTACAGAGTTAGGTGTGAAATGTATTGTACCTGTTATTTCAGAAAAATGTAAATTTAAATTTATTTCAGAGAATAAATTAAAACGATGGAAAAATATTGTTAAAGAATCATCTGAACAAAGTTTTCGTTCTGTATTGTTAGATATAAAAGAGACAATGAATTTTAAAGATGCCTGCTTACAATCAGAAGGATTGAGAATTTTTTGCAATGAATTTGAAGTGAAAAATAATATTAATTTAATTACAAATACTGTATTAGAAAGTAATTTTAATGGTAATGTTTCAATATTTGTCGGACCGGTTTCTGGATATAGTTCTAATGAAATTTTATTGGCAAAAAATTGTGATTTAAAAAGTGTTAGTTTAGGTAAAAGAATCTTGCGTACTGAAACTGCTGCTATAGTTTCTGTAGCCAATGTTATAAATCAATTAACTTAATCAGTAAATTTTATATGTTTCCTATTGTATTTTTAAGTAATTCTTTAGGATGCTTTTTTTGATTAAATACATCTATAAGTAAATCTATAAATGTATGATCTGTATTTAATTTTTTGGATAATGCCTTAGCTCCATATAATGTATCAAGCCCTTCGATTATATTATTTATTTTTTTATTGATAGTATTTATAGAATACCCTTCGGCTAAATATTGTCCTGCAAGCCTGTTTCTACTTAGTGGGCTATAAGAGGATGCTAAAGTATCTCCTAATCCGGATAACCCGCTAATTGTTACTGTTTGAGCTCCTGCTAATAAAGCTAATTTTACAATCTCGCTAAAAGCTATACTTATAAAAGCTCCCTTTAGATTATTACCAATATTTAATCCGTCACATATGCCAGCACCTAATGTAACTATATTTTTCAGAGCTCCACCCAATTCAACTCCAATAGTATCATCAGATAAATATATTTTAAATTTATTCGATTCGATAACAGTTTTTATATTGTTTAATAATGAAAAATTCTTTGAAGCAATAACTGTGCTTGTAGTTTTATTTTCATATATTTCTTTTGCTAGATTTGGACCAGATAATATTGAAATATTTTTTTCTTTAATGAATGTAATTTCTTCTGTTAATACTTCTGAAAGTCTTTTACCTGATGTTTTTTCAATTCCCTTTGATGCAATTAAAAATTTGTGATTTTGATTTAAATTATTATAAATAATATTTAGATTAGATCTCATAGATTGAGAAGGAAAAGCAAAGATGATCAGCTCAGAATTATCTATAGTAGATATATCTGAAGATAACTGTATGCTTGATGGTAAAGATTTTAATTTATCTATTTTATTTATTCTATTTTTTGCCTCTAATTCAGTTCTGCATAGAATTTGGACTCCCGCCTTTTCTTTATTAATTAAAGTTGCAATGGCTTGTCCCCAAGTTGTGTTTCCAATTATAGTTATATTAGATATATTAGAATTTTCTTTCATTATTGTTTATTAATTTTTTAATATTTTCTTTATGTCTTATTATTATTATTATTATTGCGCCTAAATAAAATACAAGGTATTCCATAGGATATACACCGATTATTATTAGACTAATAAATGGTATAAATGAAATTAACGCTCCTGACAGAGATCCTATTGATGCAGTTTTAGTTTTTTTTATTAACAATAATGAAATTATCATTGTTATTAGTGTAATCTCATATGCAATTGCTGTAAATGAGCCTATTGCTGGTGCTACTCCTTTTCCACCTTTGAATTTTAAAAATATTGGCCAGCAATGCCCAAGTATTATTGCGATTGAAGTTGTTGAAATTATCATTGGGATAGATTCATTATTTAAATATGGGATATTGTTTGATAATTTTAAATATATGATTAATGAAAAAGCTTTAAAAAAATCTAAGAGAAATACTAGTATTCCAATTTTAAGACCTAATATTCTTGTAACATTTGTTGCTCCTGTGGAACCACTGCCAATGTTATGTAAATTTTCATTTGAAAAGAATTTTGTAATTATATAACCAAAAGGTATAGAACCAACAAAATAGCCAATTATTATACAGATCAGATAAATTATTTTTTACTCCTAGATTTAAATATTAATTTTATCACCACACCATGAAAATCATATTTTTCTCTTATAATATTTTCCAGGAATCTTTTGTAAGAAAAATGAATATATTTTGAATTGTTTACTTCGAATTCAAATACATTTTGATAGTATTCATGTTGTTTAATATTATAAATATGAAGCGATTGTCCGGGTTTGTTTTTTGGAGGATTATATGCAATTTTTTCCATTATAAAATTTTTTAGTTGATCAGCTTGTAATATTTGTTTTGATTTAGAGTATATAATTGTACATTCTTTGATTAGATCATCTATTCTTGTCCCTTTGAGACCAGATATATATATTAATGGTGCAAATTTAAGAAATTTAAAATTATTTCTAATTTTATTTTCTATTTCATTTAAATTTAAATTTTTGCTTTTGATGATATCAGATTTGTTGACGGCAATAATTAGTCCATCTGTTGAATTGGTTAATGTTTCAATTATATGAGAATCTTGGTTGGTTGCTACTTCTATCGGATCAATTAATAAAATACTTAAGTTTGATTCGGATATAAAATCTATAGCCTTATTTATACTTACTTTTTCGATTTTACCTTTAATTTTTCCACGTCTTCTTATTCCTGGAGTGTCTATAATATTAAAGATTTGATCAGAAATATTTAAATCAAAATCGATACTATCTCTTGTGGTACCGGGTATATCACTTGTAATAGATCTTTTGGAACCGTGTAATTGATTAAATAAAGTTGATTTCCCAGTATTTGGACGGCCTACAATAGATATTTTTATAGTATTACTTTTATTTTCTTCTTCAAATAGTTCCATTGTATTTATAGGTAGTAAATTGGATATTTTGCTGGTCAGTAGGTCTATATTAATATTGTGATATGCACTTATACTTACAATGTCTTTTAAACCAAGTTCATAAAATTCATTTGTATAAGTTTCTTTTTTGTTATTATCTACTTTGTTAACTACAAGTATTGATTTTTTGTTAGAATTTCTTACAATTTGAGCCACTTTTTTATCTATGACAGTTATTCCGTCATTAACATCTGTAATCATAATGATTAAATCAGAGATGTTCAGCGCTTTTTCAATTTGTTCTTTGATTTCTTCAGAAAAATCTTCATATTGATCGTCTGAAAATCCTCCTACATCTGTAAGAACATATATTTGATTATTTATTGTGATTTCTGAATTTATTCTGTCCCTAGTGGTCCCAGGAATAGTACTCACAATGGCTTTTTTTTTGCCAATCAGACGATTAAAAAGTGTAGATTTACCTACATTTGTTCTTCCTATTAGAGCTATATTATACTTATTCATTGTATTTTATCTTTATGAATACAATTTATATAACAGAGCAGCTTGAGAATGCATTCTATTTTCAGCTTGTTCAAATGCTAATGATATTGGTGAATCTAATATACCAGTTTCGATTTCCTCACCTTCTTTGGCAGGCATATCATGCATTATAAGTACTGTATTTTTGGCTAAGGAGATTAATTTTTTATTGACTTGATAATTTTTAAAATCCTTTATTCTAATTTCTGATTCTTTCTCCATTCCCATGCTTACCCATTTGTCAGTGTAAATTATGTCAGCATTTTTTACAGCTAAACCTGGATTTTCTTCCCAGTTCATTACAGATTCCTTTTCCCGAGACAAGCTTTTTGACTGATTAAAAATAAATTGTGGTATCTGATATTTTGAAGGAGAAGAATAAGTGAAATTTATTCCCAAATGTCCACAAATTAAACTTAAGCTAGAAGCAACATTATTCCCATCACCAATATAACAAAAGTTAATGTTATCTAATTTTCCAAATTTTTTATAAATTGTATATATATCAGCAAGAGCTTGGCACGGATGCTCTAAATCAGATAATGCATTAATAATATTTATATTTGCATTTTCTGTAAAATTGATTAATGTTGAATGCTGATAAACTCTTGCAATAATACCATCAACCCATCTATTTAAGTTTTTTGCAACGTGTGTAATACTCTCTCTTTTACCTAGTCCAATATCATTTCCACTTAGGTATATAGCATTACCACCTAATTTTTTTATTGCAACTTCAAAAGACACTCTTGTTCTTAGCGAAGCTTTTTCAAAAACTAAAGCAAAATTTTTATTTTTTAATATTGAATTATAATTTCCTTGTTTAATAGTGTCAGTTAAAAACAAGAAATCTTCATGTTCTTTTGAACTCCAATCATTTACCGACAAGAAATTATCAGGCAAATTTACCTCCAATTATGTAATCTTTATTCTTGTGTTTTTTATTAAGAATAAACTTTATTGTTAATTTATACATCATATTCAAATCTTGTTAATTTTATACTGAATTGTGGATAAGTAGTTAAAATTCGTGGATAAAATTACATGTAAGTGGATAAATAGTAAATTAATTTCATTATAATCTCAAGGTGATTGATGTTCATTGGTTATATAATATTAATAATATAAATTTAATAACTCCTTACTTAAATTGAAAAATAATAGAACTCAATTATTAGATAATAATTCAAATTCTTTTTTAGTAAATTATTTCCCTAAATTTTTATATTTAGGGGTTTTTGCAATTTTGTGCATGCCATTTGTTGTTTCCTTCGATGTTCTTTATCCTTATACAGTTCCAAAAGCTTTATGGGTGCAAACACTGAATTGGATAATGTTAAGTATATATTTGTGTGGAATAATTTTAAATAAAGAATTGTATGTTAGATATAAACCTAAATTAAATTTTATTTTTTATTTATATTTAACATATATATTGTTATATTTTCTGAGTTCAATCTTTGGAGATGATTTTAATTTTAGTTTTTTTGGCGAATTTCAGAGGATGAATGGAGTTTACTGGCACTTACATACTCTTATCTTTTTATTTATATTATCTGGATGTTCTAATATAAATAAATTTTTCTATAATTTATTTTCTTTTATTTTCTTTACAGGTTTTATATTCGCAACATTTTATATTTTAGAATATTATAAAATATTTTATTTTGATATGCCTGGATATAGCGATCAGACACGTGCTGTATTTACTACAGGTAACCCGGGGTTTGCAGGATTGTATATGATGCTTATTTTCTTTATTGGATTTGGGTTATTTAAGGTCAATTTTGTCAATATTCCATTTTCATTATTAAGGTTAAATAAAATCAAATATCTGTATAAATGTTATATATATTATCTTTATATATCTATTACTATGTTTTTATTGCTATACGCTATAATTCTTACGGCGTCTAGATCAGTTATCCCAGGATTACTTTCCGGAATTATTATGTATGCTATTCTACTATTTTTTTCTTTTAAAAATCAAATTAGTCAAAGAAATTTAATTAATGTAATTTGTGTAATTATTTTTATTTTTATTTCCATTGTATTGTTATTTTTAGTTACGGGTATTATTGATACTTCAATCGATCGATTTGCAAATATTATTAATAACCAGAGCGAAGGCGGAGATAGGGGATTATCTTCTCGTTTGAGTAATATTAATGTAGCGATTAATGCATTTCTTGAAAGACCATTGCTTGGATATGGAATGAATAATTTTTTAATTCCATATAATAAATTTGTTATACCATCTCAGATTACAACATGGGAAATGGATAATGCTCATAATATATTTTTACATACCTTAAGTACCGGTGGCATATTAACATTATTAACATATTTATATCTTATGTTTTTAATTATGTTAAATTCAATCAGAAAAGGAAGATTTATTTTTTCTGATAAAGATTACGGATTGTCAGGAATAATGTTTGTAATCCCTATTTTTTTTGCAGGATATTTTATTCACCAATTGTTTTGGTTTGATATTCATGAATCATATTTATTAATAATGATTATGTTTGCAATTATGAATATGTCTGTCAAAACTCCAGAAATTGTTATAAATAAATTAAGTAAAATAAAAATAATTATTAAAACTATTTTTGGATCTATTATTGCTAGAAATGCTAGATTTATTAGTGTTTCAATAATAATTTCTATATTGTTAATATTTATAAATGTAGAAATCAAAATGTATCAAACTTCATCTGATATTTGGGATTATTCGCAAATAACTATTTCTGAAACTAAACAAGAAGGATACCTGCAAAGTAAAATTAATCAAATTATGAAGGCAATAAATAGATTCCCCCCTATGTCAAATGAGGCTACTACTTTTTTAATTAATAATTCTATTACCTGGGTACCAAATTTGAAAGAGCCTTCAAGAAGTCAATTATTGAATGTTGCTTTTGTGGAAGGTCAAAATGCTATAAATAGGCATCCTAATTATTGGAAATTACATGCAAGATTAGGGGTTTTATATTATGAAGCTTTAAAAGTATCTGAAAATGAAGATGATATTACCAAATATAAAAGAAATGCTGAAAAATTATTTAAAGATTCAATTAAACTGGGACCAAGCAGGGTACATGCTTATAAAATGCTTATAGTTTTATACTTATATAATGATGAGGATGAAAAAGCTGCCATGATAGTAGAGAAATATAAGAACTTTTTAGATTCTATTCATATTGAATTAGATTCAAGTTATTATCAAATGAATTCACTTATTGAATATGGTAATTGTATGGGTAATACTAAAGACTATTATGTTATAAATAAATGTATTGCAGAGATAAAATAATATGGTTAAGTCAGTAGAAATAATAAAT
>Ga0207966_1001984_pt1 | contig 10794 bp, 9 predicted proteins | sample Knorr_S23_td_NAD_FD_185611 | JGI IMG/M metagenome (GOLD analysis project Ga0207966, IMG submission 185611) | Marine microbial communities from Southern Atlantic Ocean transect - Knorr_S23_td_NADW_ad_2500m_LV_B (SPAdes) (version 2) | ecosystem: Environmental > Aquatic > Marine > Oceanic | place... | reverse complement strand
TATGATAGTATGGCGTTTTGGAGGATTGGCTTTTGTACGAAGATTCCACCAAACTGCCGTCGGTTGGGCGGCGGCCGAAACGACCAACCGGCGAGGCGAGGACTTCCGCTGGACCGCCGGCAGGGCTTTCGCGCAGCCTGGTCCGAAGCCTGAAGCAAGGCTTGGTTTCAGATCTGTTTCAGGGCGTCACCGCTCAGGCACACGAGAATGTCGGTCCTTCGGCGCCGGTCCAGCTCCGCCTATCAGACGACGCTGAAACTCCCGCATCCGCCGAAATATTGTCCGGAAGGACCATACGCAGGGTTACCCTGCTCTTGGGAGAGTCGGTCAGGCACACTTTTTGCCCCGAAGAAGGCCTGGTCGTAACGCCTCCTGAAGAGGGACGGATGCTGCTTTTGACCAACCGGCGGATCATCGCGTTCGGTCAGTCAGATGGCATGAGACAGACGGTATTGATGCCGGTGGAAGAGGTCAAAGCCGTGTCGGTAAATGTGGGGCACCGCAGCAAAGGCGCGTTGTTCCAAGGTGGGCTGATGGTTGTGGCCGCCGTGTTTTTCTATGTGTTGCTGGCTTATTGGCTGACCGGCCGGATCGATGGACCGACCGTGCCCATCATCCGTATGGACCTGGTCGCGTTCGTGGTGTTCCTGGCCGTTCTGACGAGTGTTGCCATGTTGGCCCAGATCTATTTCGCCAAGCCTGACGGAGAGGTCACATTCCAAGGAGACGGTGTAAAACTCACATTTCCGTTCCGGGGAGAGACCGCCGAAGCTGACATCTACCAGTTGGTGAATACGGTCTTCGCCTACCGCCAAACCGTGGTTGATGACTCCACCGTTAAATCGAAATAGACACCGCCCCCATCCTAACCTTCCTCTCCTTCTGCGGAAGGACGACGGGAGAAGGGACTTCCTCCCTACCCCAGCGGCAGACCAGGCTCCACGTCGATGTCCATGGGTGTTTCTTCGCCACGCGCGTATTGGAAGTAGCCGCAGGCAGCGATCATGGCGCCGTTGTCGGTGCAAAGGACCGGCGATGGGATGATTACTGGCAAGGGCGAGCGCTTTATGATCTCCTCACGGAGCCGTGCGTTAGCCGTTACCCCACCACCTAGCACCAAGCCCTTGACCCGGTATCTGGCGGCCATCTCGACCAGTTTTGCCGAGATAACGTCTACCACCGATTCCTGGAACGCCGCGGCCAACTCCCGCACCAATCTTTCTTGGTCCACTCCCTCATCGACCACCGGGTAGAGCCCGCGGTCTTGGGCCATGTGCAACAGTGCGGTCTTGACTCCACTGAAGCTGAAGTCGAGGGTGTCTTTCATCCACGCTCGGGGCAGTAGTTCCTCGCCTGTAGCCCCCTCAGCGACACGCTGTATCTCAGGTCCGCCCGGAAAGCCCAAGCCCAAGATTCGGGCCGCCTTGTCGAAGGCTTCGCCGGCGGCGTCGTCCCTGGTGCGCCCCACCAATTTGTACCTGCCGTGCCCCTCCATCAAGAGGAGGTCGGTGTGTCCTCCCGAAGCCACCAAACAGGCCAACGGGAAGCCGGGGTCGCTCTCCAGGTCAGCCTTGGCCAGCCAAGACGCGTAGATGTGCCCTTCCAAGTGGTTCACGCCGATCAATGGGACCCCCAGGGAATAGGCGATGGCCTTGGCGGCATTCACACCGGTGATCAACGACCCGGCCAGTCCCGGCCCGTAGGTCACGGCGATGGCGTCCATGTCCTCAAGGCCCAGGCCAGAGTCTGCCGCCGCCTGCTCCAATACCGGCACCAAGTCTCGAACATGCTGTCTTGAAGCAACTTCGGGCACAACGCCGCCGTAGGGTGAGTGCAGGTCAACCTGAGACGATATGACGTTGGAAAGGAGGGTGTGGCCGTCTTCAACCACTCCCACCGCAGTCTCGTCGCATGATGTTTCGATGCCCAGTATCTTTATTGTCATGAATCGTGTGCCGCCCCCGGAAATCAGCGGTGCCTGGCCCGCCTCGGAAAGGGCGGTCTTCGTCCAACTTTACACCAATTTACGCCCGATGCTATCATCCTGAACAGGCCCGATATTGCCGATGGGCAACTCTTCGCGGCCTTTGGAGGTGGCTTCCGCTGATGGATACCGGTGATTCATGGCGATTAGCTCTATTGGTTTTGTGCCTAGGCCTTTCCGGGTTCTTCTCCGCGTCTGAAACCGCATTTATCGCGCTCCCAAGGGCGCGTCTCATGCACTTGGTCCGGAGCGGCCGTCCCGGAGCAGAACGGGTCGCCAACATCATCCAGCGCCCGGAACGCTTCTTGGCCACAGTGCTTCTTGGCAACAACCTGGTTAATACCGCGGCGGCGGCCCTTGCTACCGTAATAGCCTTGAACCTGATCACCAACGAGACGCTCTCAGTTTTGGCCGCAACGGCGGGAGTAACTATTTTTCTGCTGTTATTCGGCGAGACCGTGCCCAAAAACATCGCGTGGCGCCGGTCAGAACAGGTCGCATTCGCCGTTTCCCGTCCTGTCCGCATGGTGGAGTTCACCCTGTCTCCGATCGTGACATTGCTCCAGTATTTCAGCACCATGACCAACAAGGCCCTCGGCATCTCCGCCGCCACGCCTCCGGTAAGCGAAGAAGAGATCCGAACTATGATCGCCGCTGGGGCCCAGACCGGCGCCGTGGAAGCCTCGGAAGCAGCGCTGTTGGAGAAGGTGTTCCGCTTCGGCGACCGTCAGATGCGGGAGATCATGACGCCCCGGCCGGAGATCGTATGGGTCGAGCACGGAGACAGCCTCGATGAATTCTTGGCCGTCTATACCGAACACACCCACACCCGGTTTCCGGTGTTCGACGGCTCCATGGAGAACGTGGTCGGCGTGCTTTCGGTGAAGGACGTCCTCGCCGGGATCGACGGACTCAAGTCCGGTGGCGTGACCAGCCAACTCCAGCCTGCTTTCTTCGTTCCGGAGACCAAGAGCGTCAGCGAGACTTTCCACGTGATGCGGGAGGGCGGGCACAGCGTGGTGCTCCTGGTGGATGAGTTCGGCGGCATCGCCGGGTTGGCCACCATCAAGCAGATGATGGCCGTGATCGTTGGCCAGTTGGGAGATGAGGGCGTGGCCCCGGAAGAGCCGGTAACCGACCTTGGCCGCGGCGCGTTCCGCATGGACGCCGGCCTTGCCATATCCGACATCAATGAAGAACTGGAACTGGGGATCCCTGAGGGAGATTACCAGACGCTGGCCGGGTTCATCCTCGACCGGCTCGGCAGCATCCCCGAGGTTGGGGATGTCATGGAGTTCGGCGACCTGCGCATCACCATCATCGCCATGGAAAGAGTAAAGATCGAGGAAGTGGAATTGCAGCGCTTAAACTTCGGGCCTGGCACCAGCACCGGCCGGAATGGGGCCAACTAGTGAAATTCTTTCTGGTGCGCCACGGCGAGACCGAATGGAACAAACTGGGCAGATTCCAGGGGCGCCAGGACATCAGTCTCAACGAGCGAGGCCTGGCCCAAGCCAAAGAGACGGCCAAAGCCGCCGAAGAATGGGGCCACTGCGCCATCTACTCCAGCCCTCTGGTCAGGACGGTCCAGGTGGCCGAGGAGATCGCCAAAGTCACCCCGATGCCGGTCACCAAACAACCGGGACTGGAAGAGCTCAGTCTCGGAGATCTGGAAGGCGTCACCGGGGAAGAGATGCGCGATAAATGGCCCGATGTGTTCGAAGTCTGGAGATCGAATCCCGAGAAGATCACCATGCCCAACGGAGAATCGCTGGCCCAACTCCGCAAGCGGGCCTGGCAGGCGATCTTGGATATCGAGCAGAAGCATTCCGGGGACGAATCAGTGGTTGTCATCTCTCATAATTTCGCCATCCGGTCCATCGTCGGTGAGTTACTCGGGGTGCCGTTGGAGCACTTCCATCGTATGTCGCTGAACCTTGCGTCGGTATGCACATTCGACAGCGACGAGCGGGGCCGCCGGCTCACGGGGTATAACTCAACCGGCCACCTCTCACCCGAAAACCGGTAGCCGGAGATCATCGTGGCCAATGCCGCCGAACTGGAACGAAAGGTGGCGGCCGCCCTCCGGCGGGCCGGCTACTCCAACTCCGGCGTAACCTTGGTCGTCGGAGCATCCGGCGGTCCGGACTCCTGCGCCCTGCTCTACTCGCTGGACCGGCTCAAAGACGCCCATGGCCTTTCTCTCCACGTCGCCCACTTGAACCACAACTTCAGGGGCCAAGAAGCAGAGGACGACGCCGTATTCGTGGCCGAGGTCGCCGAGGAACTGGGCCTGCCGGTGACCGTGGTCAAAGAAGACCCTCACGAATATCAGAGAGCGCGCGGCATCTCGTCCTTTGAACAGGGCGCGCGGGAGATGCGCTACGCATTCATGGCCCGGGTCGCCCAGGACGCCGGCGCCAGGGCGGCGACCGTGGGTCATACCGCCGACGATCTTGCGGAGACCGTGATGCTCCATATCCTGCGCGGCTCCGGCCTCTACGGTCTCCGCGGCATGGGCGAGGTCTCAGATTGGCCTTGGCCGCCCGATGCGGGCGGACTGCAGCTATTTCGGCCCCTGCTGAAGGTAACGAAAGACGAGACAGCCGCATACTGCCGTGAGATTGGCCGTAGCTACCGCGAGGACAGCGGCAACTATATGTGGCGGTTCACCCGCAACAAAATCCGCCAAGACCTGATGCCGCGCCTAGCCCAGGACTATAACCCACAGGTACGGGATGCACTGGTCCGGCTGGCCCGGACCGCCGCCGAAGAACTGGATTTCGTGGAGCGGGAACTGGATAAAGTCTGGCCCGTTGTGGCTGTGGAATCGGACGGCGAGGTGCGGTTTTCCAAAAACGCCCTAAACGAGCTGCATCCGGTGTTGCAACGGCTAGCCCTCAGGCGCGGCTACATCCTGGTGACGGGAGATTCCACGCGGCTCAGAGAGACTCATATGGTGGCCATGGAGGGCCTGGCGCTCGGTGGACGCGGTGGACGCTCGCTGCAGCTGCCGGCGGGCGTGGTACTCCGGCAAGGATACGCCGATCTGGTGCTGACACGGGGCCTAGGGCCAGACTGCCCGTATCCGGAGCTACAGGGAGAACTAGCCATTCGATTTCCAGCCGAACCTGGAGTGAAGACCGTGGCGTCAGCAGTCCCTTGGGTCGTTACGATGCAGGTTGGGCCGGCCAAGGAACGGCCGGATTGGGCGAACTCCGGCGGCCGTGATGAGTGGACGGCCTGTTTGGACCGGAATGCAATCGGGGGCGGAGCGACCGTGCGGGGGTGGCGGCCCGGCGACCGGATACAACCCTTGGGGATGCGCGGGCGGAAGAAGTTGCAAGACCTGTTCACCGACCTGCGTGTACCCCGGCCCTGGCGTGAAAGGGTTCCGCTATTGGAAACAGATACCGGAATCGCCTGGGTGGTTGGTCACCGCATCGCCGACTGGGCAAAGGTTCCCCCGGATTACGGTGAAGAAGTGCTCTGGATCAGTTTTTCCCAGGAGCGGTCCCTGTAGTTTAGGTGCCCATGAGGCGGGAGGGGTTGTCTTTCACCAGCATACCCACTTCTACCTCTTCCATCCCCGACCGCAGCATAGTGGCGATGCCCATGCGCATGCCTTCCGCGGGCATCGGGTGAAAGTCTTGTCCGAAGTCGGTGCTCAGGATGCATTTCTCCGAGCCGATGGCCAAGATCGTCTTGGCCAACTCCTTGGGGTCCAGGCGGTGGGTGGTGGGCATCATCACGTGCACGCAGTGCTCGATGAACGCGCCCATCCCGGCCAGCTCTTTCATGTCCTCAAGGGTCATTCCGGTCCAGAACGACATCGTGGTGCCATGGGTGACAACCACCCGCTGGATACCCACATTGCGGGCCTCGGCTACGAGAGCCAGGCTCTCAGCCGTGGATATATGACCGGTGGCCAGCACCATGTCGTGGGACTTGATCATGTCCAGGATGGGATGTATCTCCGGTACCAGGGAGCCGGAGCCGTCCAGAAGCGATATACCTCCATCTAGGCCCTTGGCTTCCCGGTCCGCCTTGGCGGAATAGGTGGGCATCCAGACGATGCGGCCTCCCATATTGGCCGTGGCTTCCACCGCATGGACGTTTAGTCCTCCCACTTCCGTATCCAGGGATATGCCGCCCAGCACGGTTATATCGGGTACTATGTCGCTGGTGGTCGCGGCCACCGGATGGGTTGGGTACTCATGGCTCTTTAGAACGACCCCCTGCATGCCCAGTTCCTTGGCCTGTAAGGCGATCTCCACGGCGCCGGCCCGGCGTTCTACCTTAGGGTCGGGGCCGAAGTGGACGTGTATATCCAGGGCGCCTTCCAGGATGCGGTCTACGTTGCTCAAAGTCTCACCATGTAGTTGAAATAGGAGGCTCAGGAAAGCGCGGTCAGGCGTCAAAAAGAGGGGGCCGAACGCGCCCGGTTCGAGGCTGGCGCCAGCATAAATCAGGCACCTACGGGTGTCAAGGGAAATTCACTAGGTTGGCGTTCGGAGAGCAGTTGCCTACCGCGGGCCCGGTTGGTAGCATGTTGAGACTCTTGGCGGGAGGAAGTGATGGACCTGGGACTGAAAGGCAGAGTGGCGATAATCGGCGGCGGCAGCAAGGGACTGGGCCGGGCCTGCGCCGATTCCCTGGCCCAAGAAGGCGCGAACCTCGTGATCTGCAGCCGGAACGCCGAAGAACTGGACCAAGCCGCTGGGGAGATCAGCCAAGCGTTTGGGGTCGAGGTGTTGGCCGTTCCCGGAGACCTTAGCCAACTGCCGGATATCCAAAGGCTGGTTAAGAGAACGGTCGAACATTTTGGCCGTCTGGAGATCCTGGTCAACAACTCCGGAGGCCCGCCTGCCGGTCGGGCTGCGGATACCACTGAGGAGGTCTGGCGTCAAAGCATCGACATGGCCCTCATGTTCTTCATCCGCATGAGCCAGGAAGCGGTCCCCCACATGAAAGAAAATGGATGGGGGCGGATAGTCAACATCCTCGCCAGCTCGGTCTATCAGCCCATCGATAACCTGGTAACCTCCGGGGTTACCCGCATGGGCGCCGTGGCTTTTGCCAAGAGCCTGGCCGACGAGGTCGGCATGGACAACATCTTGGTGAACAACGTAGCGCCCGGATATCTCTTAACAGACCGAATGATGCACATCTTCGAGACCCGGTCTAAAGACACTGGGTCCAATGTGGAAGAATTGCTACAGGCCCACTCGTCCACCATACCGGTGGGCCGGTTGGGCCGGCCCGAAGAACTGGGCGACCTGGTGACATTCCTGTCATCTGAGAAGAACAGCTATACCACCGGAGCGACGATCTTAGTGGACGGCGGCGTGGTCCGGTCGGTGATGTAACCGCTCCGGTGCAGGAGTTACCGAAAACAGAGAAAGGGCCGGTCCTTCTTTAGAAGGACCGGCCCTTTTTGGTTGCTGTGAATTATAGGGGCGTTTCCCGAACCTCTATCCTTGAGACTACCGGGTACCCTTAACTAGATTTGGGAGCCATAAGGCGATGTCTGGGAAGATGATCAGCAAGATGATTATAGCTGCCATCACCGCCATGAAGGGCAGCACCCCGATGTAAACATCCGTGATGGTGCCAATTTCTTCTGCCTGGCCTGACGCTTCCGCCATCTCCGCCTGGACATCCCTCCGTACTCCGTGGAGCACATAGAGGTTGATGCCCTCGGGCGGGCTGATGAGAGCAGCCTCAACCAAGATAACCATGATGATGCCGAACCATACCAGGTCTACCCCGGTGGCTACCAGCGCCGGCGCCAAGATCGGCACCGTGGTGACCAACATGGCGAAACTCTCCATAAAGGTCCCCAGCAACAGGTAGAAAATGACAAGCACGATCACCAACTGGGTGCCGGACAATTCCATGCCGATGATCCACTGCGAGATGTCATGGGAGATACCCAGCCTGGCGAAAGCGAAACTCAGCGTGAATGCGGCTACGACGATGAGCATGATCATCGACGATGTCCTGACGGTGGACAAGATCGAATCTTTAATCATTCCAATGTTAATCGTCATGGACTGGCGAAGCTGTCCATCGACGACGGGGTACCGCTCTTGCAGATTGGCTAACACTCCTGTGGAGGAGCTGGAGCCACCAATAATACTGATGAACCATCCCATGACCGCCGGGCCCGAATTGTTTATCAAGGCCAGTACCAGGGCGCCCGATACACCGAATGCGGCAGCCTCGGTGGGAGTTGCCCAGCCTGCGTAGATCGACCCCAAGACCACCATGATGATGAGTAAAACGGGAATCATGGAGAATAGGCCCAGGAACTTCAGCCGCCAGGTTGTGCCGGGCTCTTTCGGAGCGATGGATGGGAACACGATAGACGCTACCACGATCATGGCCATCATCATAAGGGCCAATAAGATCCCTGGGACAAACCCAGCCAGATACAGTCTTCCGATGGACTCTTCAACCAGTACCCCGTAAACGATCAGTCCGATGCTGGGAGGAATCAAGATTCCCAGAGTGCCCCCAGCGGCCAGAGAGCCGATCACCAGCCGTTCACTGTACCCCCGCTGCCGGAAGGTCGGCAGGGATACCCGGCTGATGGTGGCCGACGTGGCCACGCTGGAACCGGAACAAGCGGCGAAGATGGCGCAGGAGGCGATATTCGTGTGAATCAGTCCACCCGGCAGGAAAGATATCCAGCGGGAGACCGCGTTGTACATCCTCTCACCCATGCCGCTCCGCAGCATCAATTCCCCCATCAGGAGGAATAGCGGAATCGCGATAAGGATGAAGTTGGTGTTCGTCTCCCATGCTTTGTTCCCCATGATGTTCCACAGGGGAGCATCGGAGAAGACGTACATCAAGATTAGCGACAAAACACCCAGAGCGCCGGCCACGTAAACGCCGACCAAGAAGAAGCCGCCCATCATTAGGAATGCTGAGGTTATTGCCATCTGTTTCGGTCCTCCTAACCTTTCGGCGCCGGCAACGCTGCCGGCAGGACTGGTTTATTAACTCTGTTGAAGATCACTTCGGTCCAGCCGTACGAGATTCGGCCGGAGCGAACTTTGCTTTGATCAGACCCCCGACGTACTCTCTTCTGTCAGGACGGGATCAAGATTGGTTCCAGCAGTCACCGTGCGGTAACTTTCAGTACCGCCCTGCATCTTGTGCACTCTCGGAAGCATTGCTTCCGCGATCTTGTCAATCATCATGTGGACCGCCGTGAATGCCAACATACTGAATCCGATGGCTACAAACGTTTGGGGAATCCACAACGGGACCAGGGGATAGGTGTTGGTTACAGCGCCAATCTCATGGGACTTCATGACCATAATCCAAGTTTTCCAAGACGTGATACCGATGAAGAAGACGATCGAAGCGAGCGCTGCTTGGTCGGCCCACCACCTGACTCTGGTGGACATGAAGGGTAATAAAACGTCGATACGGACGTGGGAGCCGGTCCGCAAAGCGTAGGAGAAGGCCCAGGTTGAGGCCATGGCCATGGTGAAGCCGCTCATAAGGTCCATGCCTGGCGCCATCACAATGCCATATTTTCTTGCAATCACCTGGTAGGTGATGAAGAGTGCTAAGAGCAGGAACATCGTTCCGCAGAGATACCCCATACCGAGGTAGGTGCGGTCGAGGATCCTGGTGACTGACCGCATCGCGGTCAGTAGCGTGAGGGCCGAAGACTGACCTTCAAGCACCCTTTCTACGTTCTGGTGTTCCGCTGTTGCTTCCGTGCTTGCTACTTCGCTCAAGTGGTCTCCTCCCTGCTCGGCGCTGTGAGGCCTTATTTTGGCCCCACGATACTTACCTTTCGTGGATAATTGCCTTTAAATCACAAAGGCAGTCGGGGAGCGGGCCTTTCAAATCCGTGGACCCGCCGTTAATACCAAATTCGGAGATTTGATCGGGCATTCTGCCGGGGTATGAGCGTTTTGTCCATCGCCGCTTAACATTTTGTATCTGTGCTAGGCACAAACACACATGCGATAGGCCACGCCCTAGATCGGTCGGAAGTATAAACACTTGCTAGGTAGCCGTCAATAGGTTTTATTGCGTTTTGGAATCATCTATATAGCTGAATCACGGAATATGAAATACGGCACGGGATTCTGTGGGTCTGGAGAGGAATTCCAGTCAGCCGCAGTTCACTTCATCACTTCGGTCCTTCCTTGATAAGAACGAACGGTGAATTGGATGGGACAGGGCTAAATCATATAGGGCCGAGGAATATGTGGAGAGACCGCTTGTTAGGAGCAGCGGTACTTAGGTTTTTAAGCCAATTCTCTGATTCGCTGGAAGAACGCCAGCTGCAGCAGCGCGAATCCCAGACTGACCAAAGCCAAAACCGTGTACGCCCCAGCCGGGCTCCAGACATGAATCAGGAAGCTGATGCCCATCGTCGCCAGGGGGGTGAGTCCGTTGTCCAGCATGTAGATGCTCATCACCCGGCCCCGTAGAGCATCGGGAACGATCGTCTGGATCAGTGTGTTATTTCCAACCCGGAAGATATATTGGAAAAATCCCAACCCGGCCAGAAAAGCCATCGATAGGAAATACGATGTCGACTGGGCAAACAGCAGGATGAAGATACAGCCACCGATCAGTCCGGCCAGAGTAGCGGGCCCTCGGGGGATGATGAAGCCCTTGCCGGCGATAATGACGGCGGCTACGATTCCGCCGGCGCCTATCGCCGCGGCCATCAGGCCCCCGGCGTCGGCCCCGCGGTCTAGCACCTGGGTGGTGAATATCGGCAGCACGAAAGTCACCGGCTGGAACACAAGGTTGGGGATCACGGCCATCAG
>Ga0207966_1001980_pt1 | contig 10812 bp, 10 predicted proteins | sample Knorr_S23_td_NAD_FD_185611 | JGI IMG/M metagenome (GOLD analysis project Ga0207966, IMG submission 185611) | Marine microbial communities from Southern Atlantic Ocean transect - Knorr_S23_td_NADW_ad_2500m_LV_B (SPAdes) (version 2) | ecosystem: Environmental > Aquatic > Marine > Oceanic | place... | reverse complement strand
ACTTCCTGCTCCATGCCATTCCGCCATCAACTCCTTCTGACTCCGGTCAATTACCGCATCACACCGTCGGTACTGGTACCTGACGGAGGATGTCGGAGACGACCTCCTCATTCTCGAGTCCCTTTATCTGGTGCTCAGGCTTGAGGATCAATCTGTGAGCCACTGCGAGAATGGCCACCGACTTTACATCGTCAGGAGTGACGAAGTCACGTCCACGCATCGCTGCGGCGGAACGGGACGTCTTGAGCAGTGCCAGTGAGCCACGAGGTGAGGATCCGACCAAAACGCGGGGATCTTCACGGGTTCGAGATACAATTTCGACCATGTACATCCTGACGGCAGGGTCGACGTAGACCTCTTCGATGGCTTGTTGCATGGCGACGACTCGAGCAGGGTCTGTGATGACCTCAACCTCGACGGCGTCCTTCTTACGGGCGATACGGCGGGAGAGGATCTCGTCCTCATCTGCACGGTCTGGGTAGCCGACGCTCATCTTGAACATGAAACGATCCAGTTGAGCTTCGGGCAGTGGATAGGTGCCTTCCTGCTCGACGGGGTTCTGGGTCGCCATGGTCAGGAACGGGGCTGGTAGTTTGTGGGTGACAGTACCGATGGTCACTTGGTACTCCTGCATCGCTTCCAGAAGAGCAGCCTGCGTCTTCGGAGGCGCACGGTTAATCTCGTCGGACAGCAGTAGATTGCAGAAGATCGGTCCCGGCTTGAAGGTGAATTCTCCCTTCTTCGCATCATAGATGTTGGTACCGGTGATGTCTGCTGGCAACAGGTCAGGCGTGAATTGTACACGCTTGAAGTCGCAGCCGAGTGCATCGGCGAAGGTGTTCGTCATCAGGGTCTTCGCAAGGCCGGGATAATCATCGAACAGCAGGTTGCCATTCGACAGGATGTCGATCATGACATTGTCGATGACGTGGCTCTTTCCGATGATGACCTTCGCAACCTCGGTGCCGATTGCAGCTCCAATCGCACCGACGGCTGTGAGTTTGTCACTCATCTTCTTCGAGCCGCGCTTTGCTGCGGCCTTTTTGGCGTAAGCCGCCTCTTCCGCATTAGCGGCTTTGGCAGCAGGCTTGGTCGTTGGCTTTTCACTCATATTCATCTCTCCATTTTTCATTTTATTTCAATTTCGACCCCATCGACGGATAGCGACCATCAACTGGCGCAATTCCTGGGGTGAATATTTCCTGCTTTGGCTGTACGCCAGTTCGACGAGTCTAGGATCCCCTATCATCGTCTGAATCTCAGCTGGCGGTTTGATGGCCATCTGGTCTCGGGTGAAGTCATAATGAACTCTGACTTTGGTGAAGAGAGCTTGCTGCACCCTTGTGCGGTAGGTGCTGGGGTCGAGTTTGTTCGGTCGTTCCTTGAATCTGGTCAAGTCGAAGACATGTCGCCAGTTCTCCTTCTCTGGCACCACCATCATGGCGACGAGGAGAAGCAAGCCGACATTCAGCACGACCAACCACTTGAGGAAGGTGTTCGAAGTTAGCAGAACGACTGTCCCCATCGCTTCTACGAAGGGTGCCGAGATGATCCCTGTGACGTGGCGACTCTCATCGAAGACGATCTGGAAATTACCCTTGTCGTCACGAATCGACTTGGCGAGTTTCTTGTTGTCGTGCTCCATCATATCGTCGATCAGCAGCGAGAAGTAGTCTTCGTTGCCCCCCCAGTAGGTTTCGCGAACGATATCCAGCCAGCAGTGGTTGGTGTATTGTTCGCAGGAGGCACTCATTCGTGTCTCTTCGGCGGCTTCGAGGGTCCACAGCCGGTTGGAGAACGCTTCATCGTCGGCTACGAAGATTATGCTTCCTGTGACAGACAATTCGCGCAGGTTTCCGCTGACAATTCCACCCGCCCCAGTCGTCACTTGATCGTAAGCAGAGATATTGGGATAATCGATACGAATGATCAGAGCGAGATCACCTGGAGCGGGATTCTTCGGATCATCGGCACGGCCATTTCCTCGGACATCGATGAATGCTGAAGGCGAGGCGGTAGCGAGGATGTCGACATCTCGATGGTTGGGCTCAAGGTTATCTTGCGCGATCGGCTCGAACTTCATTCCAGTGGGCGAGCGGAACATGACTGGCATCCTGCAGTTGCGCCGATTCTCCTCGCGCACATCTGTATCCTCGCAACCCTGTCGGAGATGGGCTGGAACCATCTCGTTCACATCTTCGGAAACGGCTGCCAGTCCCCAGACATTCAGCCATGATCCGTCGACAGCGACGCCATTTTCATATTCGAGCCAGAATTGATTCTCATCATTCAATGGAGCGTCGAAGAAGGTCACACCGAATTTCTGCGCCAGGCGGTTGGCATTCGTGCCATCTGCGGCGACGATCACCTTACCGCCCTTCTTGGTGACAAAGTCGAAGATGGCCTCGGCCTCGGTCTCTGCGATGGGCTTCTCCGGACCGATGATCATCAATGCGGTTCGGTGTGGATCCTTCCAATCATTGACCAGCATCGGAGTAGACATGGTGTTGGCGATGAAATAGCCTTCATCATTTGCCAAAGTGCCTCTCATGTCGGTCACTTGGGCATATTGTTCGATCTCAGAATCACCGCCTACCGCGTAAGCGGAGTAGTAGGTTGTCTTCCCAGCGACGAACATCATCGGCAGTATCAGGAGCAGCACGAGAGTGGTTGCGATGGCGCCGACCACGATGGTGTTGAAATTGTCCTCAACGCTGCTTTCGTTCGCCATCTCTATTCCTTTCCGTTCATGCTTAGCATACGCTGTGCATACCTACGCTCCGACGCGAGCCTCATTTCACGGATATAGGTTATTCATTACAGGGCACCCCAATCCAGCCGAATCGGGTGCCTGTGATGTCTTTTCTGCACTTCCTCAGTGCCCTGAAGAGGAATTGGATGAACGATTGCTGGCGCTAGGTTCAGAAGCGACGAGAACGGCTTGCAATCAATGCGCCGATGAGGATGCTGAAAACAATGCTCAATCCTGGTGCGGGGAGGTTCGATGTCACCACCTCTATCGGGTCTGTGGGGTCACTCGTATCCGCTGGGTCGTCGGGTTGAGATGGCGGTGGGTCAATATCAATTCTGGTGAAGTCGGTTGAGAGTTGGGTGCCGTCAGCCCCCTCTGAAGCAACCGTCACCTCGATTCTGCAATTACGCTTCGGATGACTCTCCGAGGCCATCACATTGAGATCAGCCGTCGTCGAGGCTCCAGCATTCAGATTTCTAGAGGTCAGGACCTCCAGTCCATCGTCAGTGGTGAGGAGTGGACAATCATCGCTGACCTCGACCTCGCGCACGCGGTCCTGCGTGTTGCCGCGATTGGTGACCGTCACCCTGAGGATTGAATCGGTTCCGGCATTGATTGGACCGACAGCATCGGTGATGTCGACGTGTAATTCGTGAATTTCTGGTATCTCGAGATCACCGTTGCTCTCCTGCGATTCGGGGATGATGACCGGCATTCCAGCCCTCTCTTCGAGATTGGCGCTGATGGTGAATGCTTCCTTGCTACCAGCCGAATGCTGGTAGACATCAATGCCGGTAATCAGCATCATGAAGGAATCATTGCTGCCAGCCGACACAGATGCATCCTCTGGGCCGGAGAATTGACCATTGAATGGAATGTCGTATTCGAATGAAACCTTGATGTCGAGCAATCCCATGTTGTCGACGAAGAAGGTGACGGATGTCATTCCACCTTCGCTGAGTATGAATGGATTGTCCCTGTCTTCCTGGGGATATTCGATGCCCAGCTCCCAATTGCCGAATTGGGGATCTGGCTGGGCGATCGCTGTGGTCGCGAATGGCAGAATCAGAGCCGCGACCATGATGAAAATCAGTAAACTCCGCGCCATTCGCATCAATCCTCCAGCAGTCCTGCACACGCTCGGCGTGTCAACACCTTCACCATCTTTCTCCTATAGGATGGAGCGTACCACGTGTTCTGAACAGGTTTGACGGCTTTGCGGATGGCTTCGGCGAGTTCGTCGATGCTCTCCTTTCCTCGCCAGTCGGCCAATGCTGATGCCGCTTCTTCCGTGTGAAATCCGGGTATCGATTCGAGTCCGGTTGTTCCCACCCTGAGGTCCGCAGGCTTGGCTCCGCCGTTACGCTTCCACAACACCGCGACACCGGCTTCGGGGAAATCCCAGGATTCGCGCTGACTCAACTTCTGGTAGTCTCCTTGCCACTCACCTGCGCCCTCGGGGAGAGTCAGGTGAGTGACGAGCTCTCCGCGCTGCAGCACATTGCGGGTCATCCCGTCGAGCTCGAAGAATTCGCTGAGCAGCACCGAGCGTTGCCCAGCCGGCGAAGCGAGGTGGATGGTTGCTTCGAGGCACATCAGAACGGGGGCGAGGTCGGCTTGGTAAGTGGCAACGCAGAGGGTGTTCTGGTTGGGTATGACACGACAGTCGGCCGCGGTTCCGCAATCACATTTATGGCACCAGTCAATCGATTCGCGCCATTGCTCGGATTGGTTGAACCAATAGCATCGCGTGTCGAGGCAGATGTTTCCGCCAACCGTTCCAGAGCGGCGAATCATGACGCTGGCGATCGAGTTGGCGGCCTTGGCTAGGACGTGGTGGCTCGCATCGGATTGTGCGAGGTCGTGGAGTCGGACCATGGCACCGATGTGGGTGGGCGAGAGTTCGGTCAACTCGCTGACCTTTGCTAGTGCGATGACGTGTTTCTTGGCGTTGATATGCCATTTGTAATTCGGCAGCAGGTCGGTACCGCCGGCTATCCAGTCGAAGTCCTGGCCGGCTTCTTCGAGGTCTGCTGCCGTTGCGAGCGCCTCAGAGAGGCTAGTCGGATTGTGTAATTCGAATGGCGGCATACGCATCAATACCCACCTCCAATCACTGGAATCCACAGAGGGCGCAGAGGCACAGGGTCGTAGTTCAGAGTGTGCGCAAAGACGAGGATTTCTCCCTGTTCTCCGTGTCTCTGTGGTTCAATGTTGAGGTGCATCAGGCCTCACCTCGGTGTCGGCGCTCGGTATGCTTCCAAGCGCTGCCGGCTAGGCGTGGAGTTGTGAGATATTCCTCGCTGGGTAGGATGGTGACAGCCCAGCGCGGGTCGAACTCATCGGGTGGTACCGTAGGGTCGAGGCCGAAGAGGGCGCCGTTGTGGTAGGGCTCCCGCTCATCATCGAGGCGACGCTCGATATCACGCTCCGTGTGAGCATTCGCGCGCGCATCGAGTGTATCCTGCAGAGCAGAGTGCTCAAGCCTAGGGCTCGCAAGGTCGAGTGGGTCTACGATTTTCTCGGCTCTGCAGCGATTCTCGATCATTCGATGCATCCGGTCCGGTGTGATTGGCAACTCAGCCGTCCTCACACCGATGGCATCGTAGACAGCATTGCAGACGGCAGGCAGTATCGGCAGAAGTGGTCCTTCGCCTGCCTCTTTGGCGCCGAACGGTCCTTCGAGGTCGTTCGATTCGACGATGATCGGAACGACTTCTGGCATCTCGTGAACGCTTGGGATCTTGTAATCCAGCAAGTCGGGATTCATCAGATGACCGGTTCGCAGGTAGCGCATTTCTTCGGAGAGGACTTGGCCCATTCCCATGTGGCAAGAGCCGATGATCTGCCCTTTGACCGCTAGTGGATTGAGTGCTTTTCCACAATCATGAGCTGCCCAGACCTTGTCCACTTTCGTTTGCCCGGTCTCGATGTCGACGGACACTTCCGCCACGTAGGCTGAGAACGAGTAGGCGGGCGCTAAGCCCGCTGCCGCGCCCTTGTGGGTGCGGCCCATCGGGGGCGTTCGGTAGGCACCCGATGACACCAATGCGCCGCGGTCTTCTTGCGCTTTGTGCAGTGCTTCGAGGTAAGAGACTCCGACCGCGGGGTCGTTTTTGGCGAAGATTCGACGGTCGCCGATGACGAGTTTGTTGCGCTCAGCACCGGTGATTTCGACAGTTGCGTCGAGCAGTTCATCGCGGATTCCCATCGCTGCCGAAATTGCAGCGTTGGCATTCATGAATGTGACCCGTGACGAGTATGAGCCGAGGTCGATGGGCGATGTATCAGTGTCGCGCGACTTGATGCGAATCATGTCCAGAGGGAGGCCGAGAACTTCGGCGACAGATTGGGCGATGACGGTGTCGGAGCCTTGGCCGATCTCGGCCGCACCGGTGTGGACCGTGACCCCGCCATCCATGTCTATCTTCAGGTGGACGGTGGCGTGTGGGAACTTTTTCGGATCCCAATGAATCGGCAGGGCGCTGCCGGAGATGAAGAAGCCACAGCCGATGCCGATGCCTTTGCCAAGGGGCATTTTGCGGAATTTATCGTCCCAGCCGCTCGCTGCCCTGACGCGCTCGAGGCACTCCCGCATACCGATGCTCGTAACCCTGAATCCGGTGATGGTAGCCGAGTGCGGTGGTAGTAAGTTGGCCAGTCGCAGAGTTATTGGGTCGACTGCCAATTGTTCTGCCAGATCATCCATTCCGACTTCGACAGCGCAGCGCGAATTGACAGCGCCGTGACCACGCATCGCGCCGCTCGCCGGCTTGTTCGTCCAAACCCGAGCCCCGGTGTAGTGAAATGCGCCAATCTCGTAAGGAGCGGTGTGCAGGACGCCGTTGTAGTAAGTCGTGACATGGCCGAATGAAGCGAAAGCCCCACCATCGATGAGCGCATCGGTCTCGATGCCGCAGATGCGCCCCTCGGAATCCGCGTGCAGATTCATTTCGATACGAGAGGGATGCCGACCGCGATTGATCCAGTAGACCTCCTCGCGGTCGAAACAGATTCTCACAGGCCTGCCAGCTTTCCGCGCCAGAATCGCAGCACACATCTCGTGCGGAAATGGATCAGATTTCCCACCAAAACCTCCGCCGACGAAGGTGCGGTGGACATTGATCTGGTGCATCGGAATCTCGAGGACATCAGCCAAGGCTCGGTGGAGATAGTGCGGAACCTGCTGTGGTGTGTAAAGCGTCAGGCGGCCCGACGGGTCCCAGTGCGCGACGACTGCATGAGGTTCGGTCGCTGCGTGATTCACTCCCGCGAAAAGCCAATTCTGCTTGTGGCTGGCAACCGCTGCCTGTGACATTCCTGCGACATCGCCGAATTCCTGGAAAACACGTTTCTGGATATTGGACTCCCCGATGTGGTACTTGCCTCGGTCGTGAATCGGTGTTTGCGAGTCCTCCAATCCATCTCTCATATCGTGGATGGACTCGAGAATCTCGTATTCGACTTCGATGAGACGCTCTGCTTCTCGCGCCGTCGCCTCCGTCTCGGCTGCGACACAGGCGACGAGGTCGCCAGCGTGTCTGACCTTCTCAACAGCCATCGCGTGCTCGTCTTTGGTGACGGGCAGCACGCCGAATTTATTGGCCGCGTCCGCCCCTGTGGCGACCGCTATCACCCCAGGGAGTTCGAGGGCCTTCGTGACGTCTATCGAGAGGACTCGAGCATAGTGATGCGGTGAGCGGACGATGCGCCCGATGAGTTCTCCTGCGAGGCGGACATCGTCGCCGTAATGGGCTTGGCCGGTTACTTTCCAGCGGCTGTCGACCATCGCTGTTGGTTTGCCGATGGCTTGGCCGCTGACCAATTCATCGTGCGGGTGCGGACCCCATGGCTGCTTCTTCGAGCCGCCTTGGGATTCGGGAATAATCGATGCGTCGGTCGGCTTGGAGAATTGATCCTTGCCGCCTGAACCTGGCTTGGGGAATGGTAATTTGCCCGGCTGCTGCCGGTAGTCGGCCATCTCATCATCTTTCTTCTCAACGCTCAGGAGACCCCCTCCTCACTGAATCCTGGATGAGGGTCGCTCTTCGGGGCGGTCGAGTCCTCAATCGACCCGCCCGAGATAAGAATCTGCGAGGCTGCTCGCACCGAGTCAACGATCTGCTGGTAGCCTGTGCAGCGGCAGAGATTACCTTCGATCGCCGACTTGATTTCGGGGTCCGATGGAGTCGGATTCTCTTCAAGAAGCGCCGAAATCACCACGAGGAAGCCGGGTGAGCAGAAGCCACATTGGCTTCCGCCGTAATCTGCGAAGGTCTGCTGGATAGGGTGCAGATGGTGACCGTCAGCGAGGCCTTCGACGGTGGTGATGTCACGGCCATCAGCCTCGGCTGCGAGGGTCAGACAGGAGAGTCGAGGCTGACCGTCGATCAGCACTGAACAGCAGCCACAAGTACCCATGTCACAACCCCGTTTCGCACCGAGGCAACCGGCTCTGTCTCTCAAGACATCGAGCAGAATGGCGTTGCTCTCGATGGCCAGTTCCTTCTCGGTACCATTGACGACAGCGCGCCACGGCACCTCTCCGGCGGCCGGAAGCATCGGAAGCCTATGCTGGACCATACAGCCCAACCAATCCGGATTGACCTATTACGCTTCGGTCTGAGTCCTTCGGACTCATTCAAGATCGTGACCGACCTTGGTCAGAATCGCTTTCTCGGACTGCTGAAGGTGCCCGCCGAAGGTCGAGCGAGAGATTCCCATCTCTTCTGCAAGCTCTTTGATGGTGATCTCCTTATTGTTCTCGTAATACCCTCTTTCGACAGCGAACCGCAGCACTTCCTGCTGCCGCTCGGTCAGCAATTCGGCCCAGCCGTTGACCACATCATTCCGCATGGAGCTGACGCTGACCTTGTCGGGTGGGAGAATCAAGCGCAGCAGGGCGAGAAAGCGTCGCATGGCGCCAGTGAGGCCAGAGATACGCATCTCCATTCCTCGTTCGGCATCGATTCCGTAAGGGCACTGCAGATGCAGGTTAGAGAGTTCGATTGCCGACTTGGCGAGGGTGTGAGTGCAGAGAAGACTGATGAGGACGCCATCCTCATTCTCCTCATGGATATCCATCACCTTGAAACTGTCCAATTCCGATAGTTCGTGAACGTCGTGGCCTTCCCTCACCTTGACTTCAGCCAGTTGCACGATTCCGTCAGGAGAGACCCCGAGATGCGCCAGCACCTCGATCCTTTCGCAGATGTTCAGAATCTTAGAGAGTTCCTTGGCGCCTTGAATCGAAGTGATGTTCCACCTCATGACCACCTTCCGCATTGATATGCCACTACAGCCGGCAGTATTCAACTCACCGAAATATCAGATCCAGTGATAATTCGGGTTCTTTGGCTTCGAGGCCAAGAATTGTCTGTTATTCAGTGATTTTCGTGCAATATGGTTGAGGACGATCACTCGAGGGCAGACCTTCCCACATTCATGGAATCACGAGTCAAATCATGAGTCACCTGCAAGCGCTGGCTTGGGTGACCTTCATTTTCTATTGACCCACGCATTGATTCTGAGGGGTAGGGATGCTGGAGCAATTCATTCTGCGAAAATTCTTCGTCAGCGCCTTCAACTGGGTTAAGAAGAACATCTCACAAATCGTCAATTTCATCTTCGGTTCATTCACGAAGATGCCAGTCCGAGTCAGTTTAGCGATCCTCGGTTCATCAGCCTTGACCATCTCCTTCATCGCTGGACTGCTCTTCGGTTTTCTCTCCGTCACGTTCTTTGATGATACATTCAAGCACACTTTACAGAATGGTTTCTATGCTGTACTCTTGATAGTCTTGATTTGGATTTCAATCGCTACTTTCATCCCGAGTCTCGAGCGCCAACCCAAGATCGTCGAGGCACCTCCTGTACTCCAAGAACCCGACGAAACAGAGGCGGAGAGACTTCTCGAATACTGATTTCATATCTTCCCGCGCTCAAGCGCGAGAATTTCGGCGCAAACAGCCACGGCAATCTCTTCAGGACTGGTTGCGCCGATGTCGATGCCAATTGGGCATCTCACCGAATCGATCGCATCTTCTTCGATTCCGGCGTCCAGAGTTGATGTCTTGAAAGCCTTCCATTTCGATTTCGAACCGATCGCACCGATTCTCGGCCGATCCGAGCCACCCCGCCGCTGGAGTATTCCAATCAAGAGATCCTGGTCAACAGCCCAATCGTGACCTATCAGCAGGATGTCTGAGAATCGAATCAGAGCATCGCCGGCGAGTGTCTGGAGAAAAGTCTCGACGCTTCCATCATGATTCTCGACGGCGTTCGGGTAGAGTTCGTCAGCAGCGAATTCTCGCCGCACATCAAAGACGCTATGGGCCCAGCCAAGATTTTCACAGACTGCAGCGATAGCCTGCCCACAATGTCCACCACCCGCGATCAGTATGTGGGGCACAGGCTCCAGAACCTCCAGAGAGACGGTCACTCGACCGCCGCAGAGGCTGTCCAAGGCTTCGACCTCTTTTCCCTTTGCATCGCGGTGCAGGACATAAGTCTCGACGTGACTGCCCGATGAGCCATTGATGAGCATCTGTTGCAGATGCTTCTCGACGCGCAGTTCCAGACCCGCACCCCCAACGGTTCCGTGCCGCAAGCGTTGGTCGCTTACCGCCAAACGCGCTCCCGGTTTTCCCGGTACGCTTCCACTCGCTTGAATTACTGAGGCGAGCGCGACGCGTTCGCCTCGCGCCAATCTCTCGAGAACCCATGCGAGTGTGGCGCTGGTCACGTATACGGAAACATGGTTCCGCATTTGGTCTTGTTCTGCCCCGCTGGACACCGAGTTAGCCTAGGCTAACTTTGATATGAGAGCCTCCATGAGAGAGAAATAGTGATTCACGCGAGGGCGCGAATCCTCAGCACCGAGCAGCACTTTGTGAATGAGGTTTGAAGATGTTTTCTGGAAGATTGCAACGGGGTCCGAATGCCCTGTTTCTGGTCATCATCATCCTCTTTGGATTGACCATCGCTCTGCCGACCGAACTTCTTCTGGAGGATGTCTCGATGGGGGGTCGCGGCAAGGTCGGTCACACAGAGCCCCATTC
>Ga0207966_1001977_pt1 | contig 10834 bp, 12 predicted proteins | sample Knorr_S23_td_NAD_FD_185611 | JGI IMG/M metagenome (GOLD analysis project Ga0207966, IMG submission 185611) | Marine microbial communities from Southern Atlantic Ocean transect - Knorr_S23_td_NADW_ad_2500m_LV_B (SPAdes) (version 2) | ecosystem: Environmental > Aquatic > Marine > Oceanic | place... | reverse complement strand
AATATCAATTAAAAAATTTGGAATTAATTTTTTTTCATTATTTGATTTCACAAAATAAATTTTTTCTCCATTAACAATTTCTTTATCTACTAAGTTCCTTAATTCCAAATCATAACCTATAACTTTTAAAAACTGAAGTTCCCATAACACAAATTGTTTAAGCCAATTTTCATTTTTTAATAAATCGAAAAAATTATTAATTAATTTAAAAATGTTTGTATTTTCCTGAAGTTCTACTGTTAATAATTTAATTAAGTTCATAGCAGAAATAATACATGCTAATTTTTTTTTATTTTCAAAATATATTGGTGTTAAAACTCTATCTATTTCTACTTTAAAATAACCAGACTGAGAGTCATTTTTAGAATTAAAATTTATATGGAATTGGTTACCAATTTGTAAATAATTCTTTAATTTCTTTGAAGTAGCTCCAAAAATAATACCGGAGATCTTGCCATGATTTTTGGTGAATATTTCAGCTATTACAGAATTTTCATTATACCGACTTTTTAATAATAGATATCCTTTATCTTCCAATTGCATTATCGATTCAAATTTTTTAAATATAGTTTAGCAGCAGCCTGTTCTGCATTTTTTTTGGAATTGCCTATGCCTTCAACAAATTGAGTGTCTTTCAATCGAACACCAATTTTAAATAACGGTTTGTGTTTTGGACCTGAACTACTAATTAATTTATAAATGGGAAGTCTTTTATATTTTTTTAAAGAATATTCTTGAAGTTTAGTTTTTGAATCTATCATGGTTATATTTGAAGAATCAATTAAACTTTGCCACATATTTAAAACAAACTTTTCTGTAATACCAAATCCTTTTTCGTAGAAAACTGCTCCTATTAATGCTTCGGCACTATCTGAAATAATTTTATTTTCAATTTTTATTTTTTTTTTACTCGAATTACCCACCAATATAAATTGGTGAAGTTTAAGTGATTGACCAATTTCATAACATCTATTTTTATTTACCAATGAAGCCAATTTTTTATCTAAAAAACCTTCTTTTTCTTTTGGATACATCTTTAGTAATTTCATAGAAATTATTAATCCTAAAACTCTATCACCTAAAAATTCTAACTTTTCATAATTATTTATTGGATCATGACTTTTATGAGTAATAGCTCTTTTTAATAAATTAATATTTTTAAATTTTAAATTAATTGTATTTTGCAAATTAGACAAGTTTTTATCCATTAATTTATTTTTTTAAAAAATCTATTAAATCTTAAAATCTGTGACCATTTCCAAAATTTTAAAATACTTCCTATTCTATAATCAGAAGAAAAAAATAAGATTCTTGCTTTTCCTACAATATTATTTTTATGTACGTAACCAACTTCGGATAAGAATCTACTATCTTTTGAACAGTCTCTATTATCACCTAAAAAAAAATAATGATTTTCTGGAATATTAAACTTATCTGAATTTTGAAAACTATAGTCCTGTCTATATGATGCTATATAAGATTTTCCATTAGGAAGTTTTTCTTTAAATGTATTTACTTTTATAATGTTGTTACCACAGTAAATTTTATCAACTGATGACAAAAAAGTTTTTAAAATTTGATTATTATTCAAATATAAATCACCATCTATGAATTGTATTTCGTCTCCAGGCAATCCTATTAATCTTTTAATATAATCAGTTCTATTATCAACTGGTGTTTTAAATACAATTACATCTCCTCTTTTGGGTTCTGAGAATAATATACGTCCTTTGAAAATGGGTGGGCTAAAAGGAAAAGAATGTCTACTATATCCATATGTATATTTTGTTACGAATAATCTATCACCAACAAGCAAATTTGGCTCCATTGATGAAGATGGAATATAGAAAGGTTGAATAAAAATTGATCTAATAAATATAGCTATTAATAATGCATAAATTAGAGTTTTTAAATTATCGATAAAAAATTTTTTACTAAACATTATTTTTTTTGAATTACGACAAATGCAATAGAGTAATTTTTTTCATCAGACAAAGATAGAAATATATCAAAATTTCTAGTTTTAAGTTTTTTAACAATAAGATTATTAACTTTATTGCTAAATTTAATATTCGGTTTCCCAAATTTATCATTAATTACATATATATCTTTAAAATTAATACCTTTTCTAATGCCAATACCTATTGACTTAATAAAGGCTTCTTTTGCAGCAAATCTCTTAGCAAAATAGTTAGTTTTATTATTTTTTTTTTTTGAATTTGTAATTTCTGACTTTGAAAAAATTCTACTTACAAAAGATTTATTTTTTATTGCTTTTTTTATTCTAGAATTTTGAATAATATCAACCCCTATACCTAAAATTTTCATTGTTTATTTTGATATTTTTTTAAATTTTTTTATAATTTTATTCAAGCCAGCAAATATAGATTCTCCAATAATAAAATGACCTATATTGAACTCTTCTATGTCTTTGATTTTAGATAATAAAGAAGTAGTTTTATAGTCCATGCCATGACCTGCGTGAACTTCTAAACCAATAGATTTTGCATATTTTGCACTTTTTTTAATTTTTATATATTCATTGGAATAATTTTTTTTTAATTTTATTAAATCAGATAATTTTCCTGTATGTAATTCTACACATTTTGAGTTAACTTGCTTTGAAAGTTTAATGTCATTTAAATTTGGATTTATAAAAAGACTTGTTCTTATTTTATTTTGATTAATTTTTTTTATAATTTTTTTAATTTTACCGAGATTTTTTAAAATATTAATTCCTCCCTCAGTAGTTATTTCTTTTCTTTTTTCTGGAACTAGACAAATAAAATTAGGTTTATACCTTAAAGCAATTTTTAACATTTGATCATTAGCAGCCATTTCTAAATTTAAAGGAATTTTTGATTTGGCTATATTTTTTAAATCTTTATCTTTTATATGACGTCTATCTTCTCTAAGATGAATAGTAATAGAGTCTGCACCATTAGCCATTGCTTGCTTTGCTGCTAAGAATGGGTCTGGATGAAATCCACCCCTAGCATTTCTTAGAGTGGCCACATGATCAATATTTACACCCAATCTTTTCATTTAAGACGTCTGCTACCTGGAACAGTTATTGGAATTTTTTTTAAATAATCTGGTAGATTATTCTTTGTGAATGTTGGAACATCTATTTTTACTTGAGAAACAATTTTATTTTTAATTTTAAAAGTTTTCTTATTTGACCTATCAATAATACAAGCAAAACCAATTAACTTTGCTTTTGATTTTTTAATCAATTTAATACATTCTAAACCAGATTTACCTGTTGTTATAACGTCTTCAACTATTAATACTCTAGTATTCTTTTTAATTAAAAATCCTCGTCTTAAAATAAAGTTACCTGAATCTCTTTCGCAAAATATTGTTTCTTTTTTTAATAGTTTGCCAATTTCATACCCAATAATTACACCTCCCATTGCAGGAGATAGAATTAAATCTATTTTTTTAAAATTTTTTTTAATTTTTTTGCTAAGTGATATACAAATTTTATTAGCTAAATGTGGAAAACTTAAAAGTTTAGCACACTGAACATATTTAGAAGAATGTAGTCCAGATGATAATACGAAGTGTCCTTCGAGAAGTGCATTAGTTCTTTTTAAAACCGCCAAAGAGTCTTTTAAAGAAAGCATATCTTTTATTTTTGTGCCTAATTATTTTGAAATTATATTCTTTTTGTTTTAGCTCACTGATTAGTTTTGTAAAGTTCTTCAAATCACTAATAATAAGATTAAATCTGAAATTTATGGTATTTTTTGTTTTTTCCACCATTTCAACACTTGATATGTTAACATTATTTGTACCAATTACTGTAGTAACATCCCCTAACCTTCCAGGCTGATCAGGCAAAGATATCCATAGTGTTGTGTTATATTGTTTACGCTTCAAAGGTTTCTGATCTTCTCTGTAATGCCAATGTCTTCTAATTGCAGCTCTTGCTTTTCCAGTTTTTGCAGTAGTCAACCAATGAAGAGATGGTGATACATTTTTTGAGGTTATAATTTTAACTTCATCTCCATTGTATAAAATACTTTGCAAAGGGCTGTCTTTACCATTAATTGCGCAAGCAATAGTAGTGTCTCCAATTTTAGTATGTACAGCATAAGCAAAGTCAATAGGCGTTGCCTCCTTGGGTAATTTTATGATTGATCCTTTTGGTGTAAAACAGAAAACGTTGTCTTGAAACATTTGTAATTTTGTATATTCAAAATAATGTTCGGGATTTTCTTTCCTATCAATAATTTCTACCAAATCTTTGAGCCAATCGTATTCCTTCCAAGTCATTGAACTAAATTTTTCTGATGATTTATATTTCCAATGAGAAGCTATGCCTCTTTCTGCAAATTCATGCATAGACATTGTTCTAATTTGAATTTCGATTGGTCTCTTATTGGGTCCTATTATAGCTGTATGCAAAGATTGATAGTTATTAATTTTTGGCGAAGAAATATAATCTTTAAATCTTCCTGGAATACAATTCCATTTGTTATGAAAAACTCCTAAAGCTTTGTAACAATCTTCAACACTATCTAAAATTATTCTGAAGCCCATAATATCTGTAATTCGTTCTAATGATACTCTTTGCTTTTGTACTTTTCTCCAAATTGAAAATGGAGTTTTTTCACGTCCAAAGATTTGTGCATTTAAATTATTTTGATTTAATAAATCACTAAACTTAAAAGATATAGTTTTGAAGTTACTAGTTTTGTCTTCTTTAATTTCATCTAATCTTTTTTTTATTAATTCTCTTGCGTCATTGTTTAAAACCTGAAAAGAAAGATCTTCTAATTCATCTCTAATTCTATTCATTCCCATTCTGTCAGTTAATGGCGCGTAAATTTCCATAGTTTCTTTTGCTTTTCTTATTTGTTTATCTGTGTCCTTAACAAATTTAATAGTCCTCATATTATGTAGACGATCTGCAATCTTAACAAGAAGAACTCTTATATCTTTTGATGTAGCTATAATTAATTTTCTAAAATTTTCAGCTTTAGAGTTGTCTACAGCCTGGTTTTCAAATGCAGAAATTTTAGTTACACCGTCAACTAAGTCTGCTACTTCTTGGCCAAATTCTTCTTTAATAGTATTATATGTAGCATGAGTATCTTCTATAGTGTCGTGCAATAAACCTGTGACTATTGTTGCACTATCTAATTTTAAATCAGTAAGTATATCAGCAACTGCCACTGGATGAATAATGTAAGGAACGCCTTCATCTCTTTTTTGAGTTTTATGTGCCCTTAAAGCAAAATCATATGCTTTCCTTAATGTTTTAGGGTTTAAAAACTTATTATATGATTTAACCTTATTAATTAATTCTTCAGATTTAAGCATTATTTATTATATCACTCAATTAAATTAGTTTAATAGTTCTTAAGTCTTTATTATTTAACGAATTAAGCAATCTTTTGATTCCTTTTTTTTTTACAGGATGAATCCATGATTTTGCTATTTCAAATAAAGGTAATAAAACAAAGTTTCTTTTGTGCATTTCTGAATGGGGTATATTAAGACTAAAACTTTTATTCATTTTTATTACTTTTTGATCATAATCAACAATATCGATATCACACGTTCTAGGTTCATTTTTCTTATTTCTTTTTCTTCCCAATTCTTTTTCAATATCAAGACATCTTTGCATAAGTTTTATTGGGGATAAATTTGTTTTTATTTTTATTACAACATTGATAAATTTAGGTTTTTTTTTATTAGGCCAGGACAAAGTTTCATAATTATTTGATGATTTAATTATTTTAATATTATTGCTTTCTAATTTAAATTTAGCTAATTCAATATTTCTTTTTTTATTACCTAAATTTGAGCCTATTGCTAGAAATGCTATTTTAGCTTGATTTTCTAAAATATCTTGCTTTATCACGATTCCAATCTTTAGTTTTTTTTGTTTGTCTCTTATCGTATTGCTTTTTACCTTTTGCAACAGCAATTTGTATTTTAACTTTTCCTTTTTTAAAATACATTTTTGTTGGCACCAATGTAAATCCTTCTATATTAATTTTTCCCAATAACTTATTAATTTCTCTTTTAGTAAATAATAATTTTCTTTCACCAGTCGGATTATGATTTGAATAGCTTGCTTCTTTATAAGTGGGTATATGTGAATTTATTAAAAAAATTTCACCATTTTTTTCTACAGCATAAGATTCTGCTATATTAACTTTCCCAGCTCTAATAGATTTTATTTCTGAACCTTTCAAAACAATTCCTGCTTCAATTAAATCGTTAAAAAAATAATTAAAACCAGCTTTTCTGTTAAGACAAATAATTTTTAAACCTTTATTGGTTTTAAGTTTCATTAATTAGATTAATTGAGCTGAAGATAATGCTTTTTTAATTTCATCTTGTGTTGATTTCATAACTTTAACTAGTGGCAATCTAACATCATCATTACATAAGTTTAGTAATTTTGCAGCATATTTAACTGGACCGGGGTTACTCTCTATAAACAATGATTTATGAACTGGTTGTAAAACTTGATCAATTCTTTCAGCTTCTTTTATTTCATTATCTGACTTAGAAACCGAAAATCTTTGAAAATTCGAACAAAGTTTAGGAGCTATATTTGCTGTAACACTTATACACCCAACTCCACCTCTTCTATTAAACTCTAAAGCATTTCCATCTTCACCGGTCAGTTGGATAAAATCTGCTCCCATTTTTTTCTTTTGTTGATCAACTCTTTCTAAATTTCCTGTTGCATCTTTTACACCTACAATATTTTTTAATTCAAACAATCTTGCCATGGTGTCAACAGACATATCGACTACAGACCTAGAAGGAATATTATAAATTATTATTGGAATTCCGCATGCATCATTGATTGCTTTATAATGTTGATAAAGACCTTCTTGTGTTGGTTTATTATAATAAGGTGTCACAATTAAAGCTCCATCAGCACCAGCTTTTTCAGCATGAACAGTTAAAGATATAGCTTCTTCTGTGGAATTTGAGCCTGTACCAGCAATAACTGGTACTTTGCCATTACTTTCTTTAATACAAAGATCTATTACTTTTTGATGTTCGTTATGATTTAATGTTGGTGACTCTCCCGTAGTTCCTGCAGGAACTAATCCATTAGTATTATTTTTTAAGTGAAAATTAATTATTTTAATATAATTTTCCTCATCAAATTTATTATTTTTAAATGGGGTGACTAAAGCAACATTTGATCCTTTAAACATAAGTACTTATAACATAAATTGCAGATTAATTTTAAAATATATGAGCATGAAAGCTATAAAAATTGTTATACTAAATATATTTTTTCTGTATGCTGTTCAATTAGCTTTTTCACAAGAAAATTTACTTCCCATAAAGAAACCCGTTTTGTCAGCAGAAATAATTGAAAAGAAAATTTCTAAAAATATTCTAATACCACTAAAAAAACCCATTTTAGAGCAAAAAGAAAAAATAACAGAAATAAAGAAAAAAAAAGAAGATAAAAAAATATCTAAAATACAGGGTGTTATATTGCCAGAAAATAAACCTCTTATCGTAAAAAAAGGAAGAGCAAAAGTTTCAAAAAAATCAAAATATTATAGTGAAAGAGATTTCAATTATGCAAAACAAGCTATTCAATTCATGGAAAAAAGTAATTGGAAAGATGCTTTAAAAGTTGCAAAAAAAGCTAGAGCAAAATCTATTTATAATTTTATTCAATGGCAGCACCTTTTAACAACAGGAAATAGAGCCAGTTTTTATGATTACAAAGAATTTATTGAAAGAAATAAAAACTATCCAAGAATTGGACGAATTAAATATTTGGCAGAACATAAAATGTCCACTCAAATTCTATCACCTAAAGATATTATTAATTGGTTTGAGAATAGAAAACCATTAAGTGGTTTTGGTAAAATGGTTCTTGGCGAAAGTTTAATTCTTACAGGTAATAATTCTGAAGGAATAAAGTTAATTAAAGAAGGATGGATTACTGCAGATTTATCCAAATCAGATTTAAAATTTTTTAGAAAAAAATATAAAAAATACTTGAGTTCTGATGATTATATAAAAAGAGCAGATTACTTAGCGTGGGAAAATAAATATTGGGATCTAAGAAGAATGTTAAGATATTTACCAAAAGATTACCGGCTGCTCTATACTGCTAGACAACTTTTAATGAGAAAATCTTACGGTGTTGATTCAGCTATCAGTAAAGTTCCTCAAAAATTAAAAAATGATCCTGGTCTTAATTATGATCGATTAAAATGGAGGAGAAAAAGAGGTAGGCTTGAAAGTTCTTTAGAAATTTTACTCAATATAGATAATACCAAAGAATATATGGTCAGACCTGAAAAATGGTGGACCGAAAGATCGATCATTGCAAGGTCTCTGATATATAAAAAAAAATACGAAACTGCTTATAAAATAGCTAGTCAACATGCTATGTCTCAAGGACCAGAATTTGCTGAAGCGGAATGGATGAGCGGGTGGATAGCTTTCAGTTTTTTAAAAGATCCACTATTGGCAGAAGAACATTTTAAACGCTTTTATGAGAATGTTGGTTATCCGATTAGTTTAGCTAGAGGAGCTTATTGGTTGGGAAGAACTTATGAAAAAATGGGTAATAGAGAACTTTCAGAAAAATGGTACAAAGAAGGTGCTAAATATCTAACAACCTATTATGGTCAATTGTCTCATCTAAAAGTTTATCCAAATCAAAAATTTGCGTTATATAATCCAATGCAAGTAGATATAAAAATTTCAGAAGATTTTTATAGAAAAAAATTAGTTGCAATTGTTCATTTATTAGATGATTTGAAAAAAGAAAAATACGCTAAATATATACTAAGATTTCTAGCAAACGAAAATATAAATGAAGGAAGTGAAATTTTAGCAGCCAAATTAGCAACTGACATATCTAGATTTGATTTTGCTATTCAGATTTCAAAAATTGCTTCTTATGAAAAAAGATTTCATCATAAGTATAATTATCCAATTATTGGTGTACCAAAAAATGTAAAGGGAAGAAAAATACCTGATCCTGCGTTCATTTTATCAATCATAAGACAGGAAAGTGAATTTGATACTAGTGCACATAGCAGCGCTGGTGCTAAAGGATTAATGCAATTAATGACCTACACAGCTAGGATTGTGGCAAAACAAGCTAAAATCCCTTATTCAAAAAAGAAACTAACAAAAAACCCTAAATATAATATTAATCTTGGATCATTTTACTTAGCTGGTCTTCTCTTGGAGTATGATGGTTCTTATCCATTTTCAATAGCTGCATATAATGCTGGACCTAAAAGAGTTAAGTATTGGAATAAAATAAATAAAAATCCTCAAAAAGGAAACATTGATTATGTAGATTGGATTGAACTAATTAAATTTAAAGAAACTAGAAATTATGTTCAAAGAGTATTGGAAAATTTTAATGTTTATAGATTCATACTAGAACAAAAACCCATAAAACTTAAAAATTTCTTTAAAAACGACCCATTATATTAATGGCGGAGAGTGTGGGATTCGAACCCACGATACCTGTAAAGGTATGCGAATTTAGCAAACCAAAGTAAATAGTTATTTGATAAGTAAATACGCCAATAATTAAAGGTGCATTAACACAGCATTAACATTTTTAGTTTTATTTGAGATTTTGATTTGTTTTTTCGAAAAGTTTTAGGAGTGATGTTAATAAATATAGGATCAATTAAGAATAGAAATCTGATTTATAAATTGTGTTTGGTAAAGGAATGGTAGGAGTTTTATTTTTAAGATCTTGAAGATAGTCTGTCATACAATCTTTAGAGGCTGGATAACCTGGAACTTGCTCTAAACAGAAATGCTTGTATTCAGCTGTAGCAACAAAATATGAGGTAATACTACCGCAATAGTCACATTTAAATACTGTTTCTGATTTACGTTTCTTCATATATAAGATATTTTTAAAATGGTATTGGAAGAGTGGGTGAGTTGGCTTAAACCAGCAGTTTGCTAAATTGCCGAAGGAGCAATCCTTCCAAGAGTTCGAATCTCTTCTCTTCCGCCATTAATCGTCAGAGAGGATGCGCAACTGAAAGATATAGAAATAGGTAGAATGATGGAAAAACTACATAAATAAGACTCCATACAGCCACGTACAGAGTTATTTTAAACTTTTCCGACCTACAACCTCACACTAAAATTCTGTTATTATGAGTTGTAAATGGATTTATTCTTTGGAGCTTCTGGATGGCTGCTTGTCATTTTATTAATTTATACAATAATAAAAAATCACAGATCAATTTATGAATTTATTAGAAACACTATAATATACAAATGGTTGAAAGATCCAAAAAATACAGAAATAATAGCTAAGTTTGCTCAACTTCTATTATTAATTTTTTTAGTTGGAGTAATTATTTACGCTACCATAACTATATAGCCACGCAGACTGCATAAGCAGTCCGCATGATCCGCTCGTGCCTGATTGCGGGCTTGGATTCTTGCCAAGAAAACTTTGTCTTCAAAAATTAAAGATTATAACAAAGGTAGCTAAAAGTTTTATTAATTAATATAATTAATATAATTAATATTTATGCCTCAACAATTTATCGGACAATCAAGCTTATCTTTAAATAACAATATTAATACCGCAGTTATTCTAGCAGCGGGACGTGGAGAAAGAATCGCTGGTGGTGAAGAGTATAAATCTAAACCTTTAATAAAATTATACGATCTTAGCTTAATTGAAAGATCAATAAAAGAATTGTCTAACAAGCTAAAAGTTAATAAAATATACGTTATTACTGGATTCAAACATGATGAATTAAAAATACATTTAGATAAATTAAAAAGAAAACTGATCGTTGATTTAGAAGTAGTTTTTGCAAAAGAATGG
>Ga0207966_1001975_pt1 | contig 10841 bp, 13 predicted proteins | sample Knorr_S23_td_NAD_FD_185611 | JGI IMG/M metagenome (GOLD analysis project Ga0207966, IMG submission 185611) | Marine microbial communities from Southern Atlantic Ocean transect - Knorr_S23_td_NADW_ad_2500m_LV_B (SPAdes) (version 2) | ecosystem: Environmental > Aquatic > Marine > Oceanic | place... | reverse complement strand
ACCCGCCCGGTCGGTTTACTGTTTGGCCGTTCCGGGCAAGCTGTCTATGAGGCGGCCGATCCGGGGACGGAGATGGCCTCGCGTGGCATGATAAACTAGGTGCGTACGGCCTGAACGAGGAGAAGAAAATGGTAATCCAAGATATGGCTTTGATGGCGCACCTGTTGCGTCGCGCCGGATTCGGGGCCAATCGGCAGCAGCTTGACGCCTATGCAGCCAAAGGCTACCAAGCGACGGTCGACGAGCTGCTCGACTTCGCCGAACCACAGTCGATGGCCGACGATCTGATCAGACGGTATCATCCTGACCAATCCGCAGGTTTCGAGTCTGGAGGCGCCGGTTCTAGCTGGCTGTACCGGCTCGTGTCCACCAACGACCCTCTCCGTGAGAAGATGACCCTGTTTTGGCATGGCATATTCGCAACAGGTTACGCGAAGGTCACAGTTGGCAAGGTTTTGACCGACCAGATTCGGATGTTCAGAAACCTCGGTATGGGCAGCTTCAAGTCGCTATTGCTGGAGCTTTCCAAGAACCCGGCCATGATTATCTGGCTGGACAATGTTGACAACCACAATGGCGCGATAAACGAAAACTACGGTCGAGAGCTTCTGGAACTGTTCTCCCTGGGAGTCGGAAACTACACCGAGGAAGACGTCAAAGAGGCATCGCGAGCGTTTACAGGCTGGACTGTGGCAAACACCGAGTACACCAAGCAGCTCGCCGTCAGAAACTCCATCTGGCCGTATGGCAAAATCGCGTGGCGGTATGAATACCACGGCGAAGATCATGACGACGGAGAGAAGACGTTCCTAGGCGAGACCGGTCGTTTCAACGGCGAGGACATACTAGACATCATTTGCCGACAACCGGCGACCGCGCGATTCATCGCCAGGCATATGTACCACTTTTTCGTGGCGGATGAACCTCCCGTCCCACAGTGGCCGTATGAGTCGCCAAGAGACCCGGAAGCCATCGAGATGCTTGCTCAAGCCTACTTCGATAGCGATTACGACATTCGCTCGATGTTGCGCGTGCTGTTCAACTCGGACTTTTTCCAATCCGAGGAGCGCAGATATGGGAAGGTCAAGAGTCCTGTTGAACTGGTTACTGGGGTAATCAGGCTGACGGAGGAGTTCGATGGCCCCTCAATCGAGATCGGGGATCGCAACTCTCAGATGAGTTTCATGGGCCAACAACTTCTGAATCCACCGTCGGTAGAGGGTTGGCATCAGGGCGTTGAATGGATCGAGACGGGATCGTTGATTGAAAGACTCAACTTTGCCGCGCAACAACTGGGCGACCTGGAGAAACCAGGCGTGAAGTCGATGGTCCGAAACATCCTCCAGGACGAATCGGAGCCTATCTCTGCAGAGAGACTTGTCGATAAGTGCTTGGACCAATTGGGAGCAATCGAGGTGTCGCCAGACACCAAGAGCGCGCTTGTGAGATTTGCTTCCAGCCAGTCGTTTGAGTCGAGGTCTGCGGATTCCTCAGATGAGACTCAAAAAAACGTTTCAGACCTGCTTCGGCTCGTCGCCTCTGTTCCTGAATTCCAGAGAACGTAAAAGGCCTCATATCTCGATGAGTTTGATCGGCAAACCCTGAGGAGAATCGCGATGACCAGTTCAGTTGCTTCAACCAATCAGATGGATTTTCTAAAGTACAGTCACACAATCGGGCTATGCACGATGGATGGCCGAGGATTCATGTTTCCATCGGACACCGCTATCGGGCCAGAAGGGCGCATCTATACCGTAAGTCGCGGGCTTGTGGGTGACTCACGGACCCAGAGGGTCACTGCGTACGATCTGGACAGCGCTTTTTTTGGAACGTTCGGTTCGTTCGGCGAAGATGAGGGACAGTTCAAACTGCCCTCCGCGATCGCGGTCGACAGTGACGGTCATGTCTATGTTGCCGACGAATACTCTCACAGGATTAACATCTTTGACAGCGAGGGCAAGTCTGTCGGGAGTTGGGGATCAAAAGGCGTAGGAGAAGGCCAATTCAATGGGCCTTCGGGTATGGCTTTCGATGGCGAAGACCATCTCTACGTTTCCGATCACCGAAACCACAGGATACAGAAATTCACAAAGGACGGCGCGTTCGTTCTCAGCTTCGGCTCTGAAGGCGATGGCGAAGGCAAGTTGAATCTACCCTGGGGTGTCGCGGTGGATGGCGGAGACGAGGTTTACGTCGCCGATTGGCGCAATGATCGGATCAGCAAGTATTCTTCAGATGGCAAGTTTCTTCGCGCCTTCGGTTCTTCCGGCAACGGGGATGGACAATTCAATCGGCCGTCCAGCGTCGCGGTGGATGGCGAAGGCTACATTTATGTCTCCGATTGGGGCAACGAGAGAGTGCAGGTTTTCGGCCCAGATTGCGACTTCATAACCAAGCTCAGAGGGACTGCCACAGTGTCAAGATGGGCGCAAGATTTCTTGAGCACAAATGCCGAGGAGGCAGATGCGAGAGCCAAAGCCAATCTGGAACCCGACCTCGAATTGTTTGGCGGCGACCCGCATGAGGAGTCCGCTCATACCGAAAAGTATTTCTGGGGGCCTGTGTCGGTAAAGCTGGACGCCGAAGGCAAGATATACGTCACCGAAAGCAACCGACACCGAATCCAGATTTACGAGCGTGGCGCTTAGCTTCCTTGCCAATCGGCTGGTCGTGGCTAAAATCTAGATCATAAACAGCGAATGACGCGTGGAAGTCGCCTACTAGCGATCCCCACCGTCCACATATGGAACACCACACTCTTTGAAAAGCCTGCTCAGTTCTTCTAGCAACTCCTTGGTCGGCCTGACAGATGGCGGTCTGGGCGGCCCTACTTGCAGACCCACCGTTTCCATTGCAGCTTTGATGAATGGGCCTTCGCCGCCGGTCAGCTGGCTCACCTTGCTGCGCCACTTCACCCACTTCCACTTGAACGCCGCCAGATGATCTTTCACGCCTGCGTAATCGCGGCTTTCCAATCTCCTCCAAAGCTCTGCAGGATACTGCGGCCAGAATCCAGACAGGTGAGTTATGAACCCTCTCGCGCCATAAATGTGACTGAGGATTTGCTGGCCGGAGTTGTCGATGAACACAAGGTCGTCAGACAGATTTGTCATGACGTCTCGGTAATGTCCATCGTCAGGCGTGGACCATTTAACTGCCTGGACCGTGTCGAACCTAGCCAGGCGCTCAATCAGTCCGCGACTCATGCTTAGTCCATCCCACCATGTGTGATAAATCATCAGAATCACGTCCGACTTCGAAGCGATGTATTCAAACAGGCGGTAAGCGTCTTCCTCTGTAGGTTCGTAATAGTACGTGGGGCCAAGCTGCGCTCCGTGGACGCCGGCCTTGCGGGCGTGCTGAGCGAGTTCGAGTGTTAACCGAGGATCGGTGTGCTGGATGCTGGTGAGCACGGGCGCTTCGCCATTCGCCGCCTCAACCGAGGCGCTCATAACGTCTTTGCGTTCAGAGATGTTGAGAGCAGGGTGTTCGCCGCCCGCGCCGCCGACAAGCAAGGTCCCCTGCCCATTGCGAACGCCGCCGTCGATCATGAATCGGATGTTTGATTGCAGGGCGTCCAGATCGAGCTCAAAGTCCTCGGTGAACGGTGTCGCCACTGCGACCATCGGCCCGCAAAGCCAGTCCCTGATTCCATCCTCGGTCATGTTTTCCTCCTGAATATTCAGCGTTTGCTGGGCGACTTTGGTTCGCCTGTGAATAATGTCAAACTTCGTGTGAACGTGTCAATATGAATGCCTCTTTTTGTCTTCCACTCCAAACCGTCTGAAAATGCGCTGTTCGATTTCCTTAGATGTGTCGCTAGGGCGACGCTCTGCGAGCAACCCAGTTGCTATCTTGTGATCGCCAGACGGATTATCATTGTGATGACCGCACGAAGCAGTCAAATATTATGAGGTTAACCAGAGTTCGGAAAATGTCGCCGTCGAAGGCAGCGAATTTCAGAGGCCTGGTTCAATCCGGAGCTCAATCGGAAAATATTTGGCAGGGAGTGTGGGATGGCTAGATTGAAGACTCCTATGAAGATGCGAAACCGTATTTTCGTTTTCATGATTCTAACTGCAATGCCGATGGCGACTTTATGGTCAACACAGGCCGTTTCGTTGCCGATTTATGCCGCATTTTGGTTACCAACCCAACTGAGGCAGAAGGTCGGGAGAGAACTCGCGCTTACTCATCCCAACTGGTCTAAAGCCACCCGCGAGAGCATCATTTTCACCGGACTGATCGGGCGGAATGTGCGGGAGACTCGAATGTCACCAGCCAGGCTCAGCAACGTGTAGGCGTCATAGGCCGACATGCCTTTGGCCTCCACCAGAAAATCCACCATGTCCCTCACGGCCTGCTTCATCGCCGGACCAAGCTCCTCCCCATGAGATAGCACAATAAAGTGGTCGGGCGTGAGCGCCCTGGGGCTGGTTATGCCCATCCCTTTCTCAACAGTTACCCGTATGTGAGCGTCAGACGAGCATTCAGCGCCGGTGCCTGCCACAGCGCCATCGCCCACGATAGCGTGGCAATCTCCCAGCGCCAGCATCCCTCCAGGCACGAACACCGGAAGGTAAATCGTGCTTCCAGCGACAAGTTCTTTCATGTCGATATCGCCGCCGTATGGCCCGCTATCGCTGGCGGTCTGTTGCGGATATGTTGGAGTCGTGGCGACCACTCCCATAGACGGATTGATAGGCAATCGAACGCCGGTGGGCATCACCAAATTCCCATCCTCAAGTGACATGATTGTTGGATAGGCATCGGTGTATTCCTCCTCCAGAAAACCTCTATCGGGCAGCACCATATGCGTGGCGCCCTCTTTGGCAGTTATCGAGATAAAATCTACTCGCAGTGCGTCGCCTGGCTCTGCTCCATTGACGTAGATAGGCCCTGTGGCCGGGCCTTTCAGAGATCTGGCTTGCAAGACGTCCGGGTCACGCACGCCCTCGAAGGCGTCCCAAGTCTCGACCATCAGCTCTTCACCAGAGTCAACCGTGATTGCAGGATCGTTCCCAGGATCAAGGACGTAGATGTGATGTTCCCTGCCTATTCGCTTCATGACAAACCTCCATCAACAATCGAAGATAAAACCCGTGAGCCGAGTGAAGTCGGCCCGTATCCGGTCTCGTAACTAATCGTGAGACCGAGCCGCTTCAGCTTGCGAACATTCGCTTTGAAAGTTTTTGTTTCCATTCCGGCTGTCGGCGCAAGTTGTGAAGACGCGACTATGGGATTGGCGTCTTTGAGCGTTAGCGTCTGAGCAGTCCATGAGCCAATCCGACCACGACTGTCCGTTTTCTGGAGCCGCTGAATCAAGGCTCTCAACTCGTCCGCGGTCACATCATCAGATACATCGGCAAACGGATTCCTGTCTGACGACACATAGTGAAACGCCACTCTGAAAACCGACGAATCTTCGCCTATTGTCCCCGGCCGCGCTATCTGAGCGATCAGCGCCTAACGACTCTCGAATCCCGAGGCCTGAGTTTCATCTTCACTGATATCTGACATCGCCAGCCTGCGAATTCCATCAACCTTCACGACGCCTTCGCTATTGAGTCGATATGTGTTTCCGACCTTCACTTTGGCCGTCTTCCACCACCGGTATATCGTCGTGATCGTGCCGTCAACTAACCTTTGATGGAACTCTTGCTTGAACAGCATCGCGGTTGTCCTATCGAAACTCCAACTGTTACACGATTCAAGGGACCTTGATGACAGATCACCCCTCTGATGATAAGTAGTCCCAGAACCGTTCGGCTCGTTCAACGCTGAACTCGATATCCTCTTCGAGCATGTATCGCTGTTCCACCAGCTTCTCTGCCTCGTGGCGCACTCGTGCCAGGTACTGATCCTTCGATGGGTACCTCTCGGCGATGGAGGGACGGGGGTCTCCTGACGCCACTCGTTGAGATTCGGTAGACGCAAATCGCATCGTGGCGCCTGCGAACATGAGAAGCTGAGTCTCGCCTCCGATGTCCCTATGCCTTAACGTCCAACCCGTGTGGGTTGCGAGAGGGACGGCTACGTCCGGCAAGCGAATACCCGCGATCTCGTTGCCATCAGCATCGACTGCCGGGAGCAACGTGGCGAATGCCTTGCCAACGGTTGGGGGCATTTTCTGGATCTGCTCAACGTCATCTCTCAGAGCGTAGTCCCGCCTGTGAGGAACGGCAATCCGGTCAGGACGATGCGCCTCTGGGATACCGTCGAAAACCTTCTTGACCAACTCGAACGGAACCGCCGTGCCGTCGTCAATCCGAGCATGGCTGTTGGGCGGCGGCTCTACGCCATTGCTGACCCATCGGTCCAGATTGAACAGGCACGCCCGCAAAAGCGGTGAGTAGTCGATCACGTTGCGGATGTTTTGAGAACGGCTTACCCCTTCGATGCTCTCAGTAGTATCAGTGGGAGGCCATATCCCGATGCCATGTTGCGTGCCTGTGAAATGATAAATCCTTGCATTGGACGCGACATCAATGTCTCTATTTCCATCAGGATCAGTGTGTATTAACGAAGCGTCGCCGCGATAGTATTCCGCCGAGGAGTTGGTGTACATCGCTTTAACCTGACTGCCCCGGTCGTCCATCCGCCTGTGGAGAGAGTCGGTCTCCTCTGTCTCCAGGTCGGTCTGAGGCACGCTGGCAAAGGGGAAGAGATGGGTCATCATATTGTTGCGGTCTTTGGAGTTCTGCCCCAGACGCTGGTTGAATTCGCCGCGCATTCCCCCGGCGACGTTGGCTATTATTCCGTCGAGGGCTTCCCTGCCCGATTCGTCTCGGTTGAAGTCGTTGTAGATGTAGGTTCTAAGATACCGTCCGGTTTGGGAGATTCCATACGCATAGGCGTGCCGAATGTTTTCGATTGGTCGCGCCGTCTCATCCGAGCCGTATTTGAGCCAAGATACAGAGTCCCGCAGCGCCGCGAAGCTCAGGCCCAGAATGGGCGCCCAGTCGGTGGTATATGCGATCTGATACAGCCTGCCCTTCTCGAACCCTTGCTCCGAGCATATGTAGTCAGGGTCTGAGATGTAATTGCCGTCGTCATCTATTCTGCCAAACCGCCAGTCGTCTCGAGGAACGCTGTGCGCCTCGGTGTCGGGCATGTCGCGAACTTCGAGAACTGCCCTTGCTTCCACCATGTCGGCGGCAGGATACGCCTGATGGCCCTTGTCAGACAGAAGAAGGTTGTGCGTGTCTGTCTGCGACTGAAGCTGGGTATAGACCTGGCCGGTCATTCCCTCAACTGTATGGCCTTGCAATGTTATTAGGGCCGATTTTTTTGGTGTGTCCACTTGCCATCCGCATGCCATGACTGTGTAGCCGTGCCTCATCAAAAACCCGTTGCCCAGGTTCAAGTCATAATCTTTTGGCGTGTCGACTTCTATTGCAACGCCTGGAGCGCTATTGAAGACAGGCAAGCCTACGCGGTTGCCGCGATTCACAACATCGAGGAGCAATTTGCCTGTCCCTCGTGATCGCTCGACAGGCAAAATAATGGAAACGTCGGCAGTGAATTCGACCATCCCCTCATCACTGCGTGGAGCAAGTCCGACATCAGTAATTCGTGAGTTGGCGCCGTTCAGCGGATCGGTGGCGAAGTGAAGCGTGCCCAACAGTTCCTCGTAAGGGCCAACCTTCCCCCAGGACTTGCCATCCGCTAGAATCCTCTGAGTATTGACATCGAAACCTACAACTGGCATTGGCCCACCTCGTTATTAGTAACTGTTGGCATTGCTCCCGGATTCACGTCGATAACCGGGAGGTTTGCTTCCGCGTATTCCCCAACGCCTAACTTATCACATCCTCGATCATGCCAGTGACCATGCGCGCCTGGAAATGGTTCAAATCCGTGTCCTCTGAGAGTCACATGGGCGACCGACGTGAGAATCGGTGCGCCTTATAGGGAATCGATTGTCCATAATCAACCAAAGCATTATTATTGGGAGCATCCCAAGGAAATGAAACTGGCGAGGCGCGAACTACTACCTCGCATAGTTACCCATGCATGGAGGAGACAATGTCCAGCGACAAACCTAGAGTATTGATTACCGGCGCCAGCGGATTGATCGGCGGGTTGACGTGGCGTAACCTCGGCCACAAGTATGAGTTCAGCGGCCTGAATCGACGTGCAGTGCCTGAGATTCCCAACACCCAGGGTGACATCTCCGACTTCGATGCCATAATGCCCGCATTCGAGGGCATCGACATGGTCGTCCACATGGCAAACTACACAGGCGATGCTGACTCGTGGGATATGCACCTCAACATGGGGATTATAGGCACGCGCAATGTGTACGAGGCTGCGCGCCTAAACGGCGTCAAACGGGTGGTCCTTGGAAGCACCGGCGACACGACCACAGGCTACGAAATGGATTACCCTTATGGTGAGTTAGCCGCCGGCGAGTACAACAAAGTCAACAAGCCGTGGAGGATGCTGACTCACACGGACCCGACTCGACCAAAAAGCGTCTACGGCGCATGCAAAATCTTCTGCGAAGCTCTCGGTCACTGGTACTCGGACAGATACGATATGTCTGTGCTATGCATCCGGTTGGGTGCGGTGTTAGCGGAGAACCGCCCAACACTGAGGCGTCAATATCCCGGATGGCTGGATCAACAGGACTGCGTCGACATGATTGACAGGTGCCTCGCCGCGCCGGAGTCTCTCAAGTTCGACACCTTCAATGCCATCTCCGATAACAAGTACCGATGGCGGGACATCGGCCACGCCAAGGAGGTTCTGGGATGGGAACCACGCGGTCACGCCGAGGACTACGATCTCGACGACCAGGGCGGGTGGCATCAAGTAATCAAAAACGACCAGAATCTGAGACGCGAGACCTGAAGATGATTCTCGATTCGTGGTTAAACTCGTGTTTCGTTAACGCCGAACAAGTCTATCCCATCCGGCACATTCAGCGTGAGGGTCGCATTGGCTTCCGCGTCGCTCAGGTTGTCCAGTGTGAGGATGAGCATCCGAGCGTTGCCAACGTGCATCTATGTGCCTTCTGTGAAGCTGGTTCCTGTAAGCATTCAGCGAATGTGGGACAGAAAGCTAATGGAGATTCGGCGCTGATTGTGTAATCGTCTACGCTGAATCATCTGAGTCTGAACCCCTTTCGTCTCTCCATGATCTCCTCACTGCGACCATCCAAGACATCAGAGAGAGTGACGTTCCCCATAGCCTTGTGATAACGCCGATTGTTGTATTAGTTCACGAACTCCGTCATCACGACTTCCAGATTCCCTGGAACATCGGTCATGCCTATGAGTTCGACTGCGTCCTGGACCACCTCGATGAACGAGTCTGACGTCATGTCTCGTTGGAGCCTCCAGGCGATGATGAACCGTGAGAAGTCTCCATCACTGTACCCAGGTCGTAGAAGCCCCATCCACAGACTCCGAAGTAGGAAGCGTCAGTGGCCCACATCTGGTGAGGACGAATGGTCTTGGCATGGAACTCTTTGCCAGTCCCTGACGCTTGAGGATTCTATACACAGTGGATCTGATACTGAAAAGCCTTTGTTGTCGGTGAACCACGCGGCCAACTGTTTGCTGGAGAGATCGGTGTGCTCGAGGGCAACATCCTGGATGCCTTCGGTCCTTAAAGGCTTCCTTGCCTTGCTCTGGCTCTCCAGCAACAGCAGTCGCTCTTGGATACTCCCAGTTTTGCCCGAACCTTGCCCCTGGAACCTGGAGAGCCCTCTACCTTCTCTTGAACCTGATCCTTCTCTTCTGCGGTGCGCTTCTTGCGAGTGGCTGACCTGATCTGCCGAACGAACCGTCGGGCGTCCCGCCTTCGTTCTTCCGCGGCTTGGTTCTTGGGTGTTTTGATGCACTATTGCGCCTTATCGTAGGTCATCTTATTCCTCTGTCAGGAACTCGCTCTACCTACAAACAGTCTCCATTAAATCCAAGACCAGATGTGTCCCAATGTCGCTGAAGTTCTAAAGGCACATCGTCGTAGCCTTGTTCATGGCGGATCCGCCTTGCTGCATTGTGTTTATCAGTTCTTCCGGCAGGATGCGCCACCTACTTCATTCTCTGCCTGTGCCACTTTCGATCATATCTCCAACGCTGGTGTATCCAACGTGAATTAGGCACGTGACTCATTTGAGTAACGTTGCCACGCCAACTAAGGCACAACATTGATTGAGTAGTTAGCAGTTATGGTATATCATTTTGACTAGGCTGAGAGTTGGTAGTTGATTCGTGCAACTTTAATTTACAAGATGACCATCAAATAGGAGGGATTACCGTGGCAAAAGAAGGCCTAAAAGATGACACATACGCATATTGCCCAGGAAATTGTGACGCCCAAGTCAATAAAGAACTTTATGAGAGACTTTGCCAGAATAACGATGGGAAACCCGCTGTTTGTGGCGATCCGCACGACGTAGGTTGTAGCCATAAGGGGCAACCGCTAGTCGTCCGATAGCCTTAAAGCGACCAACTTCTCGCCCACTGACAGCAAACCAACAGGGTGGCCTATGTCGAGTGACGGCGAACAGCAGAAAACGTCGTTAATTTCAAGCTCGTAACAGGAGATATAGTCAAATCTGGTGTATGAGTGGAGTCTACCTTTGCCACGGTGCGCCTCAGGACGGCCAATACTCGGGGATGTGCCCCCCGGGAACACCATCTTGGCCCTCGTACTCCGCTTGGGCCTGAACGCCGGCAAGCGCTGGATCAAGCTCGAAGGATTCAAGCGGCTAGGGCAGGTGATTCGAGGTGTCAAGTTTTCTGATGGAACTCCAGTTGTCACTGATGAAGAGCATGTCGAGGATGGACTGATCAGCAGGAGCGCCGCGTAGATCAGGCTCTACTCAT
>Ga0207966_1001974_pt1 | contig 10844 bp, 10 predicted proteins | sample Knorr_S23_td_NAD_FD_185611 | JGI IMG/M metagenome (GOLD analysis project Ga0207966, IMG submission 185611) | Marine microbial communities from Southern Atlantic Ocean transect - Knorr_S23_td_NADW_ad_2500m_LV_B (SPAdes) (version 2) | ecosystem: Environmental > Aquatic > Marine > Oceanic | place... | reverse complement strand
GAGCCACCCGTGTCGCCGCGGTGAGCCACCGGGTTCACTCGGCTCGCTTCACCCGTGCGAGGAGGCTCAGCCGGCTGTTGCGGCACCACGTCGGCGACGTCGCCACCTGCGTGTGTTTCTACGCGACTTTGTCGCACCGTTGGGCGAACTGGCAGGTCTATCCGGTAACGTGATGTCATCGACGACTTTACCGTTCACCGACGATTTGAGTTTGCGGGGACGAGTAGTGCCGGGTGCCTTCGAGTCGGGCCTGATGCCGTTCATGTTCCTCAAATACTGGCCGGTGGACGACTTTTTCACAGATGCCACGTACTCAGGGGTCCCCTGGGCGACGAGTTCACCGCCGCGCTCGCCGGCAAGTGGCCCGAGGTCGATCAGCCAATCGGCGTTTTTGATCATGTCGAGGTGGTGCTCGATCAGGATTACCGTGTTTCCGACATTGACGAGACGGTGAAGGACCAGCATCAGCTTTGCGGCATCATCGAACGACAGCCCGGTTGTCGGCTCATCGAGAATGTAGATCGTCTGGCCGGTCGAACGCTTTGAGAGCTCGGATGCGAGTTTGATTCGCTGCGCCTCGCCGCCCGAGAGCGTCGTCGCCGGCTGTCCCAGATGGATGTAGCCGAGTCCGACATCGGTCAGTGTTTTCATTCGGGTTGCGATCGACGGAATGTTCTCGAACAGCTTTGCGGCTTCCGACACTGTCATGTCGAGCACATCGGAGATCGACTTGCCTTTGAACTTGATCTCGAGCGCTTCCCGGTTGTAGCGTGCACCCAGGCATACTTCGCACGGCACCGTGACGTCGGGCAGGAACTGCATCTCGATCTGAACGTACCCGGCACCACTGCACGCTTCGCACCTTCCGCCCTTCACGTTGAACGAAAATCTGCCGGCCTTGTAACCGCGGGCCTTCGCTTCGGGCATTGAAGCGAAAATCTCGCGGATAGTGGTGAAGACGCCGGTGTAAGTGGCCGGGTTCGAGCGAGGAGTACGGCCAATTGCTGACTGGTCGATGTTGATGAGCTTATCGATATGTTCGAGGCCGGTTACCTCGTCGTGCTCGCCCGGTCGGTCCTTTGAACGGTAGAAATGCTGCGCCAGCTTTTTAGAAAGAATCTCGTTTACGAGCGTGCTCTTTCCAGAACCGGAAACGCCTGTGATGCAGGTCAGGGTACCGAGCGGCAGGGCAATCGAGATATTTTTGAGGTTATTTGCCCTCGCACCGTGCACGACGATGCTGTTGCCGTTGCCCTTGCGGCGCTTCTTCGGGACGGGAATCGACTTTCTACCGCTCAGGTAAGCACCGGTCATCGACTCTTCGCTGGCAACGACATCGTCTATCGTCCCTTCGACAACGACATGACCGCCGTGCAGACCCGCCCCCGGACCGAGGTCGACAATGTGATCGGCAGCCCGCATTACAGCCTCGTCGTGCTCGACGATCAAAACCGTGTTGCCCACATCGCGCAGGTTTTTCAGGGTCGCGATCAGGCGGTCGTTGTCGGCAGGGTGGAGTCCGACTGATGGCTCGTCACAGACGTAGAGCACCCCCATCAGACCCGAGCCGATCTGGGTCGCGAGTCTGATGCGCTGCCCTTCGCCACCAGAAAGTGTTGCCGCCGCACGGTTCAGGGTCAGGTAATCGAGCCCCACCCTCGAAAGGAATCCCAACCGGGCTTCGACTTCCTTCAGGATCTGCGTGGCGATCGCCTGTTCACGGTCGCTCAGCGGCTCGGCAGCCTTGCCGGACTGGGCGGCCTCGCCAGTTTCCGATTCGGGCCAGGTCCCGGTCCGGCAGGCCTGTATCCATCTCAGGCCGTTCTCGACCGACTGACTTGTAACTTCGATAACATTCATGCCGAGTACGGTCACGGCCAAGGCCTCGGGCTTCAGGCGGGCACCGCCACAGGTGACACATGCTCGCTGCGCCATGTAGCGGGCGATATCCTCACGGACGCTGTCGGATTCAGTATCGACGTGGCGTCGTTCCATGTTCGGTATCACGCCATCGAACGCGGTATTCCAGCTGTAGACACGGCCTTTTTGCGTCTGGTGCGACACCTCCAATTTCTCGCCACCGGTTCCGTACAGGACGATCCGCAGCTGGTCCTGGTCCATCTCGCGCACCGGGGTGTCCATCGAAAAACCGTAGTGCGCAGCCAGCGATTCGAGGGTCGAGTGGTACCACGGAGAGTTCGAGCCTGACCGCGCCCACGGGGTGATCGCACCCTCGTTGAGACTGAGCGACTTGTCCTGGATAACGAGTTCAGGATCGACTTCGAGGCTGAATCCGAGGCCGGTGCAGGTAGGGCATGCGCCGAACGGCGTGTTGAACGAGAAGTTGCGCGGTTCGAGTTCAAGGATCGAGATATCACAGTGGACGCAGGCGAAGTGCTCAGAGTAGACGACATCTTCGTCTTTTCCTTTTTTGCCAACGCCCAGCTTTGAGGCGACCAGATTGCCGCCTGCAAGGCGCAGGGCTGCCTCGACCGACTCGGTGAGCCTGCCCTGCTCGGTGTCTTCGCGAATGATGATCCGGTCGACAACGACCTCGATGTCGTGCCACTTGGTCTTGGCGAGCTTGAACTCGTCCGAGAGGTCGCGAGTTTCGCCGTCGACCCGCACACGTACGAAGCCATCGTTCCGCGCCGTTTCGAATATATGCTCGTGCTCGCCACGCATGTGGGTGACCATCGGCGCAAGTATCTGAAGCCGGGTGCCCTCGTCGATCGCCAGGATCGAGTCGACGATCTGCTGAACGGTCTGGCGTTCGACAGGTCGGCCGCAGTTGTAGCAGTGGGGACGCCCGGCTCTTGAGAACAACAGCCGCAGGTAGTCGTAAATCTCAGTGACGGTCCCGACCGTTGAGCGCGGGTTTTTCGATACACCCTTCTGGTCGATCGAGATGGACGGGCTGAGCCCCTCGATGTGATCGACGTCGGGTTTTTCCATTCGGCCAAGAAACTGCCGGGCGTAGGCGGATAGCGACTCGACGTACCGGCGCTGCCCTTCGGCGAAGATCGTGTCGAAGGCGAGGCTGCTCTTGCCGGACCCCGAAACACCGGTTATGACCGTGAGTGTGTCGCGCGGAATACGGATGTCGAAGTTCTTGAGATTGTGTTCGCGTGCGCCGCGAATGACGATATCCGAGTCGGGCATGCTTTAAAAGATAGGCCCAATGCCGGGCCTTGTGGTAAGTGACCTCGTCGAAAAAGCTGCTGACATCGCGCTGAGGATCCAATCAACGCGAGTTTGATACCAGTTGAAACGAGTGTAGCAATTCGACGCAAATGTATGAGGTCGGAGTGTCATATCTGTTGCCGGTCACGGGCGGAACATTAGTCATCGGAAAGTTGACCCCGCGTTAAGGCAAGCTCTTTTTTCAGACGGTGTTTGCATCGCCTTTGGAGGTGTTTGGAGGGCGATCTGTGTCGTGGGCGTTCCCCCTCAACCTAACCTTCTCCCCGCGGGATAAGGGACTACTCGCGCGGCACATCCCCCGATCACGCTCGGGAAATATGATGTTGTTTCGGATGGAAGGGACCATGTGAGTCAGCCCCCGTACGGCCGCGTTCTGACTTCGTCCATGAAGGCCTCCGATCGGAGTCCGCGGTCCAGTACGTGATGGACCTGTGCCCGTAGGATTCGGGAAAGCTGCCTGTTCTTGTCTTCGCTGACGCTCATTTTGTCGGCCTGTTCTGCGTCGGTGCGGGCCAGGAACCGCAGAAGTTTGATCGTGTTCAGACTTGCCGGGAGAAGCGCCGTTTCGCCGACGGGGCGAGATTCGCTACTTACCAGCCCGCCACGATCGGGTGAATACAGGTGGTCGCCGGGCTTCAACTCGACACCGGTCTCGACACACCGCGAAAGCTCCGGTGCAAAACCGCTGAGTTGCAGCAACCGCATCTCGAAATAGCGAACCACCATCTCGGGGTTTTCAGTTTTTTCAAGTAGTCCCAGTACCTGAGTTAATAGCCGAAAAAGCGGCTGGTTCGAGCCTCCCTCAACGGAAAAGCGCTCGGCCATTTCTGAAACGTACGAAGCCCTGGAGAACCTTTCGAGGTCGTCTCGCAAACCCCTGAAGCCGTTAACTGTCGAGACCTGGCTCAGGCCGTGCAGGGTTCGGGTTTCTCGTACGGAAACGCTGACGTGCCGCAGCAGGTCGAGGTGCCCGCCGAGCTTCGACCCCGGCTTTCGTGCGGCCTTTGCCACGCCGCGCACAAGGCCGTGGACCGGGGTCACCAGCGTGATTATGCGATCGGCCTCGCCAAGATCGAGAACCCGCACGACGACCCCGTCGGTGGTGTATGTGATCGGGCGCCTCGAAGTCATCGTGGCTCAATGATAGAGGTGCTGGTGGGAGTCGTCCCGGCGCAATCGGAACGTCTCAGATGGCGAGCCTGGTGAGACCTGATTCTATGAGGACGCTCGGCCTCGGGCATCGGTCCTGAATCGGGTTGGCTCTGTTGACATGATCGAAAGATGATTCATTTGTGCGATGTAACGCAGCGTAGCTATAGTCATTCTGAACTGGATTCAGAACCTTTCTGGTGAGCGAATACCGTTCATCTGAGAACGGGGCAATCTTGCTCACGCGCCGCGGTTCATGTCGCATCCGAGAGAGTTCCCGGATCAAGTCCGGGATGACAACTTCTTGCGTCCGCGTCGCGTCGACTGAGCCAATCAAGTCCAGGATGACAAGGGTGCCGAACGGTGGTCTGGGCGTCGTTTCCCGTCTATAAGCATCCCTCCGCAAAGGTCGGGAAGAGGATCCACATTTACCCCCCACACTCGTCCGATTCGCTCAGTTCGAGTGGAGTCGCCTCGATCAAACCCGACACCGCTGAACGGCCCATCCGGACCGGAGCCTCGCCGCTCACGCCAAGTACAAGCGTCCTGAACGTTGGGTCGTCCGGAAGCGTGAACAAGATCTTCGCATCATAAGTGTGCGACCCCGTCGACTGCACTGCCCACTCGCCGATACCGGCTGGATCGCCGTCCAGCACCGCAACCCGCCCGGCGCACAGGTGGAGCGACCCTGAGAAGGCCTGGGACACCGCACGGGTGCTGTAGTTATACGCCACCACGTCGACAACACTGCCTGAAAGATAGGCATACCAGTAGTTGATGCCCTGTTCCTCATCCAGTCCCTGCGAGCCTTCAATTGTCAGCCGGGCAGGGAATTCTCTGCGGCCATCGACCCACGGGATATCCTCGATCTCGGCGACAAACAGCTCGACCGGCTCGGTGAGTTTGCGCTCGTCGGCCGTGAACGCGGGCTGAATCCCCGGCTCGGAAAGAGTGCAGCGATCGCTATCAACAAACTCGATAGTGCTTGAACTACCCGAACGTGCGGGCATGCCATCGTGAATACCGAGCGCGAAGGTTATGCTGTTGCCAGAAAACGGTATCTCATGGGTCAGGGTCACTTCATGCCAGGCCCCTGCCGACGCATTCACGCTCCATTTGGCGGGTCCCTGCGGCTCGCCTTCGAGATATCCAGCCCCACCCGGGCAGAGATGCAGTTCTCCTTCGAAACGGGGGCGTCTGCGGAAGAAAAAATTGCCTGAAGTTGCCTGCATGGTCGAACCGGTCAGGAACTGGGTCCACAGATCGACAATTTCTTCGCGATCTGCCCGTGAGTACAGTTCGGGGTCGAGACCCGGCGGAATCATCCGCACGCCGTCTTCTGTCAGGTTCGGCCAGGGCGTGGCGGTGACCGAGACCGGTGCGGGGGTTACTTCGACTGAAACAAACGTCGGCTGCGGGAATTCGGGCCGACCCGCGACCGGTAGCGGTTCTGTGCCGCACGCGCTGAGAAACAGGAAGGCGATGATCACAACTGAACCGAGCATTAGCGGAAGTTTTGTACTCGACCGGGATGCTCTCGCAAAACGATGTCGGACGTATTGAAGGAATTTCATTTCTGAAATCGTACCTGTCGAACTACCTACACGGCTCAGGATATTTCGACTCCACGTAAGGCCCCGGTTCCGTTTTCGAAACGCGGCGGTTACCGTGTATTTACGAGCAATCTTCAACCGAAGTTCACCGGTACCGATACCGTGTACATGATCCCGGCCGCGCGTGTGGCAGTGGTTCTACGCGGCCGATCACGGTCCGGAAATTGGATCGTCCGGACGTGAAGAGATTTCCGACCGGCTTTCCAGGGCGTGGGCGAGGGTTGAATCGTCGGCATACTCAATGTCGGAGCCGCTCGGGAGGCCTCTTGCCAGGCGAGTGACCGATACTCCGAGCGGGCCTATTAGCTGCTGGATGTACATCGCGGTGGCTTCGCCTTCGAGGTTCGGGTTGGTGGCGACGATCACCTCGGTCACCGAACCGTCACGCAGCCGCTCGAGCAGTTCTCGTAGTTTGAGGTCGTTGGGGCCGATGCCGTTTACCGGCGAAATGACACCGTGCAGAACGTGGTAAAGGCCTGAGTAGACGTGCGCCCTTTCGATTGCAACCACGTCGAGCGGTTCTTCGACGACGCAGATTTTGGTGCGGTCCCGCTGCAGGTCGCTGCAAATGACGCACTCCTGCGATTCGCTGAGGTTGGCGCAGGTTTCACAGAGAACAACTTTGTCCTTGACGCCGAGGATGGCCGCGGCAAACTCTTCGGCTTCTTCCTGCGGCATACGAATCAGGTGATAAGTGAGGCGCTGCGCGATTTTCGGGCCGATCCCGGGCAGCCTGTGAAACGCCTCGATCAGGCGGGCTACCGGCGGGGCGGCGGACGGTGCGATTTCAGAAGGGGCCATCAGGGTCCTTTTTGAACCACATCAGGCCGTATTCGGGGCCTGGTTACGTGTGGTTGAACTGGGTCGATTTGAGCTACATCAGGCCCGGGATATTCATCCCGCCTGTAATTTCGCCCATCTTGTCGGCGGCCAGCTTCTGCGCGCTCTCCATAGCTTCGTTGACGGCGGCGAGAATGAGGTCCTGGAGCATTTCGACATCTTCAGGGTCGATAACTTCAGGGTCGATCTCGATCGATTCGACGTGCGAGCCGCCGATCACCGAGACTTTCACCACCCCTCCACCCGAGGAGGCTTCTGTGCGTGCCTGCGCAATCTCGTCCTGCACGGCAGCAAGGCGGGCCTGCATCTGCTGGGCCTGCTTGAGCATGTTGCGGTTCATCATGAAGTTTTGAGTCCTGCTCCTCGTATTAAGTGAGCGGTGCGGAGAGTAAAGGCGAATCCGATAATCATACTTGTTCGCCGCTCGGGGCAGGCAGATTCAGAATGACAGGAGCCGTCTGGTGGTCGCGGTGGTGATAAAGAACTCGACTCAGGAATCGGTATCTGGCGTTTCGGAAAGCGCACCTTCACCCTCACCGGCGTCGGCTTGTGCTTCAGCGTCTTCTTCGGCGACTACTGTTGCACCCATTGCGAGGGCGGCGCGCACCATGGCGCTTTCCTGTGCGGCCGACGTTGGCTGGCCGGTCTCGGGCGAAGATGCGTTCCCCGCAGCGGCCTCATCACTATCGCCGGCCTCGTGCGGCGACCTGATCTGGAGGTCCAGTTCAGAGCCGTACGCCTCGGTGATCGCGGCTTTCAACGCGTCGCGTGAGCGTTGGTCCTGCATCTCTTCGACGAAATTGTTTTTCAGGGCGTTGCTCTTGAAACGCAGTGCGATCTTGCCATCGGCCGGTTCCGGCGCCTCGATATTTCGCAGCAGCGACCCGACTACGAAGCGGCGGTTTTTCGTGCGTCGCATCGCCCAGACGACCTTCCCCCACCGTTCTTCGCTCGGTGTGCGTTCACGGCGCGGAGCAGGGTGGGTTGACTCCGGACTCGTGATGCTGGCAGCGGGCGCATAAGCCTGTTGCGGCGCGGCCTGTGGTCGAGCCGGTGCGGCCCCTGAGGAAGCCGGGGTGGGGGCGGCCGGAGCGGCACTTGCCGCCGGCCTTGTGGTTGCCTTCAACACCGCAAGTTCGAGGGGGAGCGGTGACGACGAGTTTGCCTTCATATCGGCCTGGCCGAGCGATGTCAGGATATGCAGTATCTGGTTCAGTCGGACGGGTTTTGCCGCGGTCGCCATCGTTTCAGAGAACTCCGATCCCTGGCTGATCGAATCCTCCACGCCTGCCTTCATCAGCAGAGCCACACGTAGCGCGTCGACCGTACCCGAGCGCAGGGCGCGGAGGTCGGCTCCCTGCTGGGCCTCACGGTTAATGATTGTCAGGGCCTGCGCGGCGTCCTTTTCCAGCAACGCCGTCGCCAGTTCGGTGCTGGTAGCGGTATCGCCGAGCCCGAGCAACTCGCGCGCCTGTTCTTCCGTTATCTCGGTCGGCTCACCGTCATCGCCCGCCTGTCCGTACGAAATCGAAAGCTGTTCAAGCAGGTTTTCGGCGTCACGCAGGCTGCCCCATGCGATTCGGGCGATCATTTCAAGGACGCCGGGATCCGCCTCGATCTCTTCAGCCTCGCAAACCTCGATCAGCCGTTCGATTACGTCATCGTTGGAGAGTCGCTTGAAGTCGAACCGCTGGCAGCGGCTGATGACCGTTGCCGGCAGCTTCTGGGCGTCGGTCGTGGCCAGGATCATCACGATGCGCGGTGGCGGCTCTTCCAGCGTCTTCAGCAGTGCGTTGAACGCCTCGGGAGTCAGCATGTGCACTTCATCGATGATGTACACCTTGTACTTGCCTGAAACCGGTTGGAACTGGACGTTTTCACGCAGTTCTCGAATTGCGTCGATCCCGCGGTTCGAGGCGGCGTCGATCTCGATCAGGTCAAGATACCGACCCTCGTCGATCGCTATCGAAACCTCTGAATCCGCGATCGGCTCGCCCTCTTCGGTGACCTCAGAATTCAGCGCCTTGGCAAGAATTCTCGCGGTCGATGTCTTGCCGACTCCGCGCGGGCCAGTGAAGAGGTATGCATGCGAGACGCGATCGGAAGTGATGGCCCGTTTCAGGGTTTGGGTGACGTGTTGCTGCCCTGCTACTTCGTCGAAACGAGTAGGGCGCCACTTCCTGTAAAAAACCTGGTTGGTCGTCACTTAACAATCGGTCCCAAAAGTATCTACAACGGGAATTAATCCCCGAATATTCCGGCGAGAACCACGTCGGTCTTGCCGAACATTATCTTCTCTTCTTCAGGTTCCGCATGATCGTACCCGAGGAGGTGAAATACCCCATGGATAGTGATCATTGCGAGCTCTCGTTCTGTCGATTTCCCGTTTCCCGCCGCCTGGCGTTCGATCTGCGGCAGCGAAATTACGATATCGCCGAGTCGTTCGGTGTTCACGAAATCCGAATCGCCGATTTCCGGGAAAACAGGCCACTCCTCATTGTCAGTCCTGATACCCGGTACACCGCTCCATTCCTGGAACGATAAAACGTCCGTTACTTCGTCTTCATCCTTGAAAATATAGTTCAGGTCCCTGATTTCCTCGTCGCCGGTAATCATGACTGTGAGCATACGCGGCCCTTCCCAGTGCTGGGCATCAAGGGCAGCGACTGCGGCTTTCAAAACGAGTGATATATTCGATTCCGAGAGCTCATCGAGATCAAAAACGACCTCGACACGGCCATCTTCAGAAAGAAATACCTCGGGGTCGAGAGGGGAGAACAAGGTGAGGCTATGCTAGCACGTCGGTCCACGAATTCCGGACTAGACGTCAGCTGGTTCGAGACGCGATTGCGGCTTCCTCGGCGAGCACACGAATCTTCGAATAAAGAGGGGCATATCGGGAGTCGACATCAGCGAGACCGCCGGCCTCGAGCGCGGCCCGTGAGATACCGAGGCGGATCTCGGGTGATTTCAGCTGACCGACTTCAATATAAGTACGCGCCTCGTACAGGCTCGGGATCAGTTTGTCGCTGATCGTGCGGGCGACCCAGCGTTCGGCCGGGGGCGCGCTCATCTCCTCGGCCATCTGAACCGCTTCTTCGAGCGTTAAGAGAACTTCAGGACCCGTGGGCCAGAGTTCTTCCGCTTCCTTGATTGGCATCCGTTTATCCGCTCGCATTCGACCGATATTTTCTGAGGCCGAACCAAAATACCACTACAAGCACCGCGCCGAAAACATCTGCAACGACATCTGTGGCCTCTGATGCCCTGCCCTCGACGTTCGACTGGTGCAGCTCGTCGAGGACGCCGAATGCGAGCGCCGTAAACAGTGTCAGGTACGCGGTCATCCCGAAACCGAGACGTTTCGTGGTGGTGATGGTGCGGAACACGAACATGCTGAGTACGAAGTACAGACCGACGTGCGCAATTGAGCTTGCGAAGGGAAGCCATGAGGTCGCGTCGTCCACGCCGTCGTAGTCAACCGCCGGCCTGTCCGAAAGCGCGTAGATGACCGCCATCCACGCGAATGAGAGCACTCCCCAGAGCCACGGGCGATCGAGCTTATTCACGATTCTCGCCTGCAAATGCCCGGCCCTTTCTATCGGAGTTCGCACGGCGTCTATTGACCGTTCAAACGCTGCAATGCATAAGCCTTTTACGCGTCGAATCGGCCATCGTCAAACCGCGATCCGTCGCAACCGACACGCCATCGAGAACGGCATCAGTTTGAAATTTGCCCACCCGGTAGGCCGTGGGTTCTCCACCTCGTCAGGGAACACCGGTTCCTCCAGCCTGTCCATCACCAGGCCGTGTTCGAAAAACGCGTTCAACAGCATTCCGATTGGACGATCGAAGAAATACTGTTTTTCAGCTTGCTTTCGAACGCTGAGTCCCATATCCGGGGTGGCGTCGAGATAATCCCAGCTTGTTATCGTGTGGCGCGAAGTCTCGGTGCTGTGGTCATCCTCGATTTTCCGCCTGGCACTTGCCCTGCCGAACACCGGATGAGCCACGAAAAACACGAATCGGCCTCCCGGC
>Ga0207966_1001973_pt1 | contig 10845 bp, 10 predicted proteins | sample Knorr_S23_td_NAD_FD_185611 | JGI IMG/M metagenome (GOLD analysis project Ga0207966, IMG submission 185611) | Marine microbial communities from Southern Atlantic Ocean transect - Knorr_S23_td_NADW_ad_2500m_LV_B (SPAdes) (version 2) | ecosystem: Environmental > Aquatic > Marine > Oceanic | place... | reverse complement strand
TGTGGAACCGCCAGAGGTTGTAGCACATCTTCCAATAATATGTGAAGAGCAAGGAGCTGCTTACGCTTTTGTTCCAAGTAAACAAGAATTAGGAAAAGCGTTAGGGATTGAAGTCACATCTGCAGCAGCTGCAATTTTAGATTCTGGCGATGCTCAACACATAATTGATGAAGTTATAGCCTCGATTGAAAAAATTAAAGGTGGCAAATCAGAACCAGAAGCTAAACCAGAACCAGAAGCTAAACCAGAACCAGAAGCTAAACCAGAAGCTGAACCAGAAGCTAAACCAGAACAATGAGCACAAAATCACAAATTGACGAATTAACACCAGCTGAAGTTATTCAAATTGTTGGTAGAACTGGCATTGCTGGAGAAGTTATTCAAGTTAGAGTAAAAGTCTTAGATGGTAAAGACAAGGGAAGAGTACTTACAAGAAACGTTAAAGGTTCAGTACGATTATCTGATATTCTAATATTAAGAGAAACAGAACGAGAAGCCAAAAAGATCAGGTAGTGAATGTTATGAGTATGTTAGTAAAATCATGTAGTTTTTGTAATCGTCCAATAGCAAAAGGATCTGGAACAATGCTTGCAAAGAATGATGGTACTGTACTGTGGTCTTGTTCTTCCAAATGTAAAAAAAATCTCCTTGTTCTAAAACGTGATCCTAGAAAGCTAAAATGGACAAAAAAATATGTTAAGGGCGGAATTAAAGTAAAAAAGTAAATTGCCAGAACAAACATTAATCATTGTAAAGCCAGATGCAGTAAAACGAAATCTGGTAGGAGAAATTCTCTCACGTTTTGAAAAGAAAGGCTTCACCATTTCAAAATTAAAAATGTTAAATGTTACTGCTGAAGCAGCAGAACAATTCTATTCTGCGCATAGTTCTAAACCATTTTTTGGTGAACTGGTATCATTTATCACGTCTGGAAAAGTTGTTGCAGCAATAATTGAAGGTGATAACGCCATCAGTATAACTAGAGAGATTATTGGTAAAACTAACCCCAAGGAAGCTAGTGCTGGTACAATACGTGGTGATTTTGGTATAGGAATACTGGAAAACTCTATCCATGCATCAGACTCTAGAGAAAGTTTTGATAAGGAAGTGGATGTAATATTCTAGTGATTAAAAATGCGCATACGACAACCAATCGTGTCTGTTTTAGGACATGTTGATTCTGGGAAAACCTCACTACTTGACAAGGTACGTGGAACTGGCGTACAAGGAAGAGAAGCTGGTGGTATAACTCAGCATATAGGTGCAAGTTTTCTACCAGTAGAAACTATACAAAAAATTTGTGGGCCATTATATGAAAAATTAAGTAAAGTTGAACATAAAATTCCAGGCATTTTAGTAATCGATACACCAGGTCACGAAATTTTTACAAATTTACGTTCACGCGGAGGCTCTGCAGCAGACATTGCAATTTTAGTAGTTGACGCAAATAGGGGATTCCAACCCCAAACTAATGAAAGTTTAAAAATTTTAGAAAGCCGTAAGGTACCTTTTGTAGTAGCACTAAATAAAACTGACATGATTTCTGGTTGGAAGGATGTACAAACACAATTTATTTCACAAATAATTGAGAAACAAAATCCTGAAGTGCAAACATTTTTGGATGAAAAAATTTACAACGTAGTAACTGCACTTTCTGTTTTGGGATATCAATCCGAAGCATTTTACAGGATTAATGACTACAAAAAGGAGATTGCTATAGTACCTGTTAGTGCAAAAACAGGTATTGGTATACCTGAACTATTTGCTGTTCTAGTTGGATTAACGCAACAATATCTAAAAGAAAAATTAAACCAGGAGGAAAAAACCAATCGAGGAATTGTATTAGAAGTTAATGATGAAGTGGGTTTGGGTCCTACAGCAAATGTGATTTTGATTGATGGAGAGATGAAAAAAGATGATTCAATAATCATGGCAAAAAGAGATTCAGTAATTGTTACAAAACCTAAGGCTTTACTGTTGCCTAAGGCATTAGATGAAATGAGAGATCCTCGAGACAAATTCAAACCAGTAAAGCACATACAAGCAGCTGCTGGTGTAAAAATAGCATCGCCTGATTTGGAAGGTGTTTTGCCCGGTAGCACACTTTATGCAACAGATGATGATTTGAAGGTGGAAGGTTTTAAAAAATCCATTGAGGATGAAATGCAATCTGTTTTTATTAATACTGAAACAAACGGAATAATACTAAAATGTGATGCTATTGGATCTCTTGAAGCTCTAACAGAAATGTTACGGCGTCAACAAATTCCTATTTCAAAAGCTGACATAGGACCAGTAACTCGTAGAGATGTACTAGAAGCTATGGCAGTAAAAGAAAATGATAGACATCTGGGTGTGATTTTGGCGTTCAATGTAAAGACTTTACAAGATGCTGAAACCGAAGCGGATGATAATCATATCAGAGTTTTTGCTGATAAAATAATCTACAGTTTAATTGATACGTACACACAATGGGTTGAGGATGATAAAGCTGATGAAGAACATTCTGTTTTAGCTGAACTAACTCCAATATGCAAGTTCACTTTTCTCAAAGGTCTCATTTTTAGAAATAATAATCCTGCAGTGTTTGGTATTAGAGTTGATGTAGGAACCTTGCGTCAGAAAGTTCCCTTCATGAACAAGGCTGGGAAAAAAATTGGTGTTATACACCAACTCCAACATGATGGCAAAACCATAGCCTCAGTTAAAGTTGGACAAGAAGTGGCATGCTCTGTACAAAACATAACCGTAGGAAGGCAGATAGCGGAAGATGATGTGTTCTATACATTACCTTCTTCTTCAGATACAAAGAAAATACTAAAACGATTCACGCAAAAATTAAACTCAGAAGAGAGAAATACACTAAATGAAATTGTGGAGATTAAGCGAAAAATAGATCCAGCCTATGGATACTGAGTTATTCACAAGTCCAAAAGATATTGCATAGTTACTCCATCATTTTCTTTTATTTCCATTAAATGAAAAGTGGGAGACTTGATTTCTACTTTGAAACCGTGCTTTTTTAGATCTAATTTTTCGCCAGAAACCTTTGAAACGATTTCATACTCGGCATTTTTTTTAATATTAACAGAGAATTTCTTTATAGCAAAACCATCAGTTATCGTTATTGTTACAATCTCTTCTAACCAATTATACAACAAATTTAGAAGGTTTCTGCCTTTAACTTTGATACTTTTTTCTTCAATTTCTTGAATGTTTTTCAAATCAATTATAGTTTCAACAACTGATTTTCCTGCCACCGAAAATGCTTCTTCTAAGGTTTTTGCCTTAACTTCTATAAATGCGTCAGTTGAATGTTCAAGATATTTGTAGCTCATGTTTTTTTATGAATTTCTGCTATTAATGAGTTAAAGTAAACAGTAAATCTTAAAGGTACTTTTTACGATTTTTTTTTGTTGGACCTACCACGGGGAATGAAGGATTTTGATAAGGATGAAATGATAAAAATTGATTTTGTTCGTCAAAAATTTTTGGAGGCAGCAAACGTATTTGGATTTAATTTAATGGAACCTTCACCCATTGAACTTTTATCCGTATTAGAAGCAAAGAGTGGACCCTCTATTAGAGATGAGATATATCAATTCAAAGATAAGGGTGACAGGGAAGTGGCACTAAGATTTGATTTTACTGTGGGCCTAACAAGGTATGCTTCATCTCAAAAAACTTTGAAGTTACCCGCAAAATTTTCATCATTTGGTGGTGTATGGAGATATGATGAACCACAAAAAGGTAGATATCGATTCTTCCATCAATGGAACATTGAAACATTTGGTAATCTAAACACAGAACATGATGCAGAACTTATAGAATTCACATCTAGATTTTTTGATAACCTTAAACTACAAAATATTACTATCGACATCAACCATAGAAAATTAGCTGAATCATACATCAACCATATCTTTGAATCAAACGAAACCACTTTACTTCACGATATTTTCAGAGCTGTAGACAAGATTCAAAAGAAATCAAAGGACGAAATACTGCAAGAATACAAGCAAAAAGGATATTCCCCAGAAAAATTGGAAAAAATATTAGAGTTTTCAAATCTTAAGGGAACACCAGATGAAATTGAACAAAGCTTTGATACTGACCAGTTGGATGGCTGGAATGAATTATGCACTCTGTATGAATCGCTAAAAAATAGGGGAGTTGATAACATTAGGATTAACTTTGGTATTGTAAGAGGTCTTGATTATTACTCTGGCATCGTTTTTGAAGCATTTGATACCACTTCTGACTTAGGTGCATTAGTAGGTGGTGGAAGATACGACAGTCTACCAAATGTTTTTGGTCGTGATGATTTAGGAGCTACTGGAGTAGCAGGTGGTGTAGAAAGAATTATTCTCCGTCTTGATGCTCAAGGTATTTCTTGTACTACATCTAATGATACAGTATCTGTACTCTATGTAAATGACGAGTTAAAATCAGATGCAATTAATTGTGCGTCAAAACTACGAAAACTTGGAATACCAACAAATATTGATTTAACTGGAAAACCATTAAAGAAACAGATGGAAAACTCATCAAACTCAAAGTTTTCTATTATTTTTGCTCCTAAGGAATTTGCCGAAAAGAATGTTGTGCTAAGAAATATGATAGATAGAACTGAAAAGCAAATTTCGTTAGATGAATTAATTACAGATACAAAAGGTATTCTTAATTTGTAAATGCTCGTGTTAGCGTCATAATTTCTGGACCGTTTGTCAAGTTGCCAACTACAACAGCATTACTGTTAGCCAAGATGCCAGAGGAAACATATGGAATACCACTGTTAATTGTCGCAGGTTCAATGTTGACACCTAAAACATTTGAAAAATTTTTAATGTCTTCCTCATCTGCTTCAGGATGAATAACACCTCCAAGATTATTAGCTTCCATTACAGCACCAACCTGATGGAATCCAGCAACCTTCCTTTGTATCACTTCTATATCTAAAACATCAGCAATTTCTTTGATGAATTCCTTTTCAACAACAGGAGAAACAATTCCGCCTTTATCGTTAACACAAATTAAATTTCCTAAAGCGTTATGTTTTGTATCTAATTTTTTTACATTTAAATCAGTACACTTTTGTAAATTTGCGATCTCCTCTGGAGATGATGTTCCTGGCAAAAGTATTCCATGATTGTTTAGAACCATCAGAACTCCAAGTAATCTAGTATTTGCAACAGGTGTCATGAGATATTCAGTTTGAAGATAATGGGCTAAATTCTCAGCCTTAGTTTTAGCAAATCCATTTGGAACAAATAAAAACTTGTCATTTACACTGGTAAAAATCCCAATGTTTGATCCACTATAAACATCATATTTGAAAATATCCAACGATCAGAAAATATCATGAAAAGATATGAACGTAAGGAAATAATGAAAAACGCTGTTATAATTTTTAAATTCTAAAACTATCGTCTTGTAAATTGATGAAATTGTTTAGATTTAAATAATAATTGAAAATACAACACTTCATGCCAATACAAGAAGACTTCTGTAAAGGAGACAAAAAGCCAATCGGAAAGATTGCGCTGGATGACGGTGAAAATTTTCACTGGATTTGGCCATCTCAAGGTCTAGTTGAAGCATCAAAGGACGCCAAAGTTCTTGCTGACTATAAAAAGCACAAAGAGAAGATGGTACCTTTAGGCATAACTGGTACTATGGTGGCTAATGATTGGGATTCATGTGTAGCTGACGGTGCATGTATTGAGGCTTGTCCTGTACAAATATTTCAATGGTACAGAACTGACAAGGACATTTCAGGCATAGATGCAGTGAAAGATACAACCCCATGGAAAGGTGCAGGTACAACTGAAAAAGAGGAACGATTAGATTTCACAGACAAGGCTGATGCAATCAGAGAACATGATTGTATTTGGTGCATGGCATGTGTATCAGTTTGTCCCCCACAAGCGGTATTAGTGGACCAGGGCTTGCAGGAATTTCACGAAAAGGCTGCAGGAACTTTCAAAGTTATGGCTTCTGGTGGAGCAAATCCACACGCAGAACATTAGAAAGTAATTTCTAATCTATTTTTTATTTTTTAAAACAAATTTTAGTTAGTCCCTACAATTAATTTTTGCAGAGGTCGCTTAGCCTGGTAGAGCGCGGGCCTTGAGAGCCTGTGTGCGCAAGCACGCGGGGGTTCGAATCCCTCTCTCTGCGTTTATTACTTACCAATTTTTGCTAATTCGGCTAATAGTGCAGATAACTGAATTTCAGGATTAGCACCTACCAAAATTCTGTAATCATACTTTGCAATTGTTTCTAATATCCCATCAAGGTTGTTGACTTTGGAAGTAAAAACTGCTTGATTGATATATTTTAGAAAATCTGACTCTGACATTCCATAAACTTTGATCAATTCTATCATTTTGTCCCTTGCATCAGAAATCTTTCCCCCAAGTGCTAATTTTAGAACATCTTGAACATCTTTTGTTTTAGTTAACCCAACAATTGATTTGACCACTGGTTCGGTTACATTTCCTGAACTGGCAGCAGCTTGAAAAATATTAATTGCGTGACGTAGATCCCCATTAGTATAATCAGATATAGCATTCAAGCCATTTTCATCTGTCTTAATTTTCTCTTTTTTAGCAATGGATTTTAATTGAGAAAGAATTTCCTTGTCTGAAATCTTAGTAAATTTGAACACAACGCATCTACTTTGAATAGGTTCAATTATTTTTGATAAGTTGTTTGCAATTAAAATAAATCTGCAAATTTTTGCAGTATCCTCAATTATTCTTCTAAGTGCAGTCTGTGCATCATTTGTCATCTCATCAGCTTCGTCAAGAATTATCATTTTAAATGGAATTTCAGTGTCTAATCCAGCAAACCGGGAAAATTTTTTTACACGTTCTCTTACCATGTTTATTCCCCGCTCATCAGATGCATTAAGCTCCAAAGTATAGTCCTTCCAATGTTCACCCAAGATTTCCCTTGATAGACAAAGTGCAGCAGAAGTTTTTCCTACTCCAGCTGAACCTGAAAATAAAAGATGAGGTAATTCAGACTGATTTTTCAACATGGAACTTATACTGCCAATAGTTTCCTTTTGATTTACTAATTCAGAGATTTTCTGGGGACGGTATTTCTCTACCCACATCACGTTTGATGTTGACATTAGATCTGATCCAGCCTGTCCTATTAATAAATGACATAAAGGATCAAATGATCAAAGCTTTTTGTAAATTCATTTGATCGATCGTATCCATTAAATGGTTCAATGATGTTACAGATCCGTTGGAAATATCTGAACTGATACATATGCATTCGATAGGAAATAGTCTAAAGAATGTTAAAGTTGAATTTAAGAAAGATACGGCTTTAGATGTTTCAGATATCTCAATCAAAGGAAAACAGGGTGAAATTCTTAACATTCCTAGATGGGTTGCTAATGTTTTAGAATCTGAAAAATACGTTGAAATTCAAGATGTAGACATGGTTGTGGAATTAAAACAAGCTGTTGAAAAGGAAAAAATGTTGGGCCAGTTTGACCTGTCAACACTTCAAGTACAACATCAAGCCGATCCTCATTTTTACATAAAGATGAAATCGTACATGGACAGATTACCTGAAAAAGATTATGATAAGGTTGAAAGCATGCTAAACACACTACTCAGAACTAGACAAACCAAAATAATTCGTCTTGCAGATGCGTCCAAACTAACAGCTGATATTTCTCAGAAATTGTCTATAGAAGAACGTGAATTCTACAATAACCTTCATGATAATAGCTCCAAGTTTTCTAAAACAATAATAGGTAACAAGAAATGACTGCGGAAGAGGCACATACAAAATCAGCACTGGCAGACAAAGTGAAAGAATTCTTAACTCAATACAAAGATCCTACTGGCTCTTTTTCTTATGTTGAACAAGTTGATCAAATGGTAGTTAAACAGACAACGTATATTGTTGTAGATTTTAATGATTTGGTATCAGTTCCACTTATTGAATCAAAATTCAGAGAAAGTGCTGACGAAATTCTTGCTGCATTCAGAAAAGCTATTTTTGAAATGTTGAAGGAAAGAAACCCAGAATATGCAGAAAAGATCGAACATGATATACGCGCACGTATAGCAAATTTTCCAGATGAACGGAGTTTACGTCAGATTAACTCTGATGTAATAACTAAGATGATAAGTGTCTCTGGTATGGTAGTAAGGGCTTCAGAAGTAAAACCACTGGCTAAAGAATTAACTTACAAGTGTCTTGACAATCATACATCACAGTTTACTCTGCTTGATGGAATGAGCTTGGATAAAGCTGTAAAATGTCAGAGTCCAAGGTGCCCACATACCAATTTAGCTATAGTTGCTGAAGAAAGCAGATTCATAGATTTTCAAATAATCAGATTACAGGAGTTGCCTGAAGATCTTCCACCTGGACAGTTACCGCACTATGTGAACGTCAGTATGAAGCAAGACTTGGTGGATTATGCACGTCCTGGTGATAGAATTGTTTTAACGGGAATTGTCAGAATTGAGCAAGAACGAGTATCTGGAATAAAACAATCTGAAAGCGCGCTTTACAGACTACGAATAGATGGAGATAATGTTGAATTTATTGGAGGTAGAGGAACTAAAAGCTCAAGACGAACAGAAAGGGAAGAAATTTCTCCAGATGAAGAAAAAATAATCAGAACGTTATCTAAAAATCCAGATATTTATGATAGATTGATTGGATCCTTTGCACCGCATATACGTGGGCATGAAATATTCAAAGAAGCCATTCTTCTATTGATTGTTGGTTCAACACAACGTGTACTTTCAGATGGTTCAAAAATTAGAGGAGACATAAACGTTTTTCTTGTTGGAGATCCTGGTACGGCAAAAAGTGAAATGCTAAAGTTCTGTTCAAGAATTGCTCCTAGAGGATTATACACATCAGGAAGAGGTTCCACTGCTGCAGGTCTTACTGCTGCTGTTGTGCGTGATACTTCAGGAATTTTCATGCTGGAGGCTGGGGCTGTAGTTCTTGGTGATCAAGGTCTAGTTTGTATAGACGAATTCGACAAAATGAGACCAGAGGATAGAAGCGCCCTACATGAAGTGATGGAACAGCAATCAGCCAGCATAGCAAAGGGAGGTATAGTTGCAACACTTAATGCTAGAACCTCAATATTGGCAGCAGCAAACCCCATGTTTGGAAAATACGATCCATTCAAAAATTTAACTGAGAATGTGAATCTTCCAATTCCACTTCTTACAAGATTTGATTTGATCTTCGTTGTAAGAGATATTCCACAGGAGGAAAGAGATAGACAGATAGCACAACATATCATAAGTCAACATGGAGAATCTGGAACCGATACAACTTCGCTTATAGATATAGATATACTTACAAAATATTTGTCATATGCAAAACGACTTGATCCAGCTCTTACAAAAGGAGCTGAAAGTAAGATAATGGAATTCTATTTGAAAATGAGAGGTATAGAGGGCGAAGACAAAGAAAAAATGATCACAATCACTCCAAGGCAGTTAGAAGGTCTGATTAGATTAGCTACTGCTCGAGCAAGACTTCTGTTGAAAAATCAAGTTGAGGAAGATGATGCAGATAGGGCAATTATGTTATTCAATGAAATGTTGGAGAATTCAGGTGTGGATGTTAACACTGGAAAGGTTGACATTGGAGTGCTCCAGGGTCGTCCTCGTAGCGAAGAATCACAATTGTCTACGTTTATGGAAACTATAAGATTGCTTGAGGGCGATGACAAATCATCTGTACCAGAACAAGAATTGATTGACGAGCTTATAAAATCAGAGAAATTTAAAGATGAAGACAGGGTTAGAAGATTTATTCGTAAAATGATCAATGAAGCAGCTATTTATGAGTCAACACCAGGGCATTATAACACAGTATGAGAATTGATGAATTACAGCTTGATCCTAATACAATTAATTTCTTAAAATCAGAAGGTTATGCAGAACTTTATCCTCCACAGAAGGATGCAGTCAAAGCAGGAGTTCTTGATGGTAAGAGTATACTAGTTTCTGTACCAACTGCTAGTGGAAAGACACTCATTGCAATGCTAGCAACATTATCTCATCTATCAAAAAACAAATCCAAAGTGATCTATCTTACTCCATTACGGGCACTAGCATCTGAAAAGTTTGAAGAATTTAAAAAATTAGAAAAAATCAGTGGCAGTAAAATCAAAGTGGCAGTATCTACGGGTGATTTTAATTCAAAGTATAATGAATTGGATGATGCAGATATTATAATTCTTACAAACGAAACCATGGATGCAATGATGACATTTCAAAAATCTTGGATTTATGAAATAGGATTAGTGATTTCTGATGAAATCCATCTAATTGGTGATTCTGGGAGAGGGCCTACATTAGAAATGATTCTCACTCGATTGAAAACTGGTTATGTTGGAAAAAAACCACAGATAGTGGGATTAAGTGCTACTATCTCAAATTCTTCTTTACTTGCAGAATGGTTAGATTGTAAGCTAGTTGAAAGTGAATGGAGACCTGTACCATTATCTGAGGCAGTATATAGTAATCATACTATAACGAATCAAGATCGTGTTGAATCTGAAGGGAATCTTGATAAAAAAAGAGAGACTAGACATAGCAAACCTGCAATAGGTTTAGGATTAGATATCGTAGAAGATGGAGCACAAAGTCTAATATTTGCTATGACAAGAGCTAGTTCAGTAGCTACTGCAACTGAAGCTGGAAAATTTGTTGCGGAACAATTAAAAAAAGATGAACTAGAAAAACTAATTAAAATTTCAAAAACAATACTTCCAAGGGAAACTGAAGATCAAACAAAGTTAGTAAAAAAGTTGGCAGACGCAGTAAAAAATGGCAC
>Ga0207966_1001968_pt1 | contig 10849 bp, 9 predicted proteins | sample Knorr_S23_td_NAD_FD_185611 | JGI IMG/M metagenome (GOLD analysis project Ga0207966, IMG submission 185611) | Marine microbial communities from Southern Atlantic Ocean transect - Knorr_S23_td_NADW_ad_2500m_LV_B (SPAdes) (version 2) | ecosystem: Environmental > Aquatic > Marine > Oceanic | place... | reverse complement strand
AGGGCTCTTGCGAACAAGTCCTTGTCGGCGTTGCCGCCGGACAGGATCAGCCCCACCCTCTTGCGGGCCATCTTGTCGCGTTCCTTCAACAACGCCGCCAGCGGCGCCGCGCCGGCGCCTTCGGCGGCGTTATGGGTATCGGTGAAGTAATGGCCCATGGCGGCGAGGATTTCGTCTTCCGATACCTTGACGATCCGCTCGGCGCCCCGCAGGATCACCTCGACCGCCGCCGGGTCCGGCGTCCGGCAGGCCATGCCGTCGGCCAAGGTATCGGACGAATTGGTCGCCACCGGCTTGCCGGACTCGAACGACAGCGCATAGCAAGGCGCGTTTTCGGCGACGACGCCGACGATCCTGGTCGTCAGGCCGAGGCCGTCCCGGGCCGCGATCAGCCCCGAAATGCCGGACCCCATGCCGATCGGCACGTAAACGATATCCAGGTCCGGTTCGGCGGCAAGGAACTCCAGCGCATAGGTGCCGACGCCTTCGATCAGCCACGGATGATAAGGCGGGATCGCGCGAAGCCCCTTTTCCGCCGCCAGCCCGTCGGCGTGTTCATAAGCCTCCTGGAAATCGTCGCCGTGTTCGATCAGGTCGGCCCCGAAAACCTTCATGGCGGCGTTCTTTTCCGGATTGTTGCCGAACGGCACCAGGATCGTCGCCGAGATCCCGGCCAAGGAGGCGGCCAAGGCGACGCTTTGGCCGTGGTTGCCGCGGGTCGCGGTAATGACCCCGGAGCAGTCGGGTTGCTCGGATTTCAGCCTGTTCATGTAATTGAGCCCGCCGCGAATTTTAAAGGCGCCGATGGGGGTGTGGTTCTCGTGCTTGACCCAGACCTCGGCGCCGGTCCTGGACGCCAGCAACGGCCAGCGGATGTGTGGCGTCGGCGCCATGTGGCGGGCAACCACGGCGCGGGCCGATTCGAGTTCGTCGAGGGTGGGCAGGGCTGCATCGGGCATGCCGGTTTCTCCTCTCTCTCTCCCTTCTATAACAAACCTAAGCGGTATCCTGCGACCATCAACCATAGCTTCTTGACTCCGGCGCATTCATGTATACAATATATACATTGTATTTAATGTATATATTAGGGCTTTGACATGGGTTCAAACGCGGCATTGTCGTTCCGGGTCGATCCGAAGAAGGCGCGGGCCATCGATGAACTGGCGAGGGCCACGGACCGGCCCCGCTCTTGGCACCTGGAACAGGCCCTAGATGCCTACCTGGAAGCCGAGGCTTGGCAGGTCAAGCGGATTGATGAAGGATTGACGGAGTTGCGGGCCGGTAAATCGGTTGCCCACGAGGACGTCGCCGCCTGGCTCTCCCGGTGGGGCGCGTCCGACGAGGGTGAGCCGCCTGGATGACCATCGTCTGGTCGCCGACCGCCGTCGAAGACCTGGAACACCTCCGCGCCACCATTGAACAATACAACCCAAGAGCGGCGGCGAAAGTGGCCAGGGCGATCCTGCGCCGCGTCGAAAGCCTTGCCGAGTTCCCGGGTATGGGGAAGCCCGGCCGCATTCCCCATACCCGCGAACTGGTCATCCCGGATACGCCTTTTATCGTGGTTTACACGACCGTCGAACAGACGGTCCAAATCGTCACCGTCCTTCATACCGCCCGCAAGTGGCCGCGATAGATCACATCGCGTCGGAGCCATCGCCAAAAGGCCTCACCGTGTGCGCATGGTTCAACGGCCCGTGGCCGGCGCCGTAGCCGGGTGCGGTGCGGATGGCCTCTCGTACATATGCCCCGGCCCGGGTGACGCAATCCCTCAACTCCATCCCCTGTGCCAGGCCGGTAGCGACGGCCGATGCCAAGGTGCAGCCGGTGCCGTGGGTGTGGGGGGTATCGATCCGGAGGCCTTCGAAACGCTCGGCGCCGTCGGCGGTGACCAGGACGTCGGTGACGGTATCGCCGCCCAAATGGCCGCCGGTCACCAGCGCCGCCCCGGCGCCCAAATCCAACAGGTCTTGGCCGGCCGCCTCCATGTCGGCGACGGTGGCCACCGGACGCCCTATCAACGCCTCGGCCTCGGCCATGTTGGGAGTGACCAGCGCCGCCCTGGAAACCAAGCGCGCCTTCAGGGCCTCGGCCGCGTCTTCGTCAAGCAGTAGGTCCCGGGCGGACGAGAACATCACCGGGTCGACGATCCAGGGAACGCCGCCCGCGTGCTCCTCAAGCGCCTCGGCGGCGGCCTCGATGATCGGCGCGTCGGCCATCATGCCGGTCTTGACCGCATCGGCGCCCAGGTCTTCCAGGGTGACGCGGATTTGATCGGTGACGAACGCCGGCGGCGGCTTGTGGACACCCTTGACACCGAGGCTGTTCTGCGCCGTCAGCGCGGTGATGGCGGTCATGGCGAACCCGTTCAATGCCGTGATGGTCTTGATGTCGGCCTGGATTCCGGCGCCGCCGCCGGAATCCGAACCGGCGACGACAAGCACGCGCCCTTTCATGTCCATGGCTCTTCCCTAAGGACGGCCGTGGCCGTCAACGGCAGGCCCGTTCGATTTCGACGGCGATATCGCCGACCACGGATTCGACCAGGGTTTCATCCTCGCCCTCGGCCATGACCCGGATCACCGGTTCGGTCCCCGACGGGCGGACCAACAACCGGCCCGTTTTACCCAACCTGACTTCGCCGTCGGCGATGGCTTTCTTGACAACCTTGTCTTCGAGCGGCTTGCCGCCGTTGAATTGAACGTTTTTCAGCACCTGGGGCAGCGGCTCGAAGACCCGGCAAACCTCGCTCGCCGGTTTGCCGGATTCGACGATGACGGCCAAAACCTGCAACGCCGCGATCAGGCCGTCGCCGGTGGTCGAATAATCACTAAGCACGATATGGCCGGATTGCTCCCCGCCGACGTTAAAGCCGTCGTCGCGCATGCGCTCGACCACATAGCGGTCGCCGACCTGGGTGCGGATCAGTTCCAGGTCAATCCCGGAAAGGTACTGTTCAAGCCCTAAGTTCGACATCACCGTCGACACCACGCCGCCGCCCCGAAGACGGCCCTGCCGGGCCCAGTCCTTGGCGATCAGGCCGAGGATCTGATCGCCGTCAATCAGCGCCCCTTTTTCATCCGAGATCAGGACCCTGTCGGCGTCGCCGTCGAGGGCCAGGCCCATGTCCGCCGAATGGGCCATCGACAGGCTGCGCATGTAATCGGTGTCGGTGGACCCGCATCCCTTGTTGATGTTGAAACCGTCGGGATCGACGCCGATGGGGACGACCTCGGCGCCCAACTCCCATAGAACCTCCGGCGCCGCCTTATAGGCGGCCCCGTTGGCGCAATCGACGGCGACCTTGAGGCCGTCGAGGCGGAGCCCCCGGGGGAAGGTCTGTTTGACGTATTCGTTGTAGCGCCCGCGCGCGTCGTCGAGCCGCCAGGCATGGCCCAGGTTCGCCGCGCCAGCGCGCTCGCCGGTCATGTCGGAATTCACCCGGGCCTCGATTTCGGCTTCGTCGGCATCCGAAAGCTTGAAACCGTCGGGGCCGAACAGTTTGATGCCGTTGTCCTCATAAGGGTTGTGGGAGGCCGAAATCATGACTCCCAAATCGGCCCGCAACGACCGGGTCAGCATGGCCACGGCCGGCGTCGGTATCGGCCCGACTAGGACCACGTTCATGCCCATGGAGATGAAGCCGGCGGTCAACGCCGGTTCCAGCAGATAACCGCTCAGCCGGGTGTCCTTGCCGATCACCACCTGATGGCGGTGGTCGCCGCGGACGAACTGCACGGCAGCGGCCATGCCGACCCTCAACGCCGTTTCGGCGGTCATCGGCTCGGTATTCGACGTGCCGCGGATGCCGTCGGTGCCGAAAAGCTTTACTGTCATTTAAAATCCATTCTCTAGGCGGATGCCCCCCAGCGTCCACTTTTGAATGCCATCAGGGAACAACCTTCCGGTGTTCATATTACAAACCCGTTAATTCTAGGCGTCACATTTTATTTCAGTTCTTTTCAGGCTTCCCCGATGGCTTGGGCCACCGCCAGGGCCTGGCGGGTTTCGGCGACGTCGTGGACTCGGAACATCCACACCCCTTGGGCCCAGGCGGCAAGCACGGCGGCTAGCGAACCGGGGACGCGGTCTTTCGGGGCTTCGCCGCGGCTCAGCTTGGCGATGAAGCTCTTGCGCGAAACGCCCAGCAACACCGGCAGACCAAGGCCGCGATAAATATCGAGCCGGTTCAAAATCTCCAGGTTGTGATCGACCGTCTTGCCGAAGCCAATACCGGGGTCGACGGCGATCCTAAGGCGTCGGATGCCGGCCTCTTCGCATGCTTCGACGCGGGCCTTGAGAGTGCCGAACACGTCTTTGGCGGCGTTTTCGTATTGAGGATTTTCCTGCATGGAGCCGGGTTCGCCCTGCATATGCATGAGCACCACCGCCACCCCTCTATCGGCAACCAGGCCCAAGGAATCCTGATCACCGGTCAAGGCGGTGACGTCGTTGACGATACCGGCGCCGGCGTCGATGGCCGCCGCCATGACCTCGGCCCGGCGCGTATCGATGGACACCAGGGCCCCCATTTCCGACAGCCCCTTGACCACCGGCACCACGCGGGCCCGTTCTTCCTCGGCGCTGACCGGCTCGGCCCCCGGGCGGGTGGATTCTCCCCCGACATCGAGGATATCGGCGCCATCGTCGAGCATCGCCCGCCCGCGCTTCAGCGCCTCGCTGAGCGCCAGCGCCTCGCCGCCGTCGGAAAAGCTGTCGGGAGTAACGTTGATAACGCCGAACAGACGGGGTTTATCGAGCGAAAGTCCGGCGAACGATGGCGCCGCTTCGGTGGCGCTGTTCATGGAAAAATTCTGGCCCGGTCAGGACTCGGGCTGGGGTTCCGGGTCCATCCCCGAGGCGCCCTTGTCTTTCTTGGACTTCCCGGCCGACGGCACGGAGGACTTGTGACCGCTTTCGCCGGGGGGCTCGTCTTCGGGCCGGATGATGGATTCACCGCGAAGCAGGGCATTCACCTCGTCGCCGGTAAGGGTCTCGTATTCCAGCAATGCCTTGGCGATGATTTCCAGTTCCTTGCGGTCCTTGGTCAAAATCACGCGCGCCGTCTTTTCTGCCTCGTCGATCAAACGCCTGACCTCTTCGTCGATCAGGGCCGCGGTCTTGTCGGAAACGTTCTTTTGCCGCGTCACCGAATGACCGAGGAAGATTTCCTCCTCGTTGTCGGAGTAGCGCAGCCGCCCAAGCTTGTCGGAGAACCCGAACTCGGTGATCATGCGCCGGGCCCAACTGGTCGCCTGCTGGATGTCGTTGCCGGCGCCGGTGGTGACGTTTTCCTTGCCGAACACCAGCTCCTCGGCGACCCGCCCGCCGTACATGACGGCAAGCTTGGATTCAAGCTCGAGCTTGGAATAGCTCAGCCGGTCGCGTTCCGGCAGGCTCATGGTGATGCCCAGCGCCCGGCCGCGCGGAATGATCGTCACCTTGTGCAGCGGGTCGTACTTCGGCACCTTCAGGCCGACAAGCGCGTGGCCGGCTTCGTGATAGGCGGTGAGTTTCTTCTCGTCCTCGGTCATGACCATGGACCGGCGTTCGGCCCCCATCATCACCTTGTCCTTGGCGTCCTCGAATTCCTGCATGGTGACGACGCGCTTGCCGATCCGGGCCGCCAATAGCGCCGCCTCGTTGATCAAATTGGCCAGATCGGCGCCCGAGAAGCCGGGCGTGCCGCGGGCGATGACCCTGGGGTCCACGTCGGGCGCCAAGGGAACCTGGCGCATATGAACCTTGAGAATCTTCTCGCGGCCGAGGATATCCGGGTTCGGCACCGTCACCTGGCGGTCGAAGCGCCCGGGGCGAAGCAGCGCCGGGTCGAGCACGTCAGGCCGGTTGGTGGCGGCGATCAGGATCACGCCTTCGTTGGTTTCGAAGCCGTCCATTTCGACCAGAAGCTGGTTCAGGGTCTGCTCGCGTTCGTCATTGCCGCCACCGAGTCCGGCACCGCGGTGGCGGCCGACGGCGTCGATTTCGTCGATGAAGATGATGCACGGCGCGTTCTTCTTGCCCTGCTCGAACATGTCGCGGACGCGGGACGCACCGACGCCGACAAACATTTCGACGAAATCGGAACCGGAAATGGTGAAGAACGGCACGTTGGCTTCGCCGGCGATGGCGCGGGCCAACAGGGTCTTGCCGGTGCCCGGCGGACCGACCAGCAGGCACCCCTTGGGAATCTTGCCGCCGAGGCGCTGGAATTTATGCGGGTCCTTTAAAAATTCGACGATTTCCTCAAGTTCCTGCTTGGCTTCGTCGATTCCGGCGACGTCTTCGAACGTCACCCGGTTGGAGTTTTCGGTCAACAGCCGGGCCTTTGACTTGCCGAAGCCCATGGCCTTGCCGCCGCCGGACTGCATCTGGCGCATGAAGAATATCCACACCCCGATCAGCAACAGCATCGGGAACCAGGAAATGAGGATCGAGAACAAGGTCGGCGAATCGTCGTCGTAGGGAAGGGCGCTGATGCGTACCCCATACTTGGTCAGGATCGGCACCAGATTGGCGTTGTCCGGGGCATAGGTGGAAAAGTTGCGTCCGTCACGGTAATGACCGGTGATGCCGGATCCCTGAAGGGTGACATCGCGGATGTCACCGGCTTCGACGGAGGTCAGGAAGTCGGAAAACGCCAACGGCAATTCCTGGTCGCGCTGCGCCGTCCCCTGGAAGAGGTTGAACAAAGCAAACACCAAAAGCGCGATGACCAGCCACAGCGCAATATTTCGACTGAAGTTCAAGTTTCACTCCTCCTGGGAGCGCCAAAAAACGCGGTGGCGAAAAGCTTTTCCGCCGTTTCTGCCCTAATGAGATAGTATGTCAGGTACCGAACGCAAGAAAAACCCCACACTTGACAGGGCCTGGGGCGGACAAAACCGGATTTCCGCCAATTCAGGGCCTGCTTCCGGGCCCCTCGCGGAATCCGAAAGGTTTTTGACATCAATATCTTGCCGGCGATCAAAGCCCAGGTGCGGGACCGTGAGAACGCCGTCCTCGTCGAACAAGGCCGGCAGGCTGTCCCGGGCCGGGCCGGGAACGGGGCCGGCCCGCAGGTCGGGACGAATGCGGATGATTTCCGACCATCCCCGGGAACCCAGACTGGCGAGCCGGAGGTCGGCTTCCGCCCCCATTTTGAAGTCACCAAAACGGATCAAGAAACGGCCATCCCATGCCAGCCGTTGTCCGGGGTGGACAGACATTGAATCGGGGAGCCCCCGGGCTTCCCGGCAGATAAGGAACTTCCCACCTTCGGAAATGATACGGCAGCCTCCCAGCGTCCCGGCGAATGGGGAAGCGGAGGCGCGGGCCGGCCCGGCGGGGTTGGCGGCAGCGCTAAACATTTCCCCATGAAGGCGCTCCAGCTTAACAAGCCGGGGTCCGTGCTGGCGTCCGCCGATGGCCGCAATGACCCTGGATAAAGCCCTCAGGGAAACCTCTTCCGGGGCGTGCTCGAGCCGGGCGCGGTCAAGGTGCGCGAACCCCGCCGGATGCATCCGGGCAGAGCAGGCCAGAACCTGCGAAGCCGCCGCCTCTAGCGCGGCCCGGGCGCGCCCGAAACGGTGCGCCGTCCGGGCCAGCGCCTCTGTGCGGATGTCGGCGGCTTTCATAGCCTGGCGGACGCGGATACGGGCGAATTTGACGTCCCGGTTGGATGGGTCTTCGATCCACGCTTGGCACTTGGCCCCGAGGGTCGCCACCAGGACCGTTTTCGGCACCTCTAAAAACGGCCGCAGCAGCCGGACATCGGGAGTTTCCCGGATCGCCGACATCGATGCTAGCCCGTCGGCGCCGCTGCCGGCGCCGAGCCGGAGAAGCAAGGTTTCGGCCTGATCGTCCCTGGTGTGGGCCAACAATAGATGCAAAACGCCGGCTTCCCGGCACCAGGAACTCATCAAATCATAACGCGCCCGTCTTGCCGCCGCCTGTACCCCCGTCAGGGGCTTGGGCCCCGTCCAGGAAAGGATTCGATGATCGATGGATAGAGCATCCAGCCACAGGCCGAGGCGCCGGGCTTCCTCACCCGCCTCGGGGCGCAGGCCGTGGTCGACGGTCAAGGCGGTGATGTCTCCTCGCCGGCGTTCGGCCCAACGGTTTGCCAAAACCGTCAGGCAAAGGCTGTCGGCGCCGCCGGAAACGGCAACCGCCACACGCGGCCGGGCCTCGAAGGGCCCGAGCCCGTCCATCATCCTGTCGAAGGCGTCATCGGAAAGGGGGGCCGTCTCATCACCGGGGCTGTCACCGGGCTGAAACGGGTCGGCGGCCATCAGGAACAGCCGTTTTTCTGTTTCTCGCGGGTGACGGCGTTCTTAACTCCCGCCGGGGCATCCGGGAAATCCTTGAGCAATTTATCGAACGCCGCGCAGGCTTCGCGTTTCTTATCGAGCCCGCCCAGCGACATGCCGAGCTTCAACAGGGAATCCGGCGCCTTCGGTCCTTTCGGGTCGGCCTGAAAGCCTTCCAGGAACACCTCCGCCGCCTGCACATAGGCGGCACGAACGTAAAAGGTTTCACCCAGCCAATACCGGGCGTTGCTGGCCAACGCTTCCTTTGGATGGAGCTTGACGAATTCCTGCAACGCCAATTCCGCCTTGTCGTAATTGGCCTGGCGCAGAAGACCGAAGGCATAGTTGTATTGCTCCTTCGCCGTCCCTGGCGGCAGGACGATTGTCGCCGCCGAGGCGGTTGGCGCCGGGGCCGGTTGTGCCGGAGCCGCCTGAGCCGCCGGTGCGGTTTTCGCCGCCGCCGGGGCGGATTTTTGCCCCAGTCTCTTTTGCGTGGCGGGCGGCGTCACGACGGACTGGGAGTTTTGAGAAATTGTCCCCAGGGTGGTCGGCGGGATGGCGAAGCCGCCCGCTTGCCCGGGGATGATCTTTTGCACCGGCGGTGGCGCCGGCGCGGCGCTAAGCCGGGGCGGGGCCGCGGTCCGGTCGCCTGAAACCGCGCCAGGTTGGCCTTGGGTGCGGCCTTCGAGGACGCTTAAGCGGTAATCCATGTCGCTGACCAGCTTATCGAGGCGTTTTCCGATCTCGCGGATTTGAAAGCCGAACTGCTCCATGGACCCGGTGGCCGAGCGCAGGTCATTTTCCAGCGCCGAGAGACGGACCTCCATGCGGGCCAAACCGGGGTTGCCTTCCCAATCGGCGGTGGCACCACGGGGGCCTGCCTTGGGAACTGCCGGAACGGGTTTGGCGCCGCTTACGGGCGGCGTCACGGGCCGGCCTCGGGAAAGCGAAAGGTTGAGCGTCCGGATATCCCTTTCCAGGCGCTCCATCCGGTCCAGCACCACCCTCAGGTCGTCGGTGTTTTGCGCACCAACGGACGTCGACAAGGCCACGCCTAACACCAACACGGCGACAAGCGTCCCGCCCGTCCAAAGGCAGACTCTTTTGGCGAAGGACCCATCCATCCGCCCATCCTTCCATTGGCGCCGGTAATTCATCTTTCGGTCCTCATGCAAAAATAACCCGCAAGCCGTCTCGCGCCCGGGCTTTGTGGCTCCGTCGTGGCGACATGATGGGAACTATTCTAGGCAAAATTATGGCGCTTGCCCATCCCGACTGCCGCCGGCAGGACAAGCGCCAAAACTTTTCCGGTGGTGGCGCTGCTGTTAGCTGCCGGCCCCGGTAACCTTGGTTACGCCACGGCGGTTTTGCCCCCAGGCCGCCTCGTTAGAGCCGGAAGCGACAGGGCGTTCCTTGCCGTAGGATATGGTCTTCATGCGCGCCGGATTGACGCCAAGCGCGGCCAAATAATCCTTAACGGAATTGGCCCGCCTTTCCCCCAGGGCCAAGTTGTACTCACGGGTGCCGCGTTCGTCGGCGTGACCTTCGACGTTGACGGTTACCGAGGGATTGGCCTTCATCCATACCGCCTGTTTCTCCAGGGTCTTGCGGGCGTCAGCCTTGAGGTTGAACTTGTCGAAGCCAAAGAAAACGCGGTCGCCGACATTGACCACCAAGTCTTCCTGGGATCCTGGCTTCACCGACACACTAAGAGGAGAGGAAAAAGTTTCAACCGGTTTCGCGCCGGCAACACCGGCGCCACCCGCGCCCGCGCCACCTTCCGGCCCGGTTTCACATGCGGCCACGAGTGCCACGGCCGCCATTAGGCCCAAAATCTTAAAACGCATTGAGTTCTCCATCACCGGATCATAGTGAATTACAAAGACACCGCGCCAATACGCGGACAAAAACTAATTGGCCAAATCGGCCACTAATTACATGTACTAAAGAGTAAAATGGCCAATTCCAAGCTTTTTTTGTCAACCGGCCGATTTAATACATTTTTAAAAACTCCTCTAACGGATGATCGGCGACCACGCCGGGTCGGAAGCATCGATGGGAGTCAAAATCTCGCGTTCGTTATGGCCGGTCAGGTCGATGGAATAAAGCCGGGATCGCCCGCCCCTGCCATCCTTTGTCGTCCTTTCCTGGCGAAAGTACATCAACACCCGTCCATTAGGGGCCCAGGTCGGCGCCTCGACGAGGAAATCCTCGGCCAAAAGCCTCTCGCCGCTTCCGTCCACATGCATGACGCCGATGTAAAACCGGCCGCCGAGTATCTTGGTAAAGGCGATCAGATCTCCGCGCGGAGACCAGACCGGAGTCGCGTAACGGCCCTTGCCGTAGCTGATCCTCCTGACCCCGCGTCCGGAAGACTCCATGAGGTAAAGCTGCTGCGTGCCGCCGCGGTCGGAATTGAAGACGATCTGGCGGGAGTCCGGGGAATAGCTGGGTGAGGTGTCGATCGCCGAATGAAAGGTCAATTGCCTAACCGCCCGGGTCCTGAGATCCATGATGTAGATATCCGAATTGCCGTCCTTGGCCATGCTCATGATCAC
>Ga0207966_1001964_pt1 | contig 10856 bp, 11 predicted proteins | sample Knorr_S23_td_NAD_FD_185611 | JGI IMG/M metagenome (GOLD analysis project Ga0207966, IMG submission 185611) | Marine microbial communities from Southern Atlantic Ocean transect - Knorr_S23_td_NADW_ad_2500m_LV_B (SPAdes) (version 2) | ecosystem: Environmental > Aquatic > Marine > Oceanic | place... | reverse complement strand
GGCCATTTCTAGCTCACTCGGCACTTCATAAAGGACCTGGTTCACCTCCTGCTTGATGCTCTGATGGTACCGCTCCAGTTTCCCGTTGGTTCGGGGATGGTAAGGCGCCGCCAGGATGTGGCGGGTCCCTACCAGGCCCGGGTGATCGCAGAAAGCCCTGGACACGTAGCCCGATCCATCGTCACTCAGCAGTCTGGTCCGGTCCTCCAAGGGCACTTCTGTCATCCCCGTAGCGTCGATGGCTAGCTGGACCATATGGATGGCAACGGCGAGGCCCGGGAACAAGTGAGATATAGCGCGGCCATCTCTGAATACTGGGACAGCGATCAACTGACCGTTGAATCGCTTGCGAGGATGTTGAATCGTGCTCGACTTCCAGCCGGCCTGAGAATTCGCCCGAAGAAGCTAACGGGTGCTAGACCGACGAATCCGGCACGGCATCGATCTCAGGGGATGTATAGGCTGGGGCAGCAGTAGGATCACCAAGTAGCAAGAACAAAGCTGATCCGATCAGGCTAACCGCGGCTACCACTGCAAAAGACGCCGTATAGGTGCCGGTGGCGTCGAACATTATGCCCGCGAACAGCGGTGAAACCAGCAGCAGTACATTCATCGGAATCATGGAGATACCAGTGATGCTGGCGAAAGCTTTGCGGCCAAAGTAAACGCCCCGGATAGCGGTCGTCAACGGGTTCCTGCCACCGAAGCCGATGCCCAAGAGCACCCCAAATACGTAGGCCATAGCTTCGGTGTCGCCCACCACCAGTACCACCACAGCCGCAGATTGGATCGCAGAAAAGGCGAAAATCGCCCACCGGATCGGTACACGGTCGCCTACGTACCCGCCTATCATGGTGAAAACCGCTCCGACCGCCGTATAGGTTGCCACAACCCACCCTACGGTCTGCAACGGAAAGCCCCGGTCGTTCAGCATGGGGCCTAAATGGACCATCATGGTAACTATGACGATGGAAGAACAGGCATGGCCCATGGTGATGAACCAGAATGCTTTGGTACGAACGGCCTCTTGCCAGGTATAGCTGGGTTCCTCGGCGTTCTCAACCGGAGTCTCATCTGGAGTCGACTCCTCCATTTCTGATTGGCCGTCAGGCCGTTGCCCATACGCCTCAGGGCTGTTGCGCACCAACCGGGCCAACGGTAGGGCGATCACCATGAGAAAGATTCCAATGACCGCCGCCGTGCCCCGCCAGCCCGGCCGCCCCGCGATGTCCGGGTCGATGGCCCAGGCAAGCACCGGCACCAGGACAACCCCGCCGATGAGGAATCCCTCCATGGCAATGGCCATGGCCGTCGCCCGCCGTCTGGAGAACCAGTTGTTGACGGCGGTCATGACCGGCAACCAACCCCCCAATCCGGTGCCCATGCTCATTACCAAGAAAGCCAGGTATAGATGCCAAAGGCTGTTGGTCACGGAGAGGATGAGGAATCCGCCACCGGCGATGATCAGTCCCAGGGCCACCATCGTGCGGGGACCGAGTTTGTCCACCAGGTAACCGGCAACCGGGCCCATGATGGAGCCCTCCACCCGGGTCAATGAAAAGGCTATCGAAAGTTGAGTCCGGCTCCAGCCGAATTGCTTTTCCAAAACGACGAACCATGCGGTCATGCCTTGGAACAGCGGCACCGTGCCCACGACCATGACCAATGCGCCGGCGCCGACGACAACCCATCCGTAGAAAAAGCGCCGTGGAGTTGTGGGCTTGAGGGTTTGGGCCATCTCCGACCTACATCGGTGATTTAAGGATCAAGTTTGGGCCGGACAACGGATACTAGAGAGCAAACGCGGCTAGCTTGGAAGGGCCTCAGCGGTGCCGGTACTCAAGCGAGCCTGACCCAATGGCATGGCCAGTTTCCAGGCATTGTTCCTTCGGAGGAGAGTTGAAACGTCCGCTTCTCAAGATTGAAGAGTCGGAGCGCGGATTCAACTTCCAACTGGCGAATATGGATGCTTTCCGTCGACCGCCCCAAACCTTAGTTTGCAAGCCGCCTTTGAGACCTTCCGAAGCCGGGCAACGTGATCAAGCTGCGGCAGAACTATCTTGCGTTGCCTCACTAATTAGCATCACGGGCGCAAAGGTAACACATCGCAAACTGTCTGGGTTAGACGATACTGCAGCAGCGGTAATATTACGTTCCGACCATTATATCTAGCTTTATTCCACGTAATTAGATATATATTTTCTAATTTTGATAGATTATTGAGAGAATTCGCCATATTTTTGCCAGTATAGTTTGCATCGTGTTTATGAATATGCTATATTCGGCCGACTCTAGTTCAAGGCTGGATTGAATACCGGTCTGGACTGGGTAGCGCGGAGACGATTTCCAAAGCGCGAACGGATGGGGTTCGAACCAACATGAAGATTGGCTAGAACAATGGGGTTGAAAGCTGTTCACCGGTGACTTCAAATCGGACCGGCGGAATCAAACACCCAACAAAGGAATCTGAAAGACATGAAGAAATCCCATTTTCCTAGCCTCCTAATTGTCGTATTTGCATTGATTGCATTTGTCATGCTGGTAGCAGTGGCCTGCGGAGGTTCGTCAGAAGAAGCGGTGCAGGAAGCGGTGCAGAAGATCAAGGCCGCGGCAACGGCCGTACCGGCCGCGTCCAGCGGTGGAGCCCCTACTGCCGTTGTTCAAGCTACAGAAGTTCCGTCGGCTGGCATCACCACTTCCAAAGTGGAAACCTTGATCGCGGCGATTTCACCTCCTCCGATCGAGCTCATTCTCCCTTGGCGTGGCACAAACTTGGCAGCGAACCAGCAGGTGCGGCCTTTCGCCGACCCTCTGATAGCCACTGAAGGTAGTTCGGGAAAACTGGTACCCGGTCTGGCCGAGTCTTGGGAAATGACCAAGGCAGATGGGACTGAGTGGGTATTCCACCTCAAGAAGGGTGTCCAGTTCCATGACGGTTGGGGCGAGTTCACCGCCAAAGACTTCATCCATACCGTGACTCGAGTGGCTCTCCAAGAAGACTCGATTGCCACCGACCAATTCCTGCTCCGCCAGTTGTTCGGTGAAACCGAAGAGGAAATCGCCAGCAACCTCACCGCCCCTGACCCCTACACCTTGGTCATGGGTTCGAAGGGCCCCAATGCTGACGGGGCGTTCATCGCCAGTGCGCAGCAGGGGAACGTCTTGATCCTTAGCGAGGCCCAATGGGCGGCTGAAGGGTTGGAAGGCATCGAGAAGAACCCAGCCGGGACCGGCCCGTACGAGATGGACGAGTTTGAACTTGGATCCCACATCCGATACCAGAGGGTGGAAGACCACTGGCGAGTGACGCCAGCCTTCGAGGCATACCAACAAAACACGGTGCCAGAGGTTGCCACCCGCATGGCTATGATGCTCGCGGGCGAAGCCCATATAGCTGAGATTGACCGAGACCTGCACCCTCGGGTTGTTGAAAGAGGGATGGAGGTCGTGAATAGCCAACTACCTGCGATCCAATTCGCTTTCATCATGGGCGGCAACTACCGGTCTGACCTGGCTGACCGCTATGACCCGTCGGTGCCCGTCACCAACATCAAGGTCCGGGAAGCGATCAACCGTGCCGTCGACCGCCAAGAGATAATCGACACGTTGTTCGCCGGCAACGGTGTCTTCCAGCCGGTCTGGGCGTACCATCCCGCATTGCCGGGTTACGATCCGTCATGGTCGGAGCAATTCGACGAGAAATATGGTTACGACCCGGAAAGAGCTAAGGAGTTGCTAGCGGAAGCCGGTTATCCAGACGGTTTCACGATGCAACTGAAGATCACCCAACTGCCCGGACTACCGGAGATGATACCTGCGGCGGAAGCACTGTTCGGATACCTCTCCGCCATCGGCATCAAGGTCGAAGCGGAAGAGATGGAGTGGGCCAAGGTACGTTCGAATTACCGGGGTAAGACGACCCACAACTGGATCTACCCGATCCGCGGCACCTACCGGCCAGCCCAGGTAACCCTGCGTTTTTACAACGTTAGCGCCCTGGAGGGATTCATCTCCTCGTATGAGAACAAGGAGATTGACGAGTTGTACGATCGACTGATCAACTCGGTGGACGCCGATGAAAGGGCTGGGCTACTTCGGGATATCGGGCAGATAAAGTTCGATAATTATGGTGAAGTGCCGATCGCTTGGCTGCCAGGCCAATTGATCATCGACCCCAGCGTCGTCAAATCGTTCGTATACCCGGGCAACATCAATGCATCGTTCAGCCACATCGAAGACGTGGTGGCGGTTAAGTAGATTCTATTTCTCATAGCATCGAGCCTGAATCTGGGGTTCGCAAAATACCGTCAGGCTCCTTGAAAGAGTGACCTCTTCATCAAGGAGCCTGACGGCGGCTTGAAGTCACCATCCCGGCTGCCCGATCCGGCGCAATCCCAAGTCTCGTCTTTGATGGAGAAGCGAACCGTTGCAAAGATTCGTAGTGGTACGTCTGTTTCAGGCATTCATCTCGCTGATTGCCGTCACGATGATCATCTTCTCGCTGGGCAGGATCACCGGAAATCCTCTGGACGTTCTGCTCCCCCTGGAGGCTGAGGAAGAAGACCGGATTCGCGTTGAGAAGGCGTGGGGCTTGGACAAGCCATTAACTACCCAGTATTTCATCTTCATCAGGGAAGCAGCCTCGGGCAATTTCGGCGAGTCTCTCAAATGGCGTGGGAATTCCGCCATGGGCTTGGTCATAGACCGTCTCCCCGCCACCGCCATATTGGCCGTTGTGGCCTTGGGGGTTGCCACGTTCATCGCGATTCCCATCGGGGTGATCTCCGCCGTCCACCGGGGCAGCGTATTCGATTTCGGTGGCAAGATAGTCGCGTTATTCGGACAAAGCCTGCCGGCATTTTGGTTGGGCATAGTTCTGATGTGGATATTCGCCGTGGAGCTGGGCTGGTTGCCCACATCGGGCAGGTCAGGGGTGAAATCCATCATATTGCCGGCCATCGCCATTGGGTGGTTTCAGGTAGCGGCGCTCATGAGGCTGGTGCGGTCGTCCATGTTGGACGTGCTGGACTCGGAGTTTGTGAAACTCGCCCGTATCAAAGGCGTTTCGGAGACGAGGGTGGTTTGGAAACACTGCCTCAGGAACGCAGGCATCACGCCGCTGACCTATTTTGGACTCATATTGGGTGGCTTGATGGTCGGGTCCGTCTCCATCGAGACCGTCTTCAACTGGCCCGGAGTTGGGTTGCTGGCGATAGACGCGGCCCGGGCAAGGGACTTTCAGGTGCTGCAAGCGGTGGTGATAATGTTCTCGGGGATCTATATCGGAGCCAACCTTGCTGTAGACATCGCGTACGCCTATCTGGATCCCCGCATAAGGTACTCCTAACGCCTCACAAACCAAGCAGCAATTTTCCGGAGCCGACCCCATGTAAGGTCGACACACCCGGAGGCGCGACAAACTAAACGGAGACAAAGATCGATGGCAGACACCACACTTCGCCCGCCATTGGTGGCCAGGCCGTGGTACACGCCCCGCAGGGTGTTGAGGAACATTTGGGAACTCCGGCAATACCCGGTTATCCCCATATTGATTCTCATGATCGTGCTGGTGATCCCCGCCTTTTTCGCAGAGCTGATAGCGCCCCACGACCCGGTGGAAAATAGTCTCAGAGACAGGCTGATGCCTCCATTCTGGATGGACGGTGGAAGCGCAGACCACATCTTGGGCACTGACAAAGTGGGCCGGGATATCTTGAGCCGTATGATCTATGGTTCAAGGGTGTCAATCATCATAGCCAGCATCTCGATCGCGGTGGGCGGAGTCATCGGAACAAGCCTGGGAGTCATCGGAGGCTATTTCGGTGGCTGGGTTGATTCGATAATCATGCGGGTCGTGGACATCTCCTTGTCGATCCCGATCATCCTTCTAGGTTTGGTGCTTGTAGCGGCCTTGGGCCCCAGCAAGAGCACGGTAATCATCGTGGTGGTGATACTTCTTTGGTCCCGGTACGCACGACTAGCCCGCGGCGAGACCCTGGCGGTGAGAACCCAAGACTACGTAGCGCGCGCCCGGGTATCGGGAGCGAGCCACGCCAGAATCATGATGTACCATATATTCCCGAATATATTTAATAGCATCGTGGTGCTGGCCACCCTCCAAGTAGGATTCGTGATTATATTGGAAGCCACTCTAAGCTTCCTGGGAGCAGGTATACCCCGGCCGACCCCAGCATGGGGACTGATGGTGGCAGACGGGAGAGAGTTGGTTGTGGCCGCTTGGTGGCTGGCCTTCTTCCCGGGTATCGCGATCATGCTGGTCGTCCTTTCGATGAATTTGTTGGGCGATTGGCTGCGAGATAAATTCGATCCTAAACAGAGACAGATTTAAGGAAGGGCGTACATGTCGAACAATGACGTTATCTTGCAGGTGAACGACCTTCACACCTACTTTTTCAATCGCCGCGGCGTGACCAAGGCCGTCGACGGCATAACCTTCACTCTTCGGCAGGGCGAAACCTTGGGAATCGTGGGTGAGTCGGGTTGCGGAAAGACAATGACGGCGCTGTCCCTGCTGGGGCTGGTGCCTAAGCCGGCTGCGCGCATAGTTTCAGGAGAGATCATCCTCGACGGCGAAGACCTAGCCAAAAAATCGGACGAGGAGATGCGGAAGATTCGAGGTCGCAAGATCTCCATGATCCTCCAAGACCCGCAGACCTCGCTGAACCCGGTGTTCTCCATCGGCAATCAGGTGATTGAGGCGCTGGGAATAAGCGAAAAGACTAACCGGAAGTCCATGTTCAACCGGGCGGTCGAGTCTTTACGAAGTGTGAGGGTCGCCGCGCCTGAAAGCCGCATGAGCGACTATCCCCACCAGATGAGTGGCGGGATGAAACAAAGGGTCATCGGCGCCATCTCCATGGCCAGTTCTCCAAATGTAATCATCGCCGACGAACCAACCACCGCTTTGGACGTAACCATCCAACTCCAATATTTGAACCTGCTCAAGGATATTCAACGGGAGACTGGGATGGCGATTATCTTCATCACCCACGACTTCGGCATCGTGGCCCGTATGTGCGACCGGGTCGCGGTGATGTATGCCGGGCGAATCGTTGAGAGCGCGGATGTCCGTAGTCTATTCAACAAACCGACCCACCCATACACCCAAGCCTTGATCAATTCAGTGCCCCAGATGGACCGGACCGACCGGTTGTTCTCCATCGACGGACAACCGCCGGCTCTTTGGGACTTGCCAGAGGGTTGTCGTTTTGCTGACCGGTGCCAACACGCACGCCCACAATGTCATCAGGAATACCCGGGCGTTTTGAGGGTGGGGGAAGGCCATGTTGCTTCATGTTGGATGCTAGACCAGTCCTGGTCTAACTCGGAGCAGGAGGTTACGGCATGAACACGGAACTGCTCCGCGTTGAAAACCTGAAAAAACACTTTCCGGTCACCAAGGGTCTTATACTTCAGAAAACGGTAGGCCACGTCCAAGCCGTTGATGGCATCAGCTTCAGTATAAATCACGGTGAGACGCTGGGGCTCGTGGGGGAGTCGGGATGTGGGAAAACGACGACTTCCAAACTGATCCTTAAGCTGGAGAAGCCAACCGAAGGGAACATATATCTCAATGGAGAGGATATCGAGTCCTTTCGGGGACAGGGCCTCCGAGAATTCCGTACTCAGGTGCAGGCAGTCTTCCAGGACCCTTGGTCATCCTTGAGTCCTCGCATGAAGGTAAGGGATATAGTGTCCGAAGCGCTGGTGGTGAACCGGAGCGTTTCCCGCCAGGAAAAGGATGACCGTGTCGAGGAAGTACTGAATCAGGTTGGTCTCCATCAGGGACAAGCCGACCTTTATCCCCACGAATTCAGCGGTGGCCAGAGGCAACGGGTCGCGGTGGCCAGCGCGTTGGCGTCGTATCCCAAGTTAATCATTCTCGATGAGCCCGTATCGGCGTTAGATGTATCGATTCGAGCGCAGGTAATGAACCTTTTGGTAGATCTCCAGCGAGAAACCGGTGTCGCGTTTCTGCTGGTGGCTCACAATTTGGCAACTGTACGGTATATGGCCCACCAGACGGCGGTCATGTATCTAGGCCAGATTGTGGAGTACAGCCCCACGGAAGAACTGTACGAGAACCCGCTCCACCCCTACACCAAAGCCCTCTTCTCCGCGGCCCTTCCCGCTCATCCCGACGACCAGCGGGAGGAGATTGTTCTTACTGGTGAGGTTCCCTCGCCCATCAATCCCCCTTCAGGCTGCCGGTTTCATCCACGATGCCCCTTTGCCATGGATCGGTGCGCCGTGGAGATTCCACAACAACTGGACAAGGGCAACGGCCACCTGGTGGCCTGCCACCTTTACGACTAGGGTAATTGTTGCCTCGCTGCCCGGTTATCAGGGATTGTTCCTTGTCGCCTCGTTCGGATCGAGGCCAATGCGACGATGCACGTCATCCCGTGCATAAGATGCGTACAGCCAGCGGTACCCTACTAAAATTTCGACCGGAACGAACCCAAAACCCGTTGACCGGCCACCAGAGCAACAGCCATCGCGCCGCCGATTAAGGCTCCTACCCCGGCTCCGGCCGCTATGCTCATGGCGATGAAACTTATTACCTCTAAGAGGCCCACGCCGTACTGCCCGCCGCCCAAGACCAAGACCAAGAGCATTCCTGGAACCAGACCGATGAATGCTCCCAAGAAAGCGCCGGGCATTACTCCCCGTTGAAAGGACTCGCCAGAATCCCCCAAGAATCGTACTGTCCGCCTCATTGATACCGTACTCCAATACCGCTTTCGAGCGGCTGCGCAGGCTCCAGCCCGCTTGGACGCCCATAGAGGGGCCTAGCGGATGATATTTAGCCTGCCGTCGGTGGTGTGTGCATATAGCCTCCCTGAGGCGAAACTCAATGGCCCCGACAGAGGGGCGTCGAGCATGATGTTCCACTCAGTTTGCCCGCTGAATCGGTTGACCGCATATAAAGCGCCGTCGGCAGTGCCAAAGTACAAACTTTGGCCGATGACGATAGGTTGCATCAGCATGGCGGCAGGCGTTTGAAACTGCCACAAGATGTCTCCTTGAAGGGGATCCACCGCGTAGATGCCGCCCAAGTCGCTGCCCAAGTAAAGTCCCTCGGGCGTTGCCGCCGGTGCAACTAGGAAGTCTCCCATGCCTCTTGACAAGGACACCCTCCACTCGAAGCCGGGTTGGGCGGGAGGCGAGGGTACCGGCGCCTGCCAGATCCATAGCTGGGCCCAGACTAAATTCAACGGGTACTCACCAGGCAACTCCCTGGCATTGGCATCAAAGGCCAACAGATCGCCGTCGGAAAGAACGTAGATCCGGTCATTTCCAATCACCGGATGCTGAACCAATAAACTTCCGGTCCGGATCCGCAATCTCTTGTCGCCAGTCCTCGCATTCTGCACGAATATGTTTCCTGCCGAGGATCCAACAACAACCTTGCCCCGGTAAACTGCGGGAGGCTGGACCACCGATGAACCCACATCCAGCTTCCAGATCTGCCGTCCCGATTCTGCATCGATCGCGTATACCTTACGGCCCTGGGCAGCGGCGTAGACGATGCCTCCATCGACTGCCACCGAACCTATCAAGGGACTGTCGGAATCAAACTCCCATCGTAAGGCGCCGGATTTCAGGTCCAATGCCAGGAGCCGCTTGTCTTGCAACGGGACGTAAAGGTTTTGGCCAGCCACCGCGGGAGTCCCGTGGACCGGTCCCGCGGTTGGCGTTTCCCACCTCGGTTCACCGTTGTTCCCGTCGAAAGCAGTGACTTTGAAATCGCCGCCGATGTAGACGACACCTTCCACGATGGCTGGAGATGACCGAGTCGCCACACCCAAGTCATAGGTGTGGACGATCTCTCCTTTGAGTGCCGGGGATGTTCCTGCGATATATCCAGAGCCATCCGGGTTGGCGCCTCTCATGGACCATTTCTCGGGCGATGATACCGATGTGAGGTTGGACGAAGGGGCTTTAAGCCAAATGATGGGATTAGGCACGTACGGGTAGTTGAACCAGACTAGCGTCGCCAGGGCAAGTCCGGCGGCGAGCCTCAATACCCAGGTTTTTCGTCTCGCAGAACCTGCAGCGCGAGAAGACCTGGCCCATCGGGGAAGTGCACTTAGGCGTCGCTGGCAGGTCCGGCAGACGTATTCATCTGTTTCGTTCTCCGTCCCGCAGAATGAACATACATTTTCTCTAGGCATAGCTGGCTCTGCCACACAATCTTGTTTCCAGTGGTTTCTAGATATTAACTCAAATTTCCCACGACGGTCTCCGCCTTTACGATTTTTCGCTCAGAAGGACGATGACATCCTCGACAAGACTGCCATGGCCATCACCCATTGGGTGGATAGGTATGGTGATTATCGGATGGCTTGGCACCACGGGATTCTCTTCCACTTGGAAACGTGGTTGGAGTTAGCCGAGGTGTCCACTGTCGTCAGGACTCATAGCCCTGAGATGGCCACTGCCATCGGTGAGTTCTTGGAACGTATGCTGGACTGACGGAATATGACCGACTTTCCAGCCAAAGTGGGGCAAACCGATTCAGCATCAGTTGCGGCTAGGCCCACTATCCCTTGGAAATGAGCTGTCCTAGGCTCAAAAATAGGCTACAATAGGCTCTGATGCGCCGGTGTAGCTCAGTGGCAGAGCAGCTGTTTCGTAAACAGCAGGTCGCGGGTTCGATTCCCATCACCGGCTCCATTGTTTTGAAGCTAAATGAAGCAGATTTCGGAAAATCGGAGAGGTCGATAACCGAGAAATGCCCACCAATTTTTAACCTCGCATAAATTTCAGGCGCAAAAAGGCCCTGGCTTATGGCCGGGGCCTTTGCTATTTAATAGCTATGAAGAAGTTGG
>Ga0207966_1001952_pt1 | contig 10895 bp, 9 predicted proteins | sample Knorr_S23_td_NAD_FD_185611 | JGI IMG/M metagenome (GOLD analysis project Ga0207966, IMG submission 185611) | Marine microbial communities from Southern Atlantic Ocean transect - Knorr_S23_td_NADW_ad_2500m_LV_B (SPAdes) (version 2) | ecosystem: Environmental > Aquatic > Marine > Oceanic | place... | reverse complement strand
CAGCGAAGTGGGATTTTCGCATGACCGACGCGACGACGACGACGAGAGGGAGTAGCGGCCCTTGGGTGACAATCGACCGGTGAACCAGCAGGTCGGTCTTCTGGTCGGCGTCGGGGAACCAGTTACCGACGGCGAGACCCACTACGAGAGCTACGAACCCGATAATAACCAATAACCACGTGAACAGAGTTGCTCAGATCGGAAATGAACGACCAGACGCAGGATCAATTTTTGCATATCTGCTTACGAAACCTTTATAGGAAGCTACCACTCCAGCAATAAAACCTGATCCTGGCCAACCGAGTATGTAATACTTAAGAATATAGGATGTTGCAAGTCCGATAACCATGAATACCCAGAGTATTATCGAGCATGTAGCAAGTACATTGACAAGGGTTCTCATTCGACAACTCCGTGACACCGACATATAAAGCTATCTGTCAGCCTTGCTCAACACCGAAGGAGTGCGTCTTTGGGGGCGTATTTATCACCTATGGGGTGAATCCGAGTTCTTTGGCCTTCTCAAAATCCCGCTCCGCTTCTTTTGACTTACCAAGTTCTTCGTAAATCAACCCTCTTAGGTAATAACCCACGGCGTATTGTGGATTAAGTCGGGTAGCCTCATCTAAGTCCTTAATTGCTCGATCAAACTGTTCTAGAACACCATAGGCACTACCCCTACTTATGAAGGTTGCGGCAGACTTGGGGTCGAGGCGTATGACTTCGTCGTAGTCCTCTATCGCCCGCTCGTACCTGCCCAAGGCAGCGTAAGCCCACCCTCTGGCGATATAGGCGTTAGAGTTCCGGGGACCGAGCCTTATGGCCTCATCATATTGCCCTATAGCCCCCTCATGGTCACCCTGTTCCGCGAAGTCGATTCCTTTCTCGACATAGTCGTTGGCCGATCTTTCAGAAATCTGTGTAGAGGGTTGCGTGGTTGGTGCGGGAGAAGGGAGAGTGACGTTGCGGACTAATTCAGCTGCCTTTTTTCTATATTCCTTGTACTTGGCATTGTTTGGGTCAAGATCTATAGCCTTATCCATGTCTCCTAGCGCAAGGTTGTACTGGCCAAGGTAATCCCCGTAGACAATTCCCCTGTTGTAATAGAGTGTTGGGTACACTGGATTGAGTCTTATGACTTCGTTGTAGTCCTCTATAGCCCGTTCATATTACCCTAAACCGGAGTACGCTGTGGCTCTGTTGCTGTAGCCTGCTGCTACTTGCGGTGCGAGTTGTATAGCCTTATCAGAGTCCTGTATCGATTGCTCGTATTGTCCTAAGTCGTTATAGAGAGCGCTTCTGGCTATGAAAGCTTCTACAAGCCGTGGTTCTAATCGGATGGCTTCTTGTAAGTCTTTTAATGCCTTTTCGGACTGGCCGATGTGGTAGTAAAGGAAAGCTCTGTTTACGTAAGTTTGGGTGGCCGAAGGTGCGAGTCGAATTACTTCGGTGTAGTCCTGGATAGCTCGTTCAACTTGACCTAGTCTGACGTATGCAATGCCCCTTTTCATGTAGGCGATGTGGTTTTGTGGGCTGAGGCGTATGGCCTCATCGTATTCTTCTATCGCTTTCTGGTAAATCCCTTGAGTAACATATTTGTTGCCACTCTGTAAATGACTGTTGGCACTTAGAGTGACTTCAGGTGTGGACGTAATGGTCGGCGGCAATGGCTTAGCCGAAAGGGCAGGCAACAGAGTCGGGATAGCTAAAGGTGTCAAAGCAGCAATGGTGGGTAGTATTTTGACCTCAGGAGGCAGGGTATCTGAAATCTGACTTCCCCCACCGCAAGCTACCAGCAGCAACATAAATGCTGCGGAGAGAAGAAATGATATTGTGAGTTTGATATTAATCTCCCGATCCGCCAGTTGTACTAATACCTCTATGGGACTCCTAGCCGTTAGGTTCCATCAGTTACGGCTAATCACTTACAAAGCCGTCTCAGGATGGTGCATTTATGAGCGCACTGAATTTCACTTGGGAAATATCGTATGCATATTTGAGGAGAAAACACGCATGACCTACTTCTACAGCCACTACAGAAAGCCGAAGCAAGGGAACCTACTGAAGGTGAGGGACCTGGCCATAGAGACTCGAAATAAAATGCCCAACCCGGGATTCGTCACCGCCACGATCTCTGTCCCGCAGCCTGTTGTCGGTTCAAACATGATTGTCAGCACGACCATTTTCGAATCCGTAGAGGAGATGGACAAAGCCCTAGACTACAACGATACAAGCGACGAAGTCCTCGGGCGGATCCAGTCCGTGGACGCGCTCTGCGAGTCATCCGCTTCGGTCATAGGCAAGGTGCTTCACAGTGTGACCCCCCAAGGATTCGTGCCGAAAATCTGCGTTAGAGACACCGTGACGGCCGCGGATGGAAAGCTGGCCGACCTGATCGCGTTCTTCTCGGAAGGCATAGAAGGTGACTGGGGAGGCGTTGCCAAAGGAGCTTCGGTCAGCATGATCCTGGGAAGGCCCAACATCAACTCAATACGCATCACCGCCTTCTTCCAGAGCCTTGCCGACTTTGACAAAGCGGACAGCGCTATCCGGTCGAACAGCCCTGGGTTACAGAAGTTGTTGGAGCTTCGTGCCAGTCCTTCAAGCCGTGCTGTTTCACGCGTCCTTTCGTTCACTCCGCCGCAGGCCTGACCCGACCGGATAATCGAAAACAAGGATGCTTTCGCCTCCTCACTAAGCCAGTTCCACCCTAGTGACCTATTTCAAGACGATTTGGCTATGAATCTCTGCGATTATGGTGTCCAGGGATGAAAATAAGGGAGGTGAAAGTTGGCTGTTATGAATGATTGATTGCTCACGACCGTTCACGTGGGTTTGGATACGGCTCAACTTCTGGGCGGAGTGTAGCTGAGGCTGCCGGCTTTCTTCAACGCCTCCACTCCGTCCTCTATGGTCATGAGGGGGGTTGTCCTGATGTTGGTCACCCCTCCGCCGGCAGCAAGGATCATGGAGACCGAGGCCGCGGTGAGGTTGTCGGGGAATTCTACGATGAGGACCAGGTCACTTTCACCGAACGCAAAGAAGGCGGACTCTATGCTTCCGCCGGCTGCCTCAAAGAGGGGCCTCACGACCTCCAGCCTGTCCTGGGGGTCTTTGATCTGGGCCGCCCACGCGGCGCCGGTGTAGGATCCTGTCAATAGATAGTGTGCCATGGAGTTCCTCCTTGTTTTCTATATGCATCCATTGAATGCCATGTCGAAAGGCCTACGGTCTCGGGCTGGTTAGATCCACTCCCACAGGCCTCTTGTACCGATACCTTGCCCGTGAAGTTTATCACAAACACAGGCTGGATCGAGAGTGAAATGCTTGAGAGACGGTGAGCCAATAGTCGGAGACAGTCGATGCAGTGGAGACAGAGGCGGCTTAACCTTTGCTCCAGATACTATGGCCTAATCGTGACAGATTACCGCTGGAAACAGGTCTGTTATCTAGACCCATAAGGACGACCGCCTGCCTCAAAAGGCAAGGCACCCATTTATCGAATGTGGTGAGCCGATCCTGAATCTCGGCTCGGTAGGTGTCACGGTAGGTGTCAACAGGCTTTTAGCCGTTTCAGTTAATGAGTTAGCGGCGTTCGATTTAGCTTTGAAACTGGCGGAGGGGACAGGATTCGAACCTGCGATACGCGTAAACGTATGCTTGTTTTCAAGACAAGTGCTTTCAACCACTCAGCCACCCCTCCGCAAGGTGTTTGTGTCGGTTGCTTAGCTGCTCTCTGTTCAGAGAGCCACGTGCGGCCAGCAACCGATTCAGGCAGTGTCATCGTCCGCCGCGGTTCTATCAGCGAACTGGTAAAAGCGCCATATCTAATTCTACCGTAGCATCGCCTTGCATGCTAGATACCAAGTCGGCCAGACGGCGTTCCCTTTGAATGGGGATGGTTGAAAAAAGCAACGGGAGATGTTGTCCTCTAGCTACGAATTTTTATCGAGCAGCCGTAACCATAGTTTCAATCACCTGAATGGAAGTCTCACAAATTAGAACATATGTATTTACTTCTCTGGCCTCTCGTGATATAATCGAAGCACGTTTCGCCGGCATTGAAGGCACCCTGCAAGGTCCCTATTCCGGCGGCAAACTGGCCCTGTTTTGTCCCAATAAACAACGGTTCCCCAGAGGTTAAGGAGACGCCCTGCATGATAAGGTGAGCTTGCCGTGAGATACTGTGATTTGCCGAATGAATTGAATTTGATGAGGAACATCTCTGGAGCTGAAAATGGACAAGAAAAAACTAGAAGCCCTGGAAGTAGCAATAGGACAGATAGACCGCGAATTCGGCGGTGGCACGATTATGCGTCTGGGCGTGGATAGCGGGGCGTCTGCCGTGGCATCCATACCCACAGGGTCGCTAACCCTGGACCTGGCCCTGGGTATCGGCGGCATCCCCCAGGGACGGGTGATTGAGCTATTCGGAACTGAATCGTCGGGTAAATCAACCCTGGCATATCACATGATGGCATCGGCTCAACAGCAGGACGGGGTTGCCGCCTACATCGACGCAGAACATGCCCTGGACCCCAGCTACGCAATCAAGTGCGGCCTTGACCTGGACAGCCTTCTGGTGTCCCAGCCCGACAGCGCCGAGCAGTGCCTGGAAATCTGCGAGTACCTGGTGCGAAGCAGCGCAGTCGACATCGTAGTTATTGACAGCGTTGCGGCGATGGTGCCCAAAGCAGAGATCGACGGCGACATGGGAGACACTCACGTCGGACTACAGGCGCGGCTCATGTCGCAGGCTCTTCGCAAGTTGACCGCCGCCATCGGGCGCTCGAACACCTCTGTCGTCTTCATCAACCAGATTCGCGAGAAGATCGGCGTCATCTGGGGCAGTCCCGAGACCACCCCCGGCGGGCGCGCTCTGAAGTTCTATAGCTCCGTTCGCCTGGACCTTCGCAGGATAGAGTCCGTCAAACAGCAGGGCGAGATCGTCGGCTCCAGGGTCAGGTGTAGAGTGGTCAAGAACAAGGTCGCTCCTCCCTTCCGAGTCGCCGAGTTCGACATCATGTTCAATCAGGGCATCAGCAAAGAGGGCGAGCTCGTTGAGCTAGGAGCCGAGCATGACGTCCTCAAAAAGAGCGGCTCTTTCTACTCCTTCGGCGAGACGAAGCTGGGCCAGGGCAAGGAGAACGTCAAGATTTTCCTGAAAGACAACCCGGACATCGCTCTTCAGATTGAGGCGCTGATAAAAGCGGCGGTAGAGCCTGCTCCTGAACAACCACCAGAAGATCAGGCAGAGGAAGCGCTGGCAATTGTTGGAGTTGAAGAGGGCGACTAGAATTCCTCAGTTAACTCCAAGCCTGAATATCCGAATTGATGAATGAGAGGGTTCGCATAACTGGTCATAATGCCATGTTGCGAATCTTCTTGGTTTCCAGATGAATTTCAATTCTATGTGAGGGTCACCACCAATGCAGTCTGAAGTCAGCCGCTCTGGGAAATAAATTTCAGCCGTCGGCCACCTCGCCATTCTGAGTCGCGGCGAAGAATCTAGTCATAATAGAACAACGGTTGTGCTACACGGAATCAGATGCTTCACTCCGTTTTGAATGGCATTTTGAACTTTGATAACAATGAAACTCCGTAAACCGATTAGGTCATGAGCGACGACCGACAATACCAGAAAGCCCGTGACGCGGCGTTGCGACTGCTCACTCACCGGCCCCGCAGCGAATCCGAGGTGAGCATTCGATTGGCTCAACGCTTTCCAGAGGACATCGTTGACCGAGTTGTCGCCTCTCTGCGAGAGCAGTCCTTTCTCAACGACGATGAGTTCGCTCGCCTGTGGACCGAAAGCCGCGACAACCATAACCCTCGCAGCGCCGCCGCGATTCGGCGAGAATTGTTGGGAAAAGGCGTCTCCAAGGCTATCGCGGAAGAGGCCGTGGCGGACGTGGACGACTCTGATGGCGCCTACCGTGCCGCAGTCAAATTCTCCCGACGACTGGCCGGGGCGGAGTATGAGTCCTTTCACCGCCGACTGTGGGGGCATCTACAACGTCGGGGATACAACGCGACGGTGTCACGTCAGACAGCCGCTCGTCTGTGGGAAGAAGTAGGCGAAGACTCGAACACTTCTGAAGACTCAGAGATCGAATGAACATTCGGCTTGTTGGGGCGCGAAGATGCGCCTTCGCCCTTGACGAGTTGAACCGTCATGATGAACGAAGTGACGCATCTGGGGCAGTCAAGTTCAATCGCTGCGTTGCTGACGCCAGATTCTTCATTGCAACTCAGATTGACGGACGTCGAAGAAGGGGATTTCCACATGGATGAGCTTCCGATTCTCGATGCGTACTGGGTCAAGCCAGGCCAGATTATTGCGGGCGAGTATCCCGGCTCCGACGACACCGAATTTGCTCAGGCGAAGTTGCGCTCGCTGTTGGAGGCGGGCGTATCGGTGTTCTTCGACCTCACTTCAAAGGGTGAACTGGAACCTTACCAGGACGCCCTCGCTAAAGAGGCGGAACGCTTCGGTTCCGTCCCCGAATACCAGAAGTGGCCTATTCGTGACATGAGCGCGAGCACAGTCAAGGAAATGACCGAGCTATTGGACGCCATCGACGAGTCGGTGGATGCAGGAAAAACGGTTTATCTGCACTGCGCGGCTGGTCTCGGAAGGACAGGCGTGGTTGTCGGATGCTACCTGGTGCGCCACGGAATGTCTGGCGAGGAGGCGCTTGAGGCGATTCCGCGCATAAGACGCCGAGACATTCCTGGACAGACTATGGTCTCACCCGAATCACAGGCCCAGCTGAACATGATCCGAGAGTGGGGTCAGTGACTGGAACCAGCGTTGTCCTCAGGTCCGAATGTGTCCCGCTTTCTCTGCTTGTGTTGTCTCTTAATGACCCGCTATGATCGACTATCGGAAGCGCAGGTAGTTCAATACGATGGTTCGCCAGCTTAATTCGGCGTCGAACTGTTCTAATTGGACAACGCGCCATCAGGCTTGGCCGAGAATTTCCATTACCAATGTCAGCTGAAACTGCTCGCGCCAGAAACACGATTGTAGCGCCAAGGACAATACATGGCTCGTCTATTCGACGTATTCGCCCATCGTTGGGCAGTGATGGGTCTATGGTTTGTCGCCAGTGTATTCGGGATCATGATGGCGATCGCCGTGGGAATTCTCCTGCCCGCGATCAGCAGCGAGCTTGACCTCACCCCCAGGCAACAGGGGTTCTTCGGTTCATCTGCCTTTGTTGGCAATCTTTTTCTGGCGCTTCCACTGAGTTGGTGGATGTCCAGATACAGTCCGAAGATGCTGACCACTGTGACTCTGGCATTAGGGGCAATCTTCCTCTTTGTTCAAGGCTCGGCGGCCAGTTTCGCCATACTGCTTATTGGTCGCCTCGGTTACGGCATCGTTACACTTGCCCGAGAGCCTGCACGGGCGCTGCTCATGCCACAGTGGTTCGCCCCACGAGAATTCATGGCCGTGAATAGCGTTTACAACGCACTTTTTGGAATCGTCGTCGGTGGCGGACTGTTTGCGACTCCGTTCATCCTCGCTAGAGCCGGGGACAACTGGAGAACCGTATTATACGTGTTCTTCACACTGCTCACGATTCTGACAGTGCTCTGGATGATTCTTGGGAAGGAACGTGCGAACGATCGCGATACATCGCAAGAGTCCGGGGGAGAGTTCGATCTTCTCAGACGTGTATTGGGCTACAAAGATCTCTGGATATCCGGGTTTGGATTCTTGGGGGCCTCTGTGGGATGGTCGGCTTTTTTGAATTTCTACCCGACGCTGATGTTGGAAGCCAACCAGGTGTCGCTGAATTGGTCTGGGGCGATCTTGGGGGTCGGCATTCTGGCTGGCGGAATCGCAGGCATTGCCTTGAGCAACATTGTCATGGCCATCGGCTCAGGTCGGAGAAAAAACACTATCCAGGCTCTTGGGGTTCTTATGGCGGTCTCATACTTCGCCATGACACTGGTGGACTCTGTCCCTATTCTTTTCGTCATTTCAGCCCTGAATGGAATAGCCTGGGGTTTCTGGCCGATATTAAATTCGGTGCCTTTCTATCTGCCGGGCATACGAACTCGGGAGGTTGCAGTCGGTCTGTCGATGGTCATGACGTTGGCATCTTTGGGAACGGTCCTGGGGCCTTCTCTGGTTGGGATTCTCCAGGAGCAAATTGGTGATTTGGGATCGGCTCTGGGGATCGTCAGCTTTGCGCCACTAGCGCTGACCGTTACAGGAACGCTGCTGCATATCCGCACCGATCTGGAACCCGACCCTCCACCTGCGAACTGAGCTTTTCCTCCGGCCTGAAACATTCCCTTGCCTACTCGATCAAGTGTGCCTTCAGCACATCCTCATCTAACTCGACTCCGAGACCAGGTCCGGTTGGCGGCGTGATGAAACCGTTCTCGAACACAAGAGGTTCCCTGAAGATTGTGGCATGAAGCGGCCCCAGGTTCGCCTCCTGAATGAGGAAGTTCGGCGAGCAGGTGTCGATCTGAATTGCGGAGGCGGCGGCTATTGGCCCGCAGGCCATGTGGGGCGCGATCATCGCGTAATGGGCCTCGGCGATGCTGGCGATCTTCTTTGCTTCCGTGATTCCGCCGCACTGACCGACATCTAACTGGATGATCTGAGCCGCCTGTTTTTCAAGCACGTTCGAGAATTCGTACTTCGTGACAAGTCGTTCGCCCGTTGCTATGGGAATGCTAGTATGTGCGGCAACCCTCGCCATCTCGTCGACATTCTCTGGAGCGACCGGTTCCTCGAACCAGAAGGGGTGGTACGGTTCGAGAATATCCGCAACTCGGATCGCGCTGTAGGTCGTCAACTGGCCGTGAGTCCCGATCCCAACCTCAAGTTTGTTGCCGACGGCGTCCCTGATGCTCTTGAATATGTTCTCCGCCTTTTCGATCTCCCACAGTGGAATATCCCTGGGAATCGGATACTCCGGCATGAACGGGTCGAGCTTGCAAGCCGAGTTCCCCTCTTCGAGCAGCTTGATCGCGGCTTCTCCAGCAAGTTCAGGATGCTCCCGATAATCTCCCCTGGGCATGTAAGCATAGGCACGGAGTTTCTCGTGATACATTCCGCCCAGCAAGTTGTATATCGGCTGGTTCGTCGCCTTGCCCACGATGTCCCATAACGCCATGTCGATGGCAGAAATCACCGGCGTCGCGTGAAGGCTCGGATGCCGGAAATCATGGCGGGAAGCGTACATTCGATCCCAGATTCTCTCGATCCTAAATGGGTCCTGACCGATGACGTACTCGCGCCCCATCTCCTCTATCAGATTGATCTGTGATTTCAGGTCGCCCAGATTTTTCGAGTAGGTATTGCCGGTTATGCGCTCTCCCAAACCACTGATGCCTTCGTCGGTCACGATTTCCAAGAATAGCAGGTACCTGCCGCCTCTATACGGCGGCTCGTTCTCAACGACCATCGTTTTAAGATCAACAACTTTCAATTCAACCTCCCAGGCTTTGATTGCCAGATAATATCTGGTGTTTTATGAACACTCCAGAATTGGGCTACACAGAACTTATTACTGCAAACTGAGACTGTCAACTGCGACCAGCCATGGTATCGCAATGTAGGCGCAGGTGCGATCATTGGGTCATCAGTCGTGTTTTGGATAACACCTTCACGCCAGTATGCTTGAGCGAGACATCCAGTTGCCGCATAATAATCTCACGATTGCGATCCTATGAAATAGTAAGGTCAGTCAGTTCGTCATTCTGAATCGCAACGAAGAATCTGGTGTCAGTAAGGCAACGGTCGTAGCGACAACAACAGATGCTTCACTCCGTTCAGCATGACAGGCGGATTTTGATAAAGGGAGGCACACCTATGGTAGCGGGAGGAACTTTAAGCCTGATCCTGGTCGGAGTGTTCCTGGTGTTTTCAGCATTCTTCTCCAGTTCGGAGGCGGCGTTTCTGTCCCTCCAGCGCACGAGAATCGCCTATCTGGTCAGCACTGGAATACCCGGCGCCAAGCGTGTTGCCGACATGATCAGCCAGCCTGAGCGTCTGCTGTCCACCATCCTGCTTGGCAACAACCTGATGAACGTAGCGTTCACTTCAGTGGTCACAGTGTCAGCAATCGAGTTCGTGGGCGAGGGCAATCGGGGTCAGGGAGTGGCGATTGCCACGGCTGTCAGCACAGTGGCATTGCTGTTGGCCGGCGAGATCGTGCCGAAGACCATCGCCGTCCGAAACTCCGAACGCGTGGCCTTCATATACGCCCGACCTCTGAAGTGGACCGAGTATCTTCTGCTGCCCTTCGTCGTGTTCCTCCAGTGGATCACGCGCGGATTGAATGCCGTGCTGGGCGGGTCAGAACCAGAAAGCTCTATAACCGAGGGCGAATTTCGATCTCTCATCGACATCGGCGAGTCCGAAGGGACCTTCGAGCCATCCGAGGCTGAGATGCTGGAAAAAGTGTTCCAGTTCGGCGACCGTCATGTGCGGGAGGTGATGACTCCCAGGATCGAGATGGTGTCCATCCACGAGGGCGGCAACTTCCGCGAATTTCTGGACATCTACGCCAAGAACACCCACACGCGATTCCCCGTTTTCACCGACACCGTGGACGACATCACAGGCGTCATTTCGGCTAAAGATCTGCTGAACAAGATGGCGAACGAAGGTGTCGATTACGACGCTTCCGCAACCGACGTCCAGCGGGAGGCCTATTTCGTTCCTGAGACCAAGCGCGTCTCGGAGCTGTTCGACGAGCTTCGACAGTCCGGCCACCAGATGGCCATCGTCATAGACGAGTTCGGCGGCGTGGCTGGTCTGGTCACGCTCAAACGCCTTCTTGAGGTGGTGGTCGGCCCCGTGGGCGAGGAAGGCGAAGCGCCAGAAGAGGAGTTCCGCGCCATCGACGAGAACACCTTCCACG
>Ga0207966_1001951_pt1 | contig 10897 bp, 9 predicted proteins | sample Knorr_S23_td_NAD_FD_185611 | JGI IMG/M metagenome (GOLD analysis project Ga0207966, IMG submission 185611) | Marine microbial communities from Southern Atlantic Ocean transect - Knorr_S23_td_NADW_ad_2500m_LV_B (SPAdes) (version 2) | ecosystem: Environmental > Aquatic > Marine > Oceanic | place... | reverse complement strand
TTCATGACAAAGTGCGCCCTTATGGCGTGCTTCTGTTCATGATGATGGCGGCTTGGAGGCACTCATAATGCCGGGGTCGGTGGTTCGATCCCACCCATATTCCCGTTTGCGCATTCCACCCCGAGCAGTTGCCGTCTATTTATCGGCGATGACAAGAGCACCGGTACCCGCCCGGGCCGTGAGATCACGCTGCCGGCGGTGAACCAGTACACTCTTCAGGGTGAGCGGTTTTCACGGCTCGTTCGAGGCGAGCAAGAGACGAGTTTTCCGCTTGAAACAGCCCTTGCCAGCATGCACGTCATCGATGCGCTGTTTCGCTCGGAGCGATCTGGCGGCTGGGAACCGGTCCGACCCTGAGGCCCTGCCGGTTTTTCGGCTGCAGACACTGACCGATCCTTCTCGCTGTGCAATGGGCGGACCGGCGGTTAGATCTGATCCGAATCCCAGTCTCTCGGTGGCCACCCTGGGTGCTGGACGTTAAGTTACCCTCGACAGCCAGCCGGAATCGATCGGCATCAAAATTCCGGTGATAGCTAGCTTGAGTTTCTACCCTATGAGCCGCAAAACCCCCGTCCGCATATCTCGACTGGCCACTATTATGTTCGGCCGGCGAGCCATATCTCCCGCGCGAAACCTTTTTTTCTTGGAATCTAATTTTGACCGCTATTGGGGACAACTCTGGGGGCAACTCGCTAGATTAAGCATAGCGATCGCAATGATTTACCAGACGGACCAGCCCGCATCGACAAGGATGGTCTCGCCGTGAATCATCTTGGAGTCGTCGCTGGCCAGAAAAACGGCCGTGCCAGTCATGTCTTCCACATCAAGAAAGTCGATACCCGTGGGCGTCAAGGTCTTCATGAGTTCCACGTATTCCTCATTGCCAGGGCCGCGCACATGTGCATTTAATGCTGTCGCAACATTACCGGGTGCGATGGAATTGACGTTAATTTGATTCTTACCTAGTTCTGCGGCGAGCGCGCGCGTTAGGTTTACCAACCCGCCTTTGGATGCACAATACGCCGGGCAATTTGGAAATGCACCAGTACCGGCGATAGACGAAATATTGATGACTTTGCCGCCGCCACATTCCAACCAATGCGGAACCAGCGTTTTTACGAAAAAGAAACAGCTTCTGAGATTTAAGGTTAACTGTTCATCCCAAATTTCTTCTGTTGTTTCGATCACTGGAACCGTCCGAAACACGCCGGCATTATTGACGAGAATGTCGACGTTGCCCCATTCATCCAATACTTCCTGGGTGAGTTTTTCGATCTCGGTGACCTTCGAAACATCCGCCTTGAAAGATTTCGCCGTCCCGCCAGCAGATGTTATTTCCTTCACGACGTCGTTTGCTGAATTCTCACTTTTCAGATAATTAATGCCGACCTTAGCGCCTTCACGACCGAAGCGCTTAGCAATAGCGGAACCGATGCCAAGAGATGCGCCAGTAACGATGGCGACTTTGTTCTCCAGTCTCATAATGATCCTCTCGCAATGGTAGTTTCAGTTTCTGAGGGCGGCCGTTGCTGCCTCATCGATTTCCATAGTTTCAGTTACTACGACACCGTAGACATCTGCTGCGCGATTGCGGCTTACAAGCCCCTCCCGAACATCTCTGAGCACACGAGCGGGGTCGCGTGTTTTGGGCTCTCCATATCCGCCGCCGCCGCAAGCAATGGAGACTAAAGCTTCGCCGTCTTCGATCCATACCTGCGAACATTGATCGAGACGTTCCAACTCCCCTCCGCGTGTCCGTCGAAACTGGTCCGATTTAGCTGCCGCTCCGCCACCCCGAGCTCCGAGTGGTTTATGAATGTTGCCGTCGGCAACAAACCCCACTTCCATTCGACAGTTCACTGGTCTTAGTTCAACTTCAATGCCCGGTGCACCACGAAAGCGGCCCGCTCCTTCCGAATCCTCTATCAAGCGGCGGGTCTTGACCTGAATGGGTGTGTAAATTTCATCTAATTCGACGGAATCGATAAAACACATACCTCCATTTCCCGCATGCAACATAGTCATCCAAGCATCCTCTCGGGGGGCGCCGGCACCTGCTGTATGACCCAAAAACAGTTGATTTACGTAGGGTTTGCCGTTTCGCGGGTCGGTGCCTGAAACCACAGACGTTGAAGGAGGACAGAAACACCCGATCTCTCCCATCCCAAGTCCTTCCCCGATCTGTGCCATGGCTCTCATAGTGGAGTTTTGCACACGATCGGCGAGATTTGTCGTTGCCGCCGAACAACTGGTCGGGTGTCTTGGAACGCCGACCACGCCATTGTCTTTGAGATGAAGTTTTACTCGCCGAAATGCTCCTGCATTTTTCGGTACAGTGTTGTCGACCGAATTGAAAATACCGATCATGGTAGATGTGCGGGTACAGGCTTCAGACACGTTCAGTCCACATTGCATTGCCTCGGGGTTATCGGTTAAATCAACCTCAATATAGGCATTTTCTGGATCAATACTGACTTCTGAAGTGATAGTAATTCCATCCGGCGGTGTGCCAGGTATAGCGTCGTGCGTGGAATGCGCGATTCCGCTGCCGCCAGGCATACACTTGATGGCCTCGATCATCCGATCTTCCGAATAGTCGAACCATTGGTTGGCAAAAGCATGCAGGGTATCCCAGCCAACTTCCTCTCCAAGTGCCAATACCTCCCTTTCGCCAATAAACGCTGCTCCCAGCATGGCCAGAAAATCTCCATACCATTGGTCTGGCACGCGAATTCGCATACGACACATGCGGACGATGTCATCAATGGTCTGGTAGTTCTCAACCACCTTCACAGCAGGGAAGATCAACGCGCCTTCTTCATACACGTCTCGTGCGGTACCGTGATAGGTCGTCGGAATTGAATTGCCAATGTCCGCCTGATGCGCTTTCGCCAGCAGGGTGAAATGATGGTCACCGCCGCTGTCGATGACAGGCATCAACAGCGTATGATCCGCTGGATGAGAATTCCCGTGATACGGTGAATTGTGCAGGAAGACATCTCCTTTCTTGAGTGCTGGATGGAACGCATGCATAGACTTGGCCATGAGATCGGGGCCAGACAGTACGTGAATAGGGAGGCTTTCCTCCGCCGTTAGAAGTTCGCAATCTCGTGTGACGATGCAGCAGGAAAAGTCCTTCGCTCGATTGAGCACACCGGATCGGCCAGTGCGCAGCAGCGTATTTCCCATCTTTTTGCAAATTCCCCCCAATCGGTTGGAAAGAATTGCAAGTTTTGCACCATCCAAATTAGTTGTTGTATTGGTTTCCATGCCCGACTCTCACCTTACGGCATAATCATCACGCTACCATGTTCAGATCGATAAAATCGAGCTGCGGGATCGATAACTATCGTGGTAAACGGTGTTTCGATAATTGCGGGGCCTTCTGTTGCTAAACTCACCGGAATAGACTGCAACGGATAAACAGGCGTTGTAACCTCAGCGCCGTCAAAATATATTTCCCGCGATTTGGTAATTGATTTGGCTTCAATTTCTCGGAGACGGCTGCCGATATTTTTTCTCAACCTGCAGCTAACCGAGGATGTCCAACCGACCATTTCGACAATTGAATCCGGGTCATTTATGGCAAATATTTCTTGGTGGGTAGCGTGAAAATCTTTGATCAACCTTGATAAATCTGCAGGGTCTTCGAAATTAGTGGTTGCGAGAGGCACTTCGATTTCCCAGACTTGCCCTGCGTAGCGGGCTTCAACAGAAAACTCAATCGAGGACTCGATCGCTCCTGCACCGGGGCCATCGACAAACGCTTGACATCTATTTCTTAGTTGCCCCAGCACCTTGTTAACACCATCTTCGTCCCAATTTGCAGAAGTGGTGAAGAACATGGTTCGGTATTCGCGTGACAATTCTGAAATCATAGCCCCATAAGCACTCAGGCCGGCGCCTGTCTCAGGGATTAGCACGCTAGGGCACCCCAGCCGCCTGGCAATCCATGTGGAGTTCAAGCCGGCAGCGCCGCCTCCGCCGATGAGGACCGCATCTGCCGGATCGATACCCTGGTTAACAGTGATCTCGGAAATAGCCTGAACCATGTTTTCGGTAACTACGCTAACGATAGCCGCTGCCGCTTCGGGTATGCCAAAGCCAAGGGGGCCGGCGACTTTGTTCTTGATCACCGATCTTGCAGATTCCAGATGGAGTTTCAGCGCACCACCGAGAAAGAACTCTGCATCCAGATAGCCAAGGACAAGAGCGGCATCTGTCAGCGTCGGTTCTGTGCCGCCGATGTTGTAACAGACAGGACCGGGAACTGCGCCGGCGCTTTGTGGCCCCACGCGGAGAATTCCCCCTTGGTCTACACAAGCAATTGAGCCCCCGCCTGCTCCCACGCTCTTAATGTCGATCGAAGGAAAGCCGGTCATGTGACCTCGGAATTGTTGTCCGATCCAGGTCTCTCGGGTCCTGGGAATACGTCCGCGGTGGACGAGACTTACATCGTAAGTTGTTCCTCCAGTATCAGCGATGATGGCATTTGGTTCGCTGACTTCCTTTTGCGCATAGTGCCGCCCAGCAATCGGCGCCATTGAGGGGCCTGAATTGATGGCGTGAATGGGTTGAGTGGCCAGCTCTTCTGCGTCAATCATTCCGCCTTGGGAAGTCAGAACCAGTGTTCGACCGTTAAATCCGGCTTCGGCCAGACGTTGAGTCAAACTTCCCATGTATTTTGTCATCAGCGGTTTCAGTGAAGCGTCGATCGCCGTCGCCGAAGCCCGCCTGTATTCTCGCAGCGTTGGGTTTAAGACGTGGGAAAGAGAATAGGGCACATCGGGCAGGTTTTCGGACAGAAGTTGACCCACACGTTGTTCATGAACTGAGTTGGTGATCGACCATAAAAAGCAAACTGCAACCGCCTCAATGTCCTGGCGTTTTAACTCTTCAATAGCTGCGAGAACAGCACGGTCTTCCAGTGGCGTTACGATATTGCCAAGGCTATCAATGCGCTCAGGAATCTCATAGGTGAGTGCGCGAGGCACATAAGGCGCAGGATAGGGAACCAAAAAATTGAAGGGTTCAATGCGACCGCCTTCTCTCAGTACCAGTATGTCGGGATGGCCTGCAGTGGTCAGGAGGGCCGTTTTTGCAGTACTTTGTGTGACAATTGCGTTGGTAGCGTGTGTGGTTCCGTGAATGAACATCTCGCCGGAACTCAATAATTTGGATAGGGAGATATTTCGGTCTTCCGATGCCAGTTCGAGCGACTGCAGCACTCCAAGTATGGGATCTTCAGGCGTAGTCGGTGCCTTATACATGGAAAGGGTGCCGTCACTGTTTTCCACAATCAGGTCTGTAAACGTACCTCCGGTGTCACATGCAAAGCGCATCACTTTTCACTGAATGATTTCTTTCAATTGTACGCTGTCGTCAGAGCCACAACTATCTTATTTTAGAATTGAATTAGTTCGATTAACAATTTGCACGTGACGAAGATGGAATCCAAAAGTTTCGTCACCCCGTAACGAAGGACAAAAAATACTCAAGTGGTGTTCGTCTTCCAGCACTTCATACAGATGCCGGTCGTTTGGACCAACCTGGTAAAGATCACCGGACTCAAGTACCCATTCCTGCCCGCTAGTCATATCTGTCACCTTGATCACACCTGCAATCAGGTAGTTGGCTTCCCAATGGTTCTTGTACCAGAGTTGCGTGGGTGGGATAGCTTCGCCCCGGTTTACGTGCAATGAAAAACCCATGCCATCAGCGGCGGTCAGATACCGCGCTGTGTATGTAGCGCTTCTCGGCATAACCTTGTAGCGGTCGGTGCCCTTTACATCTTTAAGCGAGCGTATGAACATGACTGCCTCCTTTGTTGTCGTTGCAGATAATAAGAGCAGAGAATTTGGTGGAGAGATTGGGTTAAGGTTATAGCTTACGTTACAAATAGTGACAGGCGAATGGACTGACGGCTGGTAATGGAATCATTCTGGCTCACTTTCCCACTGCTCATTCTGGTTATAGTCTGGGTTATCTGGAAGGTATTTGTGTTCAAAGGTCTTCGTTGGCTACAAGAGAAATCGGCAGAGGACTGACTAAATGGACGTAGCGGGGGTCATTTGGTTAACCGTTTTCGGTGCCGCAGTGCTGTACTGTGGCATTTTTATCTATCGGTTTATTCGTGCCTACTGGAACGCTGACGGCGAGTAAATACCTCTGGCTGGTAGCTTCAGCGTCAAGGACTCCAGGCGCGACACAAACGGCACTCATCGTTGACAATTATCTGGCAGGCTGTAGGATCGCATGTCGCTTGTAGGAATTCGACCCTGTTATTGTTTGAGCAACTGAGCGTAATCATTGCTCAGTTTGCGTTTGTTGCATCAAAACCAGCTGCCCCAGCACAAGGAGGCATGTCGTGAAAATTGGAGTCATGATCTTCCCAACGGACAAGTCAATTCAGCCGATTCAGCTTGCAAAGGAAGTTGAAGCGCGCGGATTCGAGTCGCTCTGGTTTCCCGAACACAGTCACATCCCCGTCAGTCGCGAGACGCCTTGGGGTGGCAGAAAGGGTGCGCCACCGCTTCCGGAAATTTATTGGCGTGCACACGATCAGTTTGTCGGACTCGCAGCCTGCGCCGCCGTGACTGAGAAAATTCGTCTCGGTACAGGTATTACCCTTGTTGCGCAACGCGATCCCATCTGGCTGGCCAAAGAGGTGGCGAGCGTGGACATGATTTCCAACGGTCGATTTGAATTGGGTGTTGGTTACGGCTGGTGCGTCGAAGAAATGCGCAATCATGGTGTTGTCTTTAACCAGCGACGCGAGCTGCTACGCGAAAAAGTTCTATTGATGAAGGAACTGTGGACGCAGGATGAGGCAAGCTACCAAGGAGAACACATAGAGTTCGAGAAAAGCTGGGCCTGGCCAAAGCCGACGCAGCGACCGCATCCGCCGATTCTGATGGGCGGCTCGGTGGGGCCGAAAACTGCGGCGCACATTGCTGAGTTCTGTGACGGTTGGCTGCCTTTGGGCGGCGCGCATAGCATCGACTCTGGGCTTACCAAGATTAGGGATGCGTGCGTCAAAATTGGTCGTGATCCTGCAAGTATTGCGTTGAGCATGTACTATGCGCGGGGGGCTAACGCGGAGGACCTGAAGGCCCATTCCGATCTCGGCGCACTGCGGGGAATCTTGCCGTTGCCTTCCGAGGGCGCCGACGTCGTCTTACCGCTGCTCGACAAATACACTGCGTTTATGAATTAAGTCGTTAATAGTGCGAGGTTGGACGATTACAACCAGAGTTTCGGGTAGACCGCCGAATTCAGACTCGCAACCAGAGGATACTGGTGAAGAGGTTGCCAAGGCGAGCCGTGTCAGTGGTGGCTGGGCTAAACCTGATGACCCAATCTACAAGCAGGGTTGGACAATAGCACCAGTTATGTCAGGGAGACGACGGAAACGGTAATTGGGTGAAGGGCTAAGAATATTGAGGCGTGAGGGTGCGCGGATAGGACATCATTAATACCGTTAAAAGTTAACTTCTAACAGAGTAAAGATGTGCGCCAGTTAGCGACTTTATGGAGTTAACTGGTTAACCACCTGCTAATGAGATGTTCTGCTAGATTCCTGCTATGCCAGAAGACAAGAATCCGAAGTGTAAACGCAGCGCAGTTTTAAGGGTGCTAGGGATAGGCGGTGGTGCGGGATTCGTATTCGTAGCTTTCGTAGTAATACTGGCCATAATATGGGCTGTGGAGCCTTAGAAATCTGAATCGTGGAGCATTGGTCGTCTGAGTCGTGGAGTCTCAGGTCCAAATTCCTTGTTCTCCACCAACTCTTAAATCCAACGCTGTGTATATCCCCAAAATCCTCGTATAGCCTCGCTCGCAGCTCGTTAGGAGCGCAGGCGTTTGTTGGAACAGCCCATTTCTGGGCGTGGTATCCTGCTGTGCAAGTCTATGGCCCAAATTCGGGAGGGCTGCATGAACTGTTGCTCACGACATATAGGCGCTGCTCAAACGTGCTTCGGTTGGATGTCGAAGCATTATGAGCGCCGATACCGACGCAAAGGGCTCGATGACAACCAACTGCAACTTGTGCGCGAACTCGAATCGATGGGGCTCGATGGTCTCACCTTGTTAGAAGTAGGCTGCGGTGTGGGCGCTTTACACCAAACGTTGTTGGAGAAGGGGGCTTCGACTGCCACCGGCATCGACCTCGCACCGCGCATGTTGCAACTTGCCGAGAGCCGCGCCAAGGAGCACGAATTAGAGCAGCGCACGCAGTACCGGCTTGGTGATTTCGTCGAGATGAGTGAGTCGCTGGACAGCGTGGACGTAACGGTTTTGGACAAAGTGGTTTGCTGCTATCCTGACTCCAAGGAATTGATTCGCGCGACTCTCGATTGTACCAGCCGCGTTATCGCACTTACCTATCCGAGAAAGCACTTGCTCGGCGAAATCTACAATAAGATTTGGAACTTTGGCTTTTGGTTGTTTCGCTCGGACTTTCGTAGCTTCATGCATGAGCCTCGACTCGTCCAGGAATCTATCGAGGCGGGTGGATTTAAGCGTGTCTTCGACCGCGACTCACCGATGTGGCACACGCAAGTGTATGTCGCCGGTTAGTGGGTGCTGAGAAGCTCATTTAGGCCGATACTTACAGTTGGTGTAGTTACAGCAGGAACTTCATAGGCTGCTGTTGCCCGATTCCCTAAGGCATTAGTTACAGCATTGGTCATCGTAGCAACGTAAATCTATCCTCTCATTCCCAACATCCCACTAAAGCTGTAAACCTTTCTGCCATCATTCTGTTTCAAGCTTTCTAACATCGGCACATGCCTGCGTTAAGATGCCAGTGATTACAATTAGCTGATCCGCTCTGTTTGTCAGCTCGAGTAATGTTTCTACCGTGTACGCTCCCCAACGACTTTGCGTCAAATCATGACGCGCGCCCATGACTAATGTGTGCACGCCGCTGGCCAAAATTGCACCGCAACACATGGGGCACGGTTCAAAGGTCGTATAGAGTGTCAATTTCGAAAAATCAGTATGACCGAGCTGCTCGCCGGCATGACGCAACGCCACCGTTTCCGCATGAGCGGTCGGATCGGAGGTGGAAGTCACAAGATTGCGACCGCGCGCCACCACCCTTTCCACTCCGACCAAAATCGAGCCCACGGCAGCATTCCCTTCCGCTGCTCCTCGCTCCGCCTCCTCTAACGCGATGCGCATGTAATGTTCGTGATCAGCCATACACTACTAACTCTGCCCTTATCACAGCATTTCTAGTTTATCTATTCACACCACGCCATGGCATACTATTTCCCTGGCATACCGCCGGCGCCTATCGGTTTAATCGATTTTAAAGCCGTTGTAGCTTTCCACCATGGCGGCCCACTGCTACCCGCAGGGCAGGTGGCACCCTCTTGCGCACACATGACTATGAATTGATCAATACCCCGCAAATCACATGTCGTTGACGCTGCAGCCTCATCCCGCCAACTATCTTTGTAACAGGTGTCATTTTCCGCACAGCCTCTAAAACAGTTGGCAAGCCCGTAATAAGCTTCGTGATCCCCCTTATCTACGACCCATAGGTTTTCGGTGTTCCATCCAACAGGTGGGTTCCAACAGGCGGGATCATCTGTAAAATCAGCACTCCAAGCAGCTTATCCTTGCGGCGCGGTCTTCCCAAGTCTCAGCCCAGGCAGCACTCTGAAAAGCCAATATGCCTAGCACTACGATTAACATCTTTTCATTGTCTTTCTCCACAAGTTGATTTAGATCAGCCTCTATCGGGCCTATAAACACCATATCACACACATAAACAAAGTGGTGTAATCAGCTAGAGGTGGCGGTGTCACCCAATCTAGAGGTATGTTGCTGTCTCCAGGAAGGGCCGTCTTTTGACTTACGGTGACGGACGCACAACGGACCATATTCCGTCTCGCCGTTTTTGTCTCTTAGTGACCCAAGGCGGGCTTTCCTTCAACTGTCATTCCCATGTATGCGAGACAGGTGGGGTTGCTACTTGCTTCCCGACTCGCGAAGCTTCTCAACAAATGCGGCCACTTGTTCAGGCGGATTGCCCTTAATACGAGCGTTCGGACGTGTGCCGCCAAGAAACGCAATGACAAGCAAGATTTCATCCGGTTTGGGCGCGTCCGAAACCGAAATCGTCATGGCATCCATGGCGTCATAGTCCCAGCTATCCTCCATGCCACCGAAAATGATGTCGATAGTCCCCCCCATTGGACCAACTTTAGCGTTTCCCGGAATCAATGCAGGTCCACCGCCGGCTTGGCGGCGCATCGGCAGACCAACTCGGACATGGATCATCGCAGCACCCTGCTCCAGGTCCCCTGCGGCGCCAACAATCGCTCCTTTGCCGTAGGCGTGAGGTTCAATTTCTCCCAGAGCCTCCAAGGCTCGCTGGGTAAGCACCTCCCCAGCATCCACGGAGATATCAACCAACTCTGAAAAATCGTCGATGGGTGGTTTGCCAGCGAAGGGATTTCTGATAACCCCACACGCGGCAACCCGCCTTGTGGGCGACGGGAGTTTCCGGCCGCCTTCACTAAGAATATCATCAACAAAAATCGCAATTTTACGTAATTCCATAATTGGTATCTCCTTTGTTCGGTCTGAAATTTGACTTGTTCAATTTAAGGCTGAGACGCCAGCGCTAAGGCTTCCTCAGACGCTGTTTGCGCGTGGTGGAATTCGTAAGCTTGCAGATGCGTTAGCGCGATTTCGAGGCCGCGATATTTTGGCCCCCTTCGATTTCTGCGGTTTTCTGAGAGCACCACAACAGTCCCGGTCATCGAATCAGTCTGCCAATATCTCTTCGATCAGTCTCTGTACCGATAGACCTGCCGCAAAATCGGGCAAAGTATGAGTTTGGCCGTCAAGCATTGCGGCAAGTTGATCATATTGTCGTTGG
>Ga0207966_1001945_pt1 | contig 10910 bp, 7 predicted proteins | sample Knorr_S23_td_NAD_FD_185611 | JGI IMG/M metagenome (GOLD analysis project Ga0207966, IMG submission 185611) | Marine microbial communities from Southern Atlantic Ocean transect - Knorr_S23_td_NADW_ad_2500m_LV_B (SPAdes) (version 2) | ecosystem: Environmental > Aquatic > Marine > Oceanic | place... | reverse complement strand
GGGGGGGGTCTTGCGGGCCGGGGTGCATGGTATCCACACTCGAAGGGGTGTCAACAGCTATCGCGGCCAATCCAGAAACGCTTGAAAGTGGTGGGCGGTGACGGGCTCGAACCGCCGACCTACTGGATGTAAACCAGTTGCTCTCCCAACTGAGCTAACCGCCCCACGGGAACCGAAATCGGAAACCGGGAAATGGCTGGGAAATCCGATGAAAAATACAGGCCTTGGACAGAGAAACACAAGCCCCCGGCTTCCGGCGGGCAAAACAGTACCGGCTGCGCCGTAGGCACAGCCGGTACTGAATTCGAAATTGCAACGGCTTAGTTGACCGCAGCCTTCAATGCCTTGCCGGACTTGAACTTGGGCACATTGGTGGCAGCAATTTGAATTCGCTCACCCGTCCGCGGATTGCGGCCCATGGTGGCTTTACGGTGCGAAACGCTAAAGGTTCCGAAGCCAACGAGTCGAACTTCCGTGCCCCCTGAAAGGGAGGAAGTGATCGATGCTACGACACCGTCAACAGCTTTGGCGGAATCGGCCTTCGATAAACCAGTGCGGCTCGCCACTGCGGCGACAAGATCATTTTTGTTCAATGGAAAGCCCCCTCTATTAGGAAGTGTGTGGTCAGGATGGATCGTTAAAGCGAGCATTGAAACCTTTTAGTCATGCCCGCGAAACCCGTTGATAGCCGGGAGTTTACTAACTCCACGTCAAAGGCGTCAATTGCCGAGGCGCAGGTTTCCCCAGTTTTTTGCCGATTTTCCGTTCTTATTCCGGCACCACGTTGAAAAAACGGAACGAATCACCTATCCCGATGGGGACAATTTTTTCCTTTGAGAATGAAAAAGTGCAGGCGAATCCAGCATTCCCCGTCGATTCGCCGGCCCAACGGCGAATCGGACAGGCTATTCATACACCTTTGGATTGAAGAGAAAACCCTATTGCGGGGGGAAATCAGTGGGTAACGACGCCCGTGCCGTCGTCGTCCCCGTCGCCACCACCGGAAGCAAGAGAACTGGCTTCGAGATTCGCTTTCTCGTCCCATTCCTGCGCCGTCAGCGGTTTCGTCAGGGCATGCTCAAGAACCTCCTCGACTGTGGCGACGGGGACGATTTTCAAGGCCCGTTTGACGTTGTCGGGAATTTCGGCCAGGTCCTTTTCGTTTTCCTTCGGCACCAGTACCGTCTTGATGCCACCTCTGAGCGCCGCCAACAGCTTCTCTTTTAAGCCGCCGATGGGCAGTACCCGGCCCCGAAGGGTCACCTCGCCGGTCATCGCAACGTCTTTTTTAACCTTGATGCCGGTCAGAACGGAAACGATGGACGTGACCATGGCGATGCCGGCGGACGGCCCGTCCTTGGGCGTCGCACCCTCGGGAACGTGGACGTGGATGTCATTTTTCACGAATAGGGTCGGATGGATACCGAACTTATGGGCCCGGTACTGGACATAGGATTTTGCCGCCTGGATGGATTCGGTCATCACGTCGCCCAGTTTGCCGGTAATCGTCATCTTGCCCTTACCCGGCACGATGACGGCTTCAATGGAGAGCAGCTCGCCGCCGACCTCGGTCCAGGCCAGACCGGTGGCGACGCCGACCAGGTCATCAAGTTCGATCTCGCCGTAACGGTATTTGCGCACACCGGCCCATTTGTTCAAGTTTTTGCGGGTCACGGCGATGGTCTTTTGCTTGGCCTTTTTCTTTGCCTTTCCCTTTGACTTTTCCATATCCATCAAGATTTCCTTGATGGCCTTGCGGGCCAGGTTGGCGATTTCACGCTCCAGGTTACGGACCCCCGCTTCGCGGGTGAAATAGCGGATCAGGTCGCGTAGGGCGGTTTCGGAAATCTTCCATTCGTCCTTTTTCAGCCCGTGTTTTTTGATCTGCTTTAGGATCAGGTGCTGGTGGGCGATTTCGACCTTTTCGTCCTCGGTGTAGCCGGACAGGCGAATGATTTCCATCCGGTCCAGTAGCGCCGGCGGCATGTTCAGGGTATTGGCGGTGGTGACGAAAAACACGTCCGAAAGGTCGTAGTCGACCTCAAGGTAGTGATCGTTGAAGGCGTGATTCTGTTCCGGATCCAGAACTTCTAGCAACGCCGAGGCGGGATCGCCGCGCCAGTCATGGCCCATCTTGTCGACCTCGTCCAACAGGAACAGCGGGTTCGATGATTTGGCCTTTTTCATACCCTGGACGATCTTGCCCGGCATGGAGCCGATATAGGTGCGGCGGTGGCCGCGGATTTCGGATTCGTCGCGCACGCCGCCCAGCGACATGCGGACGAAGTTTCGTCCCGTCGCCCGGCTGATGGATTGGCCAAGGGACGTCTTGCCGACGCCCGGCGGGCCGACCAGGCAGAGAATGGGCCCGGAAACCTTGTTGGTCCGATGCTGCACGGCCAGGTATTCCAAAATCCGCTCCTTGACCTTCTCCAGGCCGTAGTGATCGGCGTGGAGGATTTCCTCGGCCAACCGGATGTCCTTTTTGATCCGGGTCCGTTTCTTCCACGGGATCGACAACATCCAGTCCAGGTAGTTGCGGACCACGGTGGCTTCGGCCGACATCGGCGACATGGATTTCAGCTTTTTCAGCTCGCCCAGGGCCTTTTCCCGTGCTTCCTTGGAAAGCTTGGTTTTCTTGATTTTCTCCTCGATTTCGGCGGTTTCGTCGCGGCCGTCCTCGGTTTCGCCCAGTTCCTTCTGGATCGCCTTGAGCTGTTCGTTCAAATAGTACTCGCGCTGGGTCTTCTCCATCTGTCGCTTGACCCGGTTGCGGATCTTCTTCTCAACCTGCAGAACGCCGATTTCGGCTTCCATGTGGGAGTAAACCTGCTCCAGCCTGTCTGCCACCAGTTCGGTTTCCAGAAGCTCCTGCTTTTCGGAAATTTTCAATGCTAGGTGCGAGGCCACTGTATCGGCGAGCTTGCCCGGGTTCTCGATCTGGTTGAGGGAGACCAGGACCTCCGGCAGAATCTTCTTGTTGAGCTTTATGTACTGCTCGAACTGGCTAACCACGGAGCGGCTGAGGGCTTCCAGCTCCTCGGTCAGGCTTTCGTCCTCGTTGATCAGCTCACCTTCGGCAAGGAAGAAGTCCTCGTTGTCGGCATAGCTGGTGATCTTGGCCCTTTGCACGCCTTCCACCAGCACCTTGACGGTGCCGTCGGGAAGCTTCAGCAACTGCAACACCGTGGAAACCGTGCCGACTTTATAAATGTCGTTCGCCGAGGGGTCGTCTTGGGCGGCGTTTTTTTGCGCCACCAGCAGAATCTGCTTATCGTCCTTCATGACGTCCTCAAGGGCGCGTACCGATTTATCGCGGCCGACGAACAGGGGCACGATCATGTGCGGGAAAACGACGATGTCTCGAAGCGGAAGAACGGGGTACATGTCGACTTGGTAGGTCACGGATTTTTTGCCTTTATAAAATGACGGCCGAATCCCCCGAACGGGGCAGGGAAAATTCTACTCTAACGACCGGGACAAGAAGCTCCCGGTAAAGGTGGTCTCATCAAGAACGCTATTCAAGGGAAAGGGGAATTTTCCGGTCCCCAGAATGGCCCGGTCAGGCACTGGTCTCCACCTCTTCCTGCCGGTCGGAATAGATATAAAGTGGTTTCGCGGTATCTTCGGCGACCTCGCGGCTGATGACGACTTCCTCGACCCCTTCGAGGGCCGGCAATTCGAACATGGTGTGGAGAAGAATGTTCTCCATGATCGAGCGCAACCCGCGAGCGCCGGTTTTGCGGTCGACGGCCTTGCTGGCGATTGTGAACAGGGCGTCGTCAGCAAAGGTCAGCCGCACGTCTTCCATCTCGAACAGCCCCTGATACTGTTTGACCAGGGCATTCTTTGGCTGGGTGAGGATTTCGACGAGTGCGTCCTTATCCAGGTCATCGAGGGTGGCCAATACCGGCAGACGGCCGACGAATTCAGGGATCAGGCCGAATTTCAGCAGGTCTTCGGGTTCCACTTCACGCAGGATATCGCCGGTATTGCGATCGTCGGCGGCGCGGATATCGGCGCCGAAGCCGATGGTTGTCCCTCTGCCGCGAGCGGAAATGATCTTGTCCAGCCCCGAAAACGCCCCGCCGCAGATGAACAGGATGTTGGTGGTATCGACCTGCAGGAATTCCTGCTGCGGATGTTTGCGTCCGCCTTGCGGCGGCACGCTGGCGACAGTGCCTTCCATGATCTTCAACAACGCCTGTTGAACGCCCTCGCCGGAAACATCGCGGGTGATCGAGGGGTTGTCCGACTTGCGGGAAATCTTGTCCACTTCGTCGATATAGACAATGCCGCGCTGGGCGCGTTCGACGTTGTAATCGGCCGATTGCAGCAGCTTCAGGATGATGTTTTCCACGTCCTCGCCGACATAGCCGGCTTCGGTCAGGGTCGTCGCGTCGGCCATGGTAAAGGGCACATCGAGGATACGGGCCAGCGTTTGCGCCAACAGCGTCTTGCCGCAGCCGGTCGGGCCAACCAGCAGGATGTTGGATTTGGCCAGTTCCACGTCGTTGTTCTTGGCGCTGTGGTTGAGGCGCTTGTAGTGATTGTGCACGGCCACCGCAAGAACCCGCTTGGCGTGGTCCTGAGAGATCACGTAATCGTTCAGCACGGTGAAGATGTCGCTCGGGCTAGGCACTCCGTCGCCGGATTTGACCAGGTTGGTCTTGTGCTCTTCACGGATGATATCCATGCAAAGCTCGACGCATTCATCGCAGATGAACACCGTCGGGCCGGCGATAAGCTTCCGGACTTCGTGTTGGCTTTTGCCGCAGAAGGAGCAATAGAGGGTGTTTTTTGAATCGCCGCCGGTGGATTTGCTCATGGATACCCCGTTCGGTTGACTGGCCCCTCCCCAATTCGCATTATTTTACCCGCTTGGGTTCGGCCCGCACAATCCCAAAAAAAACAGCAATCAGAACCAGTTAAGACTTTTTTGACATTCCGGCATGACGGAGAGTAGGAAAAAGTGAAGCCCCGTGAGTTTATTATTCAGGCATCAATAGACCGAAAATCCTTGTTGTTTCCTTAATCTTCGTCCGATTCCTTGTCGTCTTTTTTCGACCCGGCGTCCCCGGCGCCTCCGGCATCATCGTCTTCGTCATCGTCGTCGAGGGGTGGACGGCTGGTGACGACCTCGTCGATAAGCCCGAATTCGAGCGCCTCGGTCGGGCTCATGAAGCGGTCACGGTCGACGGCTTCCTCGATGACGCTCAGCTTTTGCCCCGTATGCTCGGCGTAGATTTTGTTGAGCCTTTCGCGCGAGGAAATGATCTCGCGGGCCTGGATCTCGATGTCCGAGGCCTGTCCCTGGGCGCCGCCGGAGGGTTGATGCATCATGATTCGCGAATTGGGCAGCGCGTAGCGCTTTCCTTCGACGCCGCAACTGAGCAGCAACGATCCCATGGACGCCGCCTGACCGACGCAGACGGTGGAAACGTCGGGGCTGATGTATCGTATGGTGTCATAGATCGCCAACCCAGAGGTCACGAGGCCGCCGGGTGAATTGATGTAGAGCGAGATGTCCTTGGACGGGTTTTCGGATTCCAGAAAAAGAAACTGCGCGCATATCAGGCTGGAAACATTGTCGTCAACGCCGCCCGTCAGGAAGATGATTCGCTCCTTCAACAGGCGCGAATAAATGTCATAGGCGCGCTCGCCCCGGTTGGTCGTCTCGACGACCATGGGGACAAGAGTGTTCATGTAAATCTCGATCGGATCACTCATCTTTGCGGCATCCTCTATCGGTCTCGCTGGCCTGGGGTTATTTGTCTTTCTTGGCGGCCTTCTTTTCCGCCGCCGCCTTGCCCTTGGCTTTCGATTTTCCGCCCGCCTTGGCCTTGGCCTTCGGTTTACCGGCGGCTTCATCTTCCATGGTCTTGATCAATTCGTCCTTGGTCGCCGTTTTCTCGGTGATCGAGGCCTGCTCGAGGATGAAGTTGACGACCTTTTCCTCGTACAGGGGGGCGCTCAGCTCTTCCATAGCTTCGGGATTGTTCTTGTAATGCTCCATCACTTCTTTTTCACGGCCTGGATGGCGGCGCGCCTCGGCCATGAGCTGGCTGTTGACATCTTCCTGACTGATCTGGACGTTGTTGGCGCGCCCGACTTCCGACAGCAACAGGCCGAGCCGGACCCGGCGTTCGGCGATTTCCCTGAAATCCTTCTTGTGTTCGTCGTCGGTTTTCTCTTCGCTCCCCTGCCCGGCATCCTTGTCCTTTTTCCGCTGTTCCTCGAACTGTTTCCAGATGGTGTCGAACTCCCGATCCAGAAGCTTTTCCGGGATTTCGAAATCGTGGGCGGCGGACAGCTCATCGAGAAGCGCGCGCTTGAGGATCATCCGCGACATTTCGTTGAATTCGCTTTCCTGCTCCTCGCGGATGGATTTTTTAAGCGCCTCGAGGTTTTCCATCCCGACCTTCTTGGCCAGCTCGTCATCAATAGCGGACGGCACGGTTTCCTTCAACTCGTTGACGGTGACGTCGAAAACCGCGTCCTTGCCCGATAGCTCGGCGGCGCCGTAGCTATCCGGGAACTTGACCTTGACCTCGATCTTGTCGCCGACCTTAACCCCGATTAGCTGTTTCTCGAACCCGGGAATGAAGGTTCCCGACCCCAGCGTCAGTTCATAGCCTTCGGCCTTGCCGCCGGCGAATTCCTCGCCGCCGACCCGGCCGAGGAAATCGATCACCAATACATCGCCGGTCTTGGTTTCGCGGTCGTCCTTGATCGCCGCCGAATCGCCTTGGGCCGCGGCGATATCGGCCAGCGTGTTTTCCATCGCCGCATCGTCGGTTTTCGGAATCAGCCGCTCGAGCTTGATTTTGGAAAAGTCGACGGGCTTGATCTCAGGCAGCAACTCGACGCCGATGGTGTATTCCAGATCGCCGCCGTCCTCGAACGAGGTGATCTCGATCTGCGGCTGCATGGCCGGCCGCAAGCCCTTTTCGGCGAGTGCCTGTTGCGAAGAATCGTTGACGGCGCGCTCTAGGACCTCGCCCAGGACTGAGGGACCGTATTTCTTGCGCAGCACTGACACCGGAACCTTGCCCGGGCGGAATCCGGGCATTTGCGCGGTTCGGGCCAGTTCCTTGAGCCGGTGGCTGATCTTTTCCTCGATTTCGTTGGCCGGCAACGCCACCTTGAACTCGCGGCTTAGGCCTTCGGATTTTGTTTCGGTAACCTGCATGGATTTCCCAGTCGCCAGAGACAAACCGTATATTTGGTGCGGGCGGAGGGACTCGAACCCCCACGACTTGCGTCACAGGCACCTAAAGCCTGCGTGTCTACCAATTCCACCACGCCCGCGAAACCTTGGTAAACCGCCACGTTTTCGATCGCGGGGGCGCAACTTTATACGATGAACCCCGGCTGTCAATCGTGGCGGCGAAATTCCCCCATTGCCATAAATCCGATGGGTAATTGGGTGTCCCGGCGTGCTGTCTCAGTCTTTCAGGAAGGACCGCATCCGGGAAGAAGCGTTGATCTTGCCGGTCGAGGTATAGGCCTCGTGGTTGTCCTCGATCCGGGTCAGGTCATAAAGGTAGTTGATCATGATGCCGGCCGAATTCCCGAGGCCCCGTGGGGAACTGTCGGCTTTCCAGTTCAGGCTTTCCATGCTGGCGCCGTTGGAGAGGTGAAAATGCGCCACCGGGTCCAAGGCGCGTTTGTTCAGGCCCTTTTCATTCATCAGATACCGGGTTGCCAACCCCATCAACGGCCCCCGAATGGCTTCGGATATTACCTGATCGTTCTGCCAACCGGGCATCGCCAGCAACGCCTTCAAAGACCCCTTGCCGCCCCCCTGCCGCCCGGCGGCGGCGCTCAGGGCCTTGCGGTCCCCGGCCGTCAACAACGCCGGGTCGCCTTCGGCCAGTTTTTTATCGAGCCAAGCCATGAAGCCGGGAACCGGCGACAGGGTGGCAAATGTTTTCAGCCCCTTGAATTCGGCGTTCAGGGTCGCGGCCACCCGTTTGATGAGAAAATGTCCGAAACTGATGCCGGCCAGCCCTTTTTGGGCGTTTGAGATCGAATAAAAGATGGCGGTGTCGGTTGTTCCGGGATCCTGGACCGGGGCGTTTTCGTCCAGCAACGCCTGGATGTTGTCCGCCAATCCGTTGACCAGCGCCACTTCGACGAAAATAAGTGGTTCATGCGGCATCCGGGGATGGAAATAGGCGAAGCACCGGCGGTCGGAATCGAGGCGTTTTTTGAGGTCGTCCCATCCGTCGATGGCGTGGACGGCCTCATAGGCGATCAGTTTCTCAAGCAATGCGGCGGAAGCGTTGTCCCAGGTAATTTGCATGAGCTCAAGGAAATCGACGTCGAACCAAGTCGTCAGCAGTGATTGCAAGTCCTGTTCCAGGCCCCGGATGGCCGAATCCCGGGATTTTAGGGCCAATAGATCGGCCCGCATGTCGACCAGGAACTTGACCCCATCGGGCAGCGCGTTGAATTGGGTCAGCAGCTTGATCCGGGGTGCCTCGAGGGCCTTTCTCAGCAACGCCTGACAATCGCGCCGGGCGTCGTCGTCCGCGGCCCGGCAAAGGTCTTCGATGGCGGCATCGACTTGCGCCGGGTCAACGTCAAATTCATGGGCCAGGACGCCGAGAAACCGCTCGCGCCCCATTGTGTCCAGCGCCAGATAGACATACCCCAAGGCCGCGGCCTGGGCCCGGGCCGAAACCTCGCCGCCCCGGGATTGCAGACAGTCCCGCATCTGTTGGTGAAGGGATTCCAGGTCGGCGTCGGGAAGATCGGGCCGGGTACCGGCCTGGGTGGCGTCGTAGGACGAACCGGCGATGTTTTGCCAGGCGTTTTTCAGTTTGCGCAGCGTCCGGTCCAGAAATCCGGTCTTCTCCGGTTCCGGCTCTGGGGACGGTTGGATGGCTAGGGCTTGTTCGTTCATCCGCCAAACATCTGCCGGTAGAGGGGCAATTTCAAGGCTTAGTGTCCGCCGTGGACCTTAATTGGCGCAGAATACCGGGTAATTTCGCCGGCAGATCCTCGGCGATCAGGCCGGGCCCGATGTCCTCGGCCAGGGCGCCATGCAGCCACGCCGCGGCGCAGCCGGCATCGAACGGGTCCATCCCTTGTGTCATCAGGCCCAGCGCCATCCCCGCCAGCACGTCGCCGGAACCGGCGGTGGCCAGATCAGGGGTGCCGCTGGCATTGATCACCGCCCGGCCCTCCTTCTCGGCGATCACCGTATCGGCGCCCTTGAGAAGCACCACCGCGCCGGTGAGCTTGGCGGCGGCGCGGGCCCGGGTCGGCTTGTCTCCATCGACGGAAAACAAACGCTTGAATTCGCCTTCGTGCGGGGTCAGCAGGCAGGGACCGGTGATGGCTTCGATAAGGGTTTCCGAGGCATCGGAGAAGACGCTCAGGCCGTCGGCGTCGATGACCACCGCCTTCCCGGCAGCGAGGGCCGCCAGGACCTTTTCCGCCGTCGCTTTGGTAAGACCGGCCCCCGGCCCGACCAGGACGGCGTTCTTGCGGGGGTCGTCCAGCAGGTCCCGGAAAGCGGCCACGTCCTCGACCGGCTTGATCAGGGTCCCCGGCTCTTCGGCCGCATAAACGGCAAAAGCTTCGGGCGGTGTGGCGATAGTCACCAGCCCGGCCCCCAGCCGCCGGGCGCCCAGGGCCGCCAGCCGGGCGGCGCCGGTCATCTCTGGCCCGCCACAGACGACGGCGTGACCGCGGCTGTATTTATGGCCGTCGGCGTCCGGCCACGGGAATTCCTGGAGCCACAAGTCCGGGCCGTTCACATAGGTTGCCGGCTTGATATCCTTAAGCACGCCATCGGGGATGCCGATGTCGGCGACGACAAGGCCGCCGGTCAATTCCCGGCCGGGCATCAGGAAATGTCCGGGCTTGGGGCGGAAGAAAGTCACCGTCACCACCGCCCTGGGAGCGGCCGCCAGAATTTCCCCGCTATCGCCATCAACGCCGCTGGGGATATCAATGGCGACGCAATCCAGCTTCCGTTCGTTAAGGGCCTGGACAATCTCCAGCGCCGCACCTTCCAGCGGCCGGGTCAGGCCGGCCCCGAACAACGCATCGACGGCCAAAGGACCGTCATCGAGAATGCCGGGCCCCAGAGCCTCAATCCCGCCTTGCCAGCGTTCGGCATTGTCGGCCGTGTCGCCTTTCAGGTTTTCGGCTTCCCCCAACAGCGCCACGCGCACCGGCCAGCCGTCGTCGGCCAGCAACCGGGCAACGACGAAGCCGTCGCCGCCATTGTTGCCGGGACCGGCGAGAATAACGACCGGACGGGGTTGCCATCTTTTTCGGATTTCACCGGCGATGGCGGTGCCGGCGGCCTCCATGAGGTCGAGCGACGCCACCCCGCCGGCGACGGCGGCGGCGTCGGCGCGGTACATTTCCTCGACGCGCAACAGGACGTTGTCGGCCATGGCGGTTCCGATCTTAATTAAACCCCACTCCGCTCCTATTATAGAGCGCCGCTTATAGAGCGCCACTTATGGGGCGCCGGTGGACCTGAACTTCCTTCTCCATTGAATCCTGGGTTCTCGGGATTAGAAGTTGAACAAGGCGCCGGTGGAAACGATGAAAATATCGTCGAAGTCGTCGTTGCCGGCCCGGTCCAGTTCGTGGTTACGGACCAAAAACCACAGGTGGGACCCGATGGGTTCAAGGTCCTGGACGATCCCAAAGCCTAAAGAGGTAGCTTCATCCCCGTCCTGGGCAAAATCGTTGTATTGGCCCTAGGACAGTCCGAAGTAGGTTTCGCCGATGTCGAACAGGCCGGAGGAATAACCGATCTTTCCCCAAAGGGTTTCGGCGTTGTCCTGGCCGATGCCCTTTCTGCCCTTGATGGCGCCGGTTAGCGTGATGCTGAGGCCGCTTTTGTGCTTGAGGGAGCCGGAACCACCCCATCAATCCTC
>Ga0207966_1001944_pt1 | contig 10911 bp, 10 predicted proteins | sample Knorr_S23_td_NAD_FD_185611 | JGI IMG/M metagenome (GOLD analysis project Ga0207966, IMG submission 185611) | Marine microbial communities from Southern Atlantic Ocean transect - Knorr_S23_td_NADW_ad_2500m_LV_B (SPAdes) (version 2) | ecosystem: Environmental > Aquatic > Marine > Oceanic | place... | reverse complement strand
TACAAACAGAAATAAATCTGGATTTGGATCTACAGGTTTTTAATATGATTTTTAATAATAAATTTTTATATGCTTTAGAAGCAGTGCTGGATATTGCAATTAACTCTCAAGGAAAACCTATACAAGGTCATGAAATAACAAAAAGACAAAGTATTCCTAAAAGATATCTAGAAAATATTTTGCAGGAATTAGTCCGTAATAATATTTTAAAAGGAATAAGAGGGCCCAAGGGTGGATACACTATAGCAAAAGAAAAAAGGAATATCTTACTAATTGATATATATAATATTATCTTGTCTATGGAAGAAAAAGGGACATATTCTAATATGCAAACTGATATAAGAGCAAAAATAATAATGCCCTTAATATCAGATATATCAAATAAATTAATTATTTTACTTAAATCAAAAACTTTAGAAGATCTATATTTAAAAATAAAATATATAAAATTGAATAATAACAAAAAAAAAGATAAAAAAATTGATTTCTCAATTTAATAAAAATGAAGAAATTTAAAACAATTAGAAACCAAATTTACAATAGTATTTTAGAAACTATAGGAAATACGCCTATGGTAAGAGTGCCTAGAATATCGAAAAAACACAACTGTCTTGGAGATTTAATATGTAAACTTGAATTTTTTAATCCAACTTCATCTGTAAAAGATAGAATAGGACTTTCAATGATAGAAGACGCTGAGAAAAAAAAATTAATTAGTAAAGATACGCTAATCGTTGAACCAACATCTGGAAATACAGGTATAGGACTTGCTTTTGTATGTGCGGCTAAAGGATATAAATTAGTTTTAACAATGCCAGAATCTATGTCAGTAGAAAGAAGAAAAATGTTAATTTTGCTTGGTGCTAAATTAATTTTAACTCCAGCTAAAAATGGAATGAAAGGTGCAATTGCCAAAGCAAAGGAAGTTTTAAAAAAAAATAAAAATTCTTATATGCCGCAACAATTCAATAATTATTCTAACCCTACAATACACAAATTGACAACTGCTGTAGAAATCTTGAATGATACAAATGGAAAATTAGATGCAGTTGTTATGGGTGTAGGTACTGGAGGAACTATTTCAGGAGTAGGAGAAATATTAAAAAAAAAAAATAAAAAAATAAAAATTATAGCTGTAGAACCTGAAGATAGCCCTATTCTGTCAGGAGGAGTTCCTGGTTCTCATAAAATCCAAGGTATAGGTCCTGGTTTCATACCAAAAGTATTAAATAAAAGATGGATAGATGAAGTTATACAAATAGCAAACGAAACAGCTTTTTCAACAGCAAGGCTTGCAGCTAAAATTGAAGGCATACCTATTGGAATATCATCAGGAGCAGCTCTTGCAGCAGGAATTGAAGTTGCACGTAGGAAAGAAATGAAAAATAAAAGAATAATTGTTATTATCCCTTCTTTTGCTGAAAGATATCTATCAACTGAATTGTTTAATTCTAGTATAAATTAATTTGTCAAAACTTACAGAAAATCAAATTGAAAGATATGCCCATCAAATAATTCTGGATGAAATAGGAACTAAAGGACAAGAAAAATTATTAAAAACAAAAGTTTTCATATTAGGTGCGGGAGGATTAGGTTCTCCTGTTTTAATTTATCTTGCGTCTGCGGGTGTTGGCACATTAGGTATTGCTGATTTTGATAAAGTTGAATTATCAAATTTACAGCGACAAATTCTTTTTGATAAAAAAAGTATTAATAAATTAAAAGTCGAAATTGCAAAAAAAAAAATTAATAATTTAAATCCAAGTATAAAATTAAATATTTATAAAAAAAAAATAACAAATCTCAATATTGATAAAATAATTTCAAAATATGATATTGTTGTTGATGGAAGTGATAACTTTGAAACAAAATATTTAGTTAACGATGCTTGCATTAAAAATAAAAAAACTCTTGTTTCAGCTTCTTTAAATGGATTTGAAGCACAAATAAGCATTTTTAAAGCATGGATTAAATCTATTGATAATCCTTGCTATAGATGTTTGTTCCCTGAGGATTATAAAAATACAAATATTTCAAATTGTAGAGAGGGTGGAATAATTGGAGGATTAGCAGGTGCTGTTGGTTCTATTCAATCGGTTGAAGTTATAAAAGAAATATTAAATATCGGTAAGAGTTTGAACGGTAAATTATTTATAATTGATCTTTTAAATGGAATCTTTAAAAAATTAAAAGTAAAAAAAAATAAAAAATGTTTAAATGGTTGTAAATTTTTAACAAAAAATTAACATTAATAATATAAATGAAAAAAATTATTTTATTTATTTTTTTTGTATTATTTTCAACAAATGCTTTTTCTATAATTTATCCTATTACTCCAAAATATGTTTCTCTTAAAAAAAACATAGTTAATTTAAGATGGAATGCAAGTCTAGATGCACCAATACATTTTATCTATCAAAAAAAAGGTTTGCCTGTTTTAATTATCAATGAACATGGCAATTGGAAAAAAATAAGAGATGTTGGTGGTACAGAGGGGTGGATTCATAGAAGTATGTTATCAAATAAAAAAACTTTTATTAATAAAAAGAAACAAAATTTAATAAAATATTTAGAAGAAAAAGATTTGGTTATTGCCATAGTTAACAAAGATGTTGTTGGAAGAATTGTTAAGTGCGAAAATCATTATTGTTTAGTCAAAATAAAAGGCTATAAAGGATGGTTAGAAAAAGAATTTTTATGGGGTATAAAAAAAAACTAATTTTTCTTAGTTAAATTTATTACAACATCAACGCTATCTATCTTCAAACCTTCTGGGGCATTTGGAATTTTTTTTAATTTAATCTTATTTCTTGGAATATCAATTAATTTTCCAGTTACAGAATTAAAGAAATGATGATGACTACTCATATTTGTACAAAAAATTGTTTTACCATCTTTAATTGAGACTTGTTTCAATAATTTTTTTTCAACAAAACTATGCAAAGTATTATATATAGTCGCTAATGAAATTTTATTTTTTTTTAATTTAACTTTTTCATATAAATCTTCAGCTGTAAAATGTTTATTTTTTCCATCAAAAAGTAATTTTACTAATGTAAACCTTTGAAGCGTTGGTTTAAGATGATTTCTTTTTAAAAAAGTAACAAAATTATTATTAGTTATTTTCTCCATATCTATAAAGATTATCTATGTAAAACTTATTTTCAAGATATTTTAGGTGGTTTTATCATTCCTATTAAATTATATCCACTATCAACATAGTGTATTTCACCTGTTACGCCGCTTGATTGTGCGCTTAATAGATAATTGCTTGCTCCTTGTAAATCTGCAAAAGAAATATTTTTGTTTAATGGGCTATTTTTTAAGGACCAATTATATATATATCTAGCATCTTTAATTGCAGCGCCTGAAAGAGTTCTCATTGGTCCTAAAGAAATAGCATTAACTCTTATATCGTTTTCACCTAAATCGACGGCAAGATATTTGACACTAGCTTCCAATGCAGCTTTGGCTACCCCCATGGCATTGTAATTTGGAATAACTTTTTGAGAGCCAAGATATGTTAGTGTAAGTAAGGAACCGCCTGGATTAATTATTTTTGAAAAAATTCTAGCAATTTCCGTAAATGAATAACAAGAAATCATCGCGGTATTTAAAAAATTTTCTTGGGACGTGTTAATATAATCACCTGATAATTCTTTCTTATCTGAATATGCAATAGAATGAACAATGAAGTCTAATGATCCCCAATCTTTTTTTAATTTTATATATAATTCATCTAAATTTTTACTACGAGAAACATCACATTTTATTATTTTATTAACACCATATGGTTTAGAAAGTTTTTCAACTCTAGTTTTTAAAGTATCATTTTGATAAGTTAGACAAAGCTCTGCGCCATTTTTTAATAAACCATCAGCTATGCCCCAAGCGCATGAATGATCATTAGCAATCCCAAAAACCAATCCTTTTTTTCCTTCAAAAATATTTTTTTGAGCTTTAAATGAAGATTCTTGATTTAAAGAACTTGTTTTTTTTTCATCAAATTTTTCAAAAACTAGGGAAGCATTTGTGCCTCCAAAGCCAAAACTATTACTTAGTATTGTATTAAATTTAAAATCTTTTTTTGTTTCTAATACAATTGGCAATCCTTCAACTTCAGAATCCAAATTATAAATATTAGCTGATTTACAGATAAAGTTATTATTCATCATTAATATAGAATAAATCGCCTCTTGAACTCCTGTCCCCCCTAGTGAGTGTCCTGTAAGCGATTTGGTAGAACTAAAGAGAGGCATTTCGTCTTTAAACAAAGTTTTCATGGCTTCAATTTCTTTTTGATCTCCGATTGGGGTACTAGTTCCGTGCGTATTAATATAATCAATTTTTAAATTTAAATTATTTAAAGATAGTTTCATACACCTTACGGCACCTTCACCAGATGGTTGCACCATATCATACCCGTCTGAATTTGCACCATATCCGACAATTTCAGCATAAATTTTTGCAGATCTTTTAAGAGCACTTTCCAATTCTTCCATTACTAAAACTCCTGCCCCTCCTGAAATAATAAAACCATCTCTATCTTTATCATATGCACGTGATGCTTTTTCTGGTTCTGAATTATATTTTGATGATAAAGCTCCCATAGCATCAAATAATACAGATAAAGTTGAATCTAATTCTTCCCCGCCGCCAGCAAAAATTATTTTTTGTTTTCCAATTTGAATCAGTTCATATGCATTACCAATACAATGTGCGCTTGTAGAGCAAGCAGAACTAATTGAATAATTTATACCTTTAATTTTAAAAGTTGTTGCTAAAGTCGCTGAATTAGTACTACTCATTGCTCTTGGCACCATAAACGGTCCTACTTTTCTAGAACTTTTTTCTTTTTTTAAAATTTCTGCTGCTTTAACTATATTTCTAGTTGAAGGTCCGCCAGAACCCATAATTATTCCAGTATCAATATTTGAAATTTGTTCCTCAGATAAATTTGCATCTTTAATTGCATCCTCCATTGCAATATGATTAAAAGCAGCGCCATCTCCCATAAATCTTAATGCTCTTCGATCTATTTTTTCTTCTAAATTAATTTGAGGTTTACCGTAAATATGGCTTCTGAAACCTAGTTTTTTATATTCTTCACTAAAAGTTATTCCTGATTTCGCATTATAAAGTGAGTCGGTTACATCTTTTACGGTATTTCCGATGCATGAAACTATTCCAATCCCAGTTACAACGACTCTTTTCAAATTAAAAACCTATTTATTTTTTTGATTGAAAAAGACCTACTTTTAAATCTTTAGCGCTATAAATTTGTTTTCCATCAACAGACATTACGCCATCTGCTACTGCTAAAGCTAATTTTTTAATAATTACTCTTTTTATATCAAGTTTATAGCGAACTTTTTTTGCAAATTTCAAAACTTCTCCAGAAAATTTAACCTCTCCAACACCTAAAGCTCTTCCTTTTCCAGATGCTCCTAACCATCCAAGAAAAAAACCAACTAATTGCCATAAGGCATCTAATCCCAAACATCCAGGCATTACTGGGTCTTTTTTAAAATGACAATCAAAAAACCATAATTTTGGTTTTATATCTAATTCGGCTACAATGTAACCCTTATTATATATTCCACCATTTTTTGTTATCTTTATGATTCTATCCATCATTAACATTGGTGGCAGAGGTAATTTTGCATTTCCTTCACCAAATAATTTTCCTTTTGCACATGCAATTAAATCTTTATAACTAAAACTATTTTTATTTATCATTGTTTATGCTCGATTAAAACTTTTTTCTCCACCTTGTTTTATTTCTTTCATGCTTAATTTAATTTTACCTCTGTTGTCAAATCCTACAACTTTTACTTTAACTTTATCACCTACTTTTACAACATCTGTAGTTCTTCCTACACGTCTATTAGATAATTCAGAAATATGAACCAAACCATCTTTAGCTCCCATAAAATTCACAAAAGCTCCAAAATCCATTGTTTTTACAACTCTTCCAGTATAAATTTCACCTATTTCTGGTTCTGCGGTTATATCTTCAATTTTTTGTAAAGCTTCTTTTCCTTTTTCTGTATCAGAACAAGAAATCTTGATTGTTCCATCATCTTCGATATCAATTCTTGCTCCTGTTTCTTCAGTTATTCCTTTAATTGTTTTTCCTCCGGATCCGATAACATCTTTAATTTTCGAAGGACTGATTTTAATAATATGAATTCGTGGTACATTTTTATTTAATTCTTCTCTATGTGAAGAAATGCCTTTTTCCATCTCAGATATAATTTGAATTCTTCCATCAAGTGCTTGTTCTAAAGCTTTTTGCATTATTTCTTTTGTAATGCTTGTAATTTTTATATCCATTTGAAGAGCTGTTATTCCATCTTTTGTACCAGCAACTTTAAAATCCATATCCCCCAAATGATCTTCATCTCCCAAAATATCTGATAAAATAGCATATTTTTCTTTTTCTTTTATCAATCCCATAGCAATGCCTGCAATATGTTTAGTTAATGGAACACCTGCATCCATTAAAGATAATGAAGTTCCACAAACAGTTGCCATAGATGAAGAGCCATTTGATTCAGTTATCTCAGAAACTACTCTTATTGTGTAAGGAAATTTTTCCTTCGATGGCAATAATGGTTTTATAGCTCTCCATGCTAATTTTCCATGTCCAATTTCTCTCCTGCCAGGAGGCCTTAACATACTAGCTTCGCCAACCGAATATGGAGGGAAGTTATAATGCAACATAAAGTGTTCCTTGAATTCTCCTTCCAGATCATCAACTATTTGCTGGTCCTGTGTTGTTCCTAATGTTGTAACAACTAATGCCTGTGTTTCTCCTCTTGTAAAAAGAGCGCTTCCATGAACTTTTGAAAAAAGTTCAACTTCTGCTTTAATTGGTCTTACAGTTTTAGTATCTCTTCCATCAATTCTTTTTCCTGTACTTAAAATATCAGATCTAACCAATTCTTTTTCTACTTTTTTTGTTGCACTTGAAACAAAATTTTCAGTAATTTCTTCATTTTCATCAGTAATTAATTCTTCAAGAATTTTATTTCTAATGTCTTCTAGTTTATTTGATCTAAGAGATTTTTCTTTTTCTTTATAAGCTTCTATAAACTTTGATTGATAATTTTTTTGAACTTTTTTATATAAATCTTTTAAAAGATTATCGGTATTTTCATTTTTATATTCAATTTTTACAACTTCTTTTTCTTTAATAAATGCATCAATAAATTTTATAATACTTTGAAATTCCTTATGGGCAAACATTACAGCATCCAACATTTCTTTTTCAGATAATTCTTTAACTTCAGATTCAACCATTAATACTCCATCTTTTGTTCCAGCAACTATTAATTCTAAATCAGATTTTTCTAGATCCTCATTTGAAGGATTTAAAACAAATTTTTTATCAACATAACCTACTTTAGCAGCTGCCACAGTCTCTTCTACAGGAGCTCCAGCAAGAGCTAGTGCTGCGGATGCACCTATAAATGCAACAACATCTGGACTTGTTGACTTGTCTAGATTTAACAAAGTACAAACTATTTGAATTTCATTATAATAATTATCTGGAAATAGTGGTCTTATAGGTCTATCAATTAATCTAGAAATCAATGTTTCTTTTTCAGATGGTCTAGCTTCTCTTTTAAAAAAACCTCCAGGTATTTTTCCAGCTGCAAAAGTTTTTTCCTGATAATTTACAGTTAAAGGTAAAAAGTCAACTTCTTCTTTAGGTTCTTTAGAAATAACAACAGTACATAAGACAGTAGTTCCGCCATATGTTGCTAGAACTGAACCATTTGCCTGCCTAGCAATCCTACCGGTTTCGAGGGTTAATTTTCTTCCACCCCAATTAATTTCTTTTTTTAAAATTTTAAACACGATTTTACTTATTTTCTTAAATTGAGCTTCTTTATAACCTCTTCATATTTTTTGTGATTTTGTTTATTCAAATAAGATAACAAACTTTTTCTTTTACTTATCATTTTCATCATACCAATTTTTGAATGATTATCCTTTTTATTTTTTTTAAAATGTTCAGTTAAAATATTTATTCTATTCGTTAATAATGAGATTTGTACTTCTGATGATCCTGTATCTTTAGGTTGTCTTTGATATTCAGCAATAATCTCTTTTTTAACTTTATTAATTTTCAGCATATTTAATTTTATTTAAAACAGAATATATAGGTAAAAATAAATTTTTCCAATCATTCTTTTTGTATAAGTATAAAAAATTTTCAATAGTCACTGAGTTCTCAATTTTAAAGGGTTCGGATTCTATTCTCTCAAGTTTAACTACATGCCCATCAACATTTAATTTTTTACAAATATCTCTAGCTAGTGCTCTTACATAAAATCCCTTTCCACATTCTATTTGGAAAGTGCTTAAATTGTTTTTATTATAATCATCAATATTTTCAATTAATTTAATTGTTTTTAAAAAAACTTTTCTACTCTTTAATGAAAATTGTTTACCTTGTCTTGCTAAATCATATGCTCTTTTTCCATTTACTTTAATTGCTGAGAATCTTGGAGGTTTTTGTAAAATTTCACCTTTAAAATTATTTAAAATATTTTTTATTTCATGAATATTTGGCTTGTTTTTCGAAATTGATACAATTTTTCCTTCAACATCATGACTATCCGTACTTATTCCCCACTTAATTGAAAATTTATATTTTTTTTTTCCATTCATTATATGTTCTATACTTTTAGTTGCTTTCCCGATTGCTATGATTAGAATACCGCTTGCTGAAGGATCTAATGTTCCAGCGTGTCCTACTTTTTTTACATTTAAAGTTTTCTTAATAATATTAACAACATGACGTGAAGTTACACCAATATCCTTATTTATAATTATCCAACCATCTAAAGATTTATTCATTTTGCAAAATATTTATTTATAAGTCTTTAATAACTTTCGAATCTTTTAAAAGTTTTTCAATATTACTGGCATAATCAAAAGTTTCATCTAAATAAAAAGTAATTTTTGGTACATTCTTTAATGTTAATTTTTTTGCAATCTGATTTTTGAAAAAAAATCTTTCTTTATTCAAAAACTTAATAATGTTTCTTTTATTTTGTGATATTACAAAAACTTTAGCATTTTTTAAATCTGGACTAATATTAACTTCTGTAACAGTAATTAAAATTTCACGTATTTCTGGGCTTTTGAAGTCACCAAGCATAATAACTTCTGAAATTAAATGTTTTATTTGTTCACCAACTCTTAATTGCCTTTGTGATTTGATTGTTGTTTTCAATTAAATTTATTTTCTTAAAATTATAACGATCTTTTTTGCTCTTCTATAACATAAGCTTCTAAAATATCATTTTGTTTTATATCTTGGAAATTATCTAAAACAATACCACAATCGTTTCCTTCTTTTACTTCGGCTGTTTCTTCTTTAAATCTCTTTAAACTATTTAATTTTCCTTCATAAATTATTTGGTCATCTCTAAGTAGTCTAATATTAGAATTTTTTTCTATTTTACCTTCTATAACCTCACAACCAGCAATTTTTCCTATTTTAGAAACTTTAAAAATTTCTTTAATTTTAGCTTTACCATTTAATATTTCTTTTTTATCTGGAACTAAAAGTCCACTCATAGAATCTTTTACATAATCTAATAATTCATAGATAACTGTAAAAAATTGAATATTTACTTTATCTCTTTTAGCTAAATTTGTTGCAAGCTTATTAGGTTTGACGTTAAAACCAACAAGCAGGGTATTCTCTGTAGCAGTTGCTAGTGAGACATCTGATTCATTAATTGCACCTATTCCTTTATGTATAATTTTTAATTTTATTTCATCATTTTTAAATTTTTCTACACCATTAATTATTGCTTCTAAAGAACCTTGCACATCAGATTTTAAAATTAAACTTAATTCCTTAATATTTTTATTTGATTTCTCATCAAGTATTTTTTCCAAGCTTTCCTTAGTCAAAGGTTTTGTTTGTTTCATTTTAACCGAGCGAAGTCTAAAATCTGCAATTTCCTTAGCTTTTATTTCATTATTAATTACTATAAATTCATCTCCTGCAAAAGGAACGCCTGTTAAACCAATTATTTCAACTGGAATGGATGGTCCGGCTTCAACTATCTTTAATCCTTTATCATCAAACATCGCTCTAACTTTTCCATAAGCAGGCCCTGCAACAAATACATCTCCAACTCTCAAAGTTCCTCCTTGAATTAAAACAGTTGCTGTTGAACCTTTTCCTTGCTCTATTTTAGATTCAACAATTGTACCATTAGCTTTCCTGTTTGGATTTGCTTTTAAATCTAGTATTTCTGATTGTAAAAGAATTATTTCTTCTAATTTATCTAAATTTTTCTTCTCTTTTGCTGATATTTCTACAAACAAATTTTCTCCTCCCATATCTTCTGAAAGAATCTCATGTTCCATTAATTGATTTTTAATTTTTTGTGGATCTGCATTATTTGAATCAATTTTATTAATACATACTATAATAGGAACCTTGGCAGCTTTCGCATGATTTATTGCTTCAACAGTTTGTTCCTTAACACCATCATCTGCTGCCACAACTAAAATTACAATATCAGTAACTTTTGCTCCTCTTGCGCGCATTGAACTAAACGCTTCATGCCCCGGTGTATCAAAAAAAGTTATAAATTTATTTGATTTAGTTTTAATTCTATAAGCTCCAATATGTTGTGTTATGCCACCATGTTCTTTAGATACAACGTTTGTCGAGCGTAAAACATCTAATAAAGTTGTTTTTCCATGATCAACATGTCCCATAATCGTAACAACTGGTGAACGAGCCTTTAAATTTTCTTCTTTGTCCTCTTCTTTTTTTATATTTATCTGAGAATCAGAATCATCTATTCTTTTAATTTTATGGCCAAATTCCGCAGCAATTATTTCTGCTGTATCTGCATCAACATTTTGGTT
>Ga0207966_1001941_pt1 | contig 10923 bp, 12 predicted proteins | sample Knorr_S23_td_NAD_FD_185611 | JGI IMG/M metagenome (GOLD analysis project Ga0207966, IMG submission 185611) | Marine microbial communities from Southern Atlantic Ocean transect - Knorr_S23_td_NADW_ad_2500m_LV_B (SPAdes) (version 2) | ecosystem: Environmental > Aquatic > Marine > Oceanic | place... | reverse complement strand
GAGCCACTGTATGTTAGTGTGGTGATACCCATGCTGGAAGGTTTAGACGACTTTAGCCCATCACTTGCAATAATAACCCAACATCAAAACATTGGTACGATCAGCTCACATACTGGTGAAAAAAATACTAGCGTGCCTTTTTCATTACCAGATGGATATCAAGCAATTGTTTTTGATTATGATAGAAAGATTGCAGTCAACGTGTTTTATGAGCCGTTCACGCAAGTAAACTACTGGGAACGGCAAGAGGTAAGAATTGACAGCATAAATCCAGGTACATATTATCTGGCGGTTTTTGATACTTCTGAAAATGGCAAGTTTGCACTAGCAGTAGGGGAGATTGAGGATTTTTCAAATGCTAACTTTTTTGATTCCTTTGTAAGAGCGTGGTTTGAGACAAAAATTTTCTTTGAGGATTATCTCACGGCCACTGTATCAATAGTAATTGTAATGGCTATATTTTCAGCAATTGGATATGGGGTTTTCAGAATTGGACGGAGAATTATTACAAAAAGGATAATGTGATCTGAATATGAATATCTTTGTTCTGTCAAAAAATGTGAAAAAATGTGCTGCATATCACTGTGATCAACACGTAATCAAAATGATATTAGAATCCGCACAGATGCTATCAACGGTTTGTAATCTTTCCGGAAGAAAGACTGAGTACAAACCGGCATTTAGAAACCATCCGTGCACCAAATGGGTTAACAGATCATTATCGAACTGGTTGTGGCTAAAGTCACTGGCTAAGGAATTGAATAACGAATTTAGAAGTAGATACTCACATACAAATTCACACAAATCGTGGACTGTAATATCAAAACTTGAGGAGCCAAAAATTGATGATATTGGTTTGACCCAGTTTACTCAGGCGATGCCAAAGAAATACAGAGTTGAGGATGATCCAGTTACAGCGTATAGAAAATACTATGTGAATGAAAAAACATTTGCTAAATGGAGATTTAAGAATCCTTACTGGTGGGAACCACCCGCTAAGATTTAATCAGGAGTATTGTCTTGGAATATTATGGATGATAAGGAAAAAATCGCAGAAATAATACGATTGCTTGAAGAATTGAAATTCCAAGAAAAAATAGTACTTGGTTATACCGATAAAGAGATGATAGAATTGTTCAGGGGAAAAATCAAGGAAATCAAAAAAGTGGTCGGTGTCGTTGTTGGCTTTGGCTAATTTGCCACGTTAATTGATATCTAGGTCTTTCTCTTTCTTTTTCTTCTGATGTATACTATAATTCCAACTATGATTGCACCGAAAATTATCGAAAGTATTCCTGCATCTGATGTATCCTCAGAACTACTTTCTGTTTGAGAAATAGGAACGGTTGGAAGTTTCGTTTGTCCTTCAACTACAAGAAAACTGGTATCATAGACATCAGGTCTTAACGCCTCATCCGATGAGGAGAAGATCTTTAGTGTGTTTGCTCCAACAACAAGATGTGAAGTTTCCTCCGCTGCTAGTATAATTTCAGATAAATTATTGTCAACTGGTTTGATGCCTGATGCAACTGTTTCGCCCTTAGGATTTGAGATGAAATAATGAATTGCAGAAGAATCTGTAGTCTTTACTAAAATTGAAAGTGGTTTTTTCAAATCGACAACATTTGGAATTTCCACATTGGTAATTTTTGGAAATTTAATTTGCTCAAACTTTTCCCACTTGCCAGCATCAAATGGATATCCAGTTGAATCAAATGAGTTTATGGTGATGGTTCTTGACTCTGGTGAATAGTTGTTAAGGTAAAAAGGTCCATTGCTTATTATGGCATGTCTGTTTTCATCAATCCATCTTATAGCAGCGTCATAGCGCCCCTCAAAATACTGCCAATCGTATTCCGAATCTCGCAATGATGGTGGAATGTATTTTGATTCCTTGAATTTGATAAGATGTTCTTTGATTATGTTCGCATCGTTAGGAACAAGCAATGAAAGCCAGTTTACGCTCTTGCTAACTCCGCCAGAACGTGAGAAGGAAACCTTACCGTCAACAACAGCGTCTTCTGAGGCAGCGACAATCTCCCATGGCATACTACTCCAAGGTGTTGCCCACGCAGCTATCTCGGCCTCGTCAAAGTGCCAATAATCAACATAAACCTCTATAGTGTCATCATCTATCGGCTTTATTCCCACTAGCGTTTTGGCATTTTGTGCGGCCTGCGGAGAATACTCGGAATCGTATGTACCATCACCCTCATGCAGTTCAGAACCCCACTCTTGTAGGAAATACATGTTGTACAATATGTCATTCATGTCAATTCTCTGCTCGTGATGCCAATTACCAAGGATTAGATCAAATGTAATCTTGCTTGTCGCTTCCGTACCAACTCCAACATTTTCCCATCTTTGAGCATCTATGTCCCATGAGATTGCATCGTCAGGAACGGTGATTTTTGCATCACTGCCAAAATTTTCAACATGCCAGTCTGTACGGATTGGAATAGTCTTGCCAGTAAATGGATGACTAAAAATTCCAGGATCATAAATGTTCAGCCATATTTGATTACTGTATGTATCGCTAAATCCGCTAACTGGATTCCATGCACCCTGATAGATTTGTTTGACACCTACTACCAATGAATTATCATCAGATTTTGCATTAATTGCTGTGAATCTAGTTGGGACGCCAGCACCAAGTGCATTGATCACACCGTCAACATTGTCATTGGCAACATATTGATCTGTCTTGCTTGCAAGAAATATTCGAACAGATTCACTTACGCCCTCTTTTGTTGCTTGTTTAATCAGTGAGGATCTTTCATCAGAAGATTTGAAGTCGCTAACGTAGATTTTTTTGGTTATGGAATCAATATAGTCATTTTTGTAATTCCAGTATGTTGGATTATTGTTTCCAGGCATGTTGGAAAACCACGGTGAATACATTTGTGCCAGTCCAACAGAATCATACTTTGCAAATCCAGAGCTTCCCCATCCCTCAGTATAAATATGCCATTTTTGGTCTGCAGGATTTGAACCATAAACAACTACAAACGCCTTGTTTAGATCACCGAAATCCTTGTTCACCTTGAAACCAATCTTTTCAAATTCTGAAGATAGAATTTCACCTATTGACTTTCTTACGGGATCATCACTTCTAATAAAAAATCTAATTTCAATTTGCTTCCCATTATAATGCCAGAGCCCGTCAACCTTTTCAGCACCAGCTCCTTCAAGCTCACGTGAAATTATCTCATCAGCTAATGCTGGATTGTATTTGAAATGGAATGACTCTAGTTCCTCGATTATGGAAAGGTAATCAGCAGAAAATATTCCATAGTTTGAAATCATAGCATTGCCATAACCGCCAATGAGTTCGTTAACAATTAGATTTCTATCTATGAGATAGTTGAGTGCAAATCTCAACTCGGTGATTGAAAACGGATTGAAGTTATCAGAGATTGAAGGGTTTACCAGTATGCTGTATGAACCCCCAGTGGATTCAAAGACCTGAATGCCTTCCCTTGCTTTGTCTGACTCTATCCTATCTGAGGAGACACGAAAAAAGTAAATGTCCAAATTGCCATTTCGAACTTCCTCAAGTGCTGTGTTTTCATCCAGATACTGGATGAACTTAACCTCGTCAACGAAGGTTCCCTTTTCTGCAAATGAATAATGAAGCATGAATGGTGATAGGAACAAGATTGTTGCTAGGAAAACTAGGCAAAATTTCATGTCAGACATGACATGTCATCATAATTTAAGGTTCATTAGGCGTTAACAAAAAATCTACTCAGTGGTTTTTTATGAAAAACAAACTGAAAACTGCACTGTTAGCAATAAAGTCTGGAGCACCCATTGAGGAAGCCTCGCGTGATGTTGATTGGAAAGACTTTGAGGGTCTGGTAGCTGAAATACTGGAATCAAAAAACTTTGAAGTCATACGCAACTTTAGGATGAGGAAGCCAACAATGGAAATAGATGTAGTTGGCATACATCTTGGTGTTGCAGTGCTTATTGATTGCAAGCACTGGAAAAGGATGACTAATTCTGCACTTGAGAAAATTGTTCAAAGACAAATAGATCGTGTGAGGCATTATGTGGCAAATACAGATGAAGTTGTTGCTGCACCAGTAATTGTTACGTTATATCAGGAGGAAACCAAATTTGTTAGCAAAGTCCCTATTGTTCCAATAATACAATTTTCCTCATTTATTGATGAGTTTTATGGAAATTTGGAAGAAATTAGAACCATAGAAAAATAGACAGTAAGAAAATTCCTGTACATAAGATCATAAATCCTTGCGTTACCTTCAAAGAGTTATCTAGTGCTCTGGAAAGATGTTCAAAAATTCCTGAACCCATGATTCTAACTTTTGCACTATTTTCTAAAATTTCAAATTTACCCGGAGCAATATTTTTTTCTGCTTGCTTTGCAATAGATAGACACCAGTTTGACAATCTTTCTGATTTGGTAACACTTCCAAGCTCATAGTAACCATTTCTATTTCTTACTCCCATTGTTGTGGAATGTGTGTCAGAAGTAAACATTTCAACTAATTCACAACCATTATTTTTTAGATGTGTTACTATTTTTTCACGTACACCATTTTCCATATTGTTAGCGTCTGCCCAACACAAAAAGTATTTCCGTTGATCAAAAGCAAGACAAAGCATTCCAATTCCACCGCCAGCAAGATCATTGGTCTGAATATCCATAGATTGTGAATTTGCATAACCATATTCTAATGGATAGTTAGTTTTTGTTATGAGAATATCAAGCACATTTTTTGCGGCTGTCATCAAATCCTCCGAGTCTTCCTGCGATATTTCTCCTCCCATAGCGTTGTGAGTGTCAACTATTAACGCATGTTGGAAATTTCTGTTTTTTGCCATCTGTTCAATCTCTGTCTTTAGTATGACAGGAACGTCCTCCATGCCATGTGGAGATAATGACAGGAACAATAATGCTGTTTGATCAAGGCGTATTCCAACAGCACGTGCTTTGTTTATCTGTGCAGTAACCGGTTCAGTGCATGTCAAGCCATTTGTTGATACTTGGCTTTTTGATAATTCCTGTAGGTAATCCTGCACGTCTTGTTGTGAAGGTAGGTTAAGAGAATGATCAGAAATACTATGTAACACCATTGCAGATGAATTCATAGTTTTGTAGATTTGATACGGAATGTTACTGCCACCAACTGGATGAAAAGGACCTGGATGGAGATCAGGTAATATCATTCTGAAATCATTTTTATCATCTTTTGTGGAGAAGCGAATTTGAGAAGTTGAAATATGTGATGGTTTTGATGTTTCAAGTATTATTGATTCCATATCGCTTGGATCATTTTGTGATACGGACTGCAAATATGCCTGCAATAATTTATGCGTGCTTTTTATCAGTGGTAAACCAGATCTATTTGTAATATATGACCACATGACTGCAATCGCTAGGAATGCGATTCCAAACACTAATGATTGTACATCATAAAGAACAGACCACATATCGATGGGAATTAGGGCGAAGAACATTGCTAATGGTTGAACAAAACACAACACGCATGCTTTTTTCATACTAATTCCAAGTGTGGTAGTCATAATTCCAATTCTAAAGCTAGAAAATATCAACGCGCCAACAGCAACATAAAACAATGTTGGCTCCTTTGACAGTATAGCAGAGCCAATAATTCCTCCTACTATGGTAATCAGCCACAATGCATTTCCAAAAAATGACATGTGTAACGATTTAGAATATTCTTTATGTCTTGTAAGTCGTGAATCAATGTACTGTATAGCAAGCAATACACCTATGGCGGCGGGTAGATGATAAAATATTTCATAATTTTGAATGTAGTTGTTAAAGCAAAGGAAAGAAATTATGGCTGTAATGGCAACAGACCCAGTTAATGAAACGTAGAATGATGCTGGATTTATTAGAGTAAATGAATATCTTCTGTGAATATTTTCAATATCCTTTGATTCTGACATAATATTTATGGAATGAAAAGTAGATCAAGTGCCCATGAGATTACAACAATGCTTATTGGCATACAAATGATGATTTTTGGATCAATTCTAAATCCCTTGGTTTCATCCTCAAAGAATCTTAGTAGACCTGCACTAGATGCCGGTAGTGGTGCATTTTTCTTTTTATCAGCCATACCTAATATTGAAAACAAAAAGGTAAAGATAAAAACTTTTTTAATTTGACTTCAATTTTGCTATAATATTTAGTAGTGAATCTATGGATTTTATCAGTTCTTGTTGTTTTGCCGGTTCGTTTTCACTCTCAAGCTGAATAGATAATTTTTCAAGTTTTTCTTCCAGTATTTTTAGAGTAGAATTGGACTTTTCTTCCTTGATCTCTGTTTTTGTTGATTTTTGTTCGGGCTCTTTTCCACAATTTACGCATAATGCATGACCATCTTTCATAACTCTCACGCCTTTACAGTATGGGCAGGGTTCACTCAGTAGAGTACCACCGTTAAGTATCATCTTAATCGCTTTCCGTGTTAAATCGTTTGGCAATAATATAATGCTAAATTAGTTTGTAAAAAATACTAGTATCCTGTGAATTTATTGTGTATTACGTCGATAAGGCTTAATAATATGCTAAGGCATCAGACATCGAACTAATGGCGGTTATTTGTAATACGTGTGGACTTCCTGACGACTTGTGCGCCTGTGGTGACCTTGACAAAGATAGTACTCACATTATAATACGTCTTGAGACTCGACGTTTTAGAAAAAAGGGAACGATGATTGAGGGTCTTGATCCTAAGATTAACAACCTAGGAAATGTTGCAAGGGAACTAAAAAACAAATATGCGTGTGGTGGAACAGCAAAAGAAGGGTATGTGTTTTTGCAGGGTGACCATAGAGACACAATTAAAGATACATTGGTAAAGCTTGGATTTGCTGCGGAAACAATAGAATTACACTGAAAAAAAGTGTCGTCACAAAACAAAATTTTACAAGCACTAGCAATACCGCATACTGCTTTAATAACAGTAATTTTTTGTTTAATGATATTATCATTTCCAGCTGGTGCGTATCTGGTTTTTAATTCAGAAATTGGAGACGATATAACATATGAATATCCTATGGATGGTCTAAGCCTTTTTCTTGCAGGAACAGGTTTTGAAGTTCCAATAAAATTTGAGTTGGGAGATGGATTCGCTGTAATATGGTGTACTTTTTTGATTCTCTTTACAGCTGCCATTTTTGGTCCAAAAAAAAATTTTGTTACTGTATTACAATCAATGATTTCAGGTGGAAAATATAAAATCCAAGATAGCTATATTGTCACTGTAATCAAATGGTTTTCTGTTCTTATAATTATATCAGGTAGTATAATTGCTATACAGGAATTTGCTGGAATTTCTGTTGAGCAACCGGAAGCACCAAATCAACTAATACAGTTTTTTGATATATCTCTTGCACCGATAATAGAAGAGTTTGGTTTCCGAGTTATGCTGATAGGTCTTCCACTCTTTATGTTGTATTCTCACAAATTATCCTTTAAATTTCTGATAAAATCACTATGGTGGCCATGGCAAAACCTTCGTAATGTAAATACGAAAAAAGCACTATTAGTGATTGTCATAGTTGGTATACTTTTTGGTGCAGCACACATTTTTTCAGATGATGCATGGAGTGTTGGAAAATTTGCACAGGCAGCTGCTAGTGGAATTATAATTGGATGGGTGTATTTCAGATACGGCTTTCTTCCTGCTATTCTAATTCATTGGGCAACAAATTATTTTATTTTTTCTTATGGGTATGTTGTGGCTGAAATCAATCAAATATCCATTATGGATGCATTTTCACATTCTCTTCTTAGTACACTTGAATTAATCTTGATTGTAACTGGAATAATCTCAGTTGCAGTTTTAGTGTTAAATTATGCCCACTCGAAAAAGCATGCACTAAATGCATGATTCAATTTTTTTGCAGAAATCTGGTTTAGCGTTTTGCTTTAGCATGAATACAAGATCAGACTCATCATCAATGTCAAGCATCATTCTACGAATAAGTGCAATTGATGTGTTTTTAGTTTTAGTCTTTGCAGTGTCCATCTGAAATGTGTAACTTCCCATATCATATCTTGTATTCATTATATCAGTAGGACATCTAACCAACGCATTTGTTCCGTTAAATTGTCTAGATGGAACAATAATAACAGAACTTTTGGATTTGACAAAGCTTAGTAAGTCATCGATGTCGGAAGATGTCATTATTGGTATATCCTGTGGAAATGTAATTGAACATTCAAACTCCTTATCAGAAAGATATTGATCAGCTAAACTAACTGCGTCATTAACTCCGGATTCATTATCAAAAATTTCTACAGCATTAAATTGCCTTCCAATCTTTAATGCTGCTTCATCCTTTGATACAAGAACTACTTTGCTAATACGTTTACAATTGGATATTGTATCAAGAACTTCTTGTAACATGAGACTGCATATCTCTTCTTTGCATGCCTGTTCTAAGTTCAGTCTTGTTTTAGCTTTGGAAAATGTCTTAACCGGAATTATAGCTGAAGTTTTCAACTTAAGAATAATACTGTTTTATAATAGATGCTGCAAGTGCATCTTCAGATTGTTTGTTTGTCATTTTAATTTTTGACTCATGGACATTTATATTCAATGCCTCAATTGCTTTTGCTTTCGCATGATCTTTAGTATCAATGATTATGTTTGAGCAAATATCAGCATACATCTTTGCAACACCTAATACTGAAACTTCAATTCCAGCTGCTTCCATGTATTTCCCAGTTGGGCCGCTAACAGGGGAATCTCCGATTATAGGACTTACAGCTACTACTTTGTGTTTCTTTTTTGATAACTCTTTTCGTATACCTTTGAGAGCTATCATTGGTCCTATACTTGTAAGAGGATTGCCTGGAGCGATAACAACAAGACTAGAATCATGAATTGCATTTACAGCGTCTGGGTTTGGGCGAGCCTTTTCTACACCTTGATATTCAATTCCCTTTACCTCATCCATTCCTCTATGCTTAACCCAAAACTCTTGAAGATGCATATCACCCTTGTCTGTTATAATTCTAGTCTCTATTGCAGTGTCAGTTACTGGAATTATTTTAATCTCGATTGAAAATTTTTCTGCCATCCATTTTGTAATGTCGCTCAAACTTTTACCATTTTTTAACATGTTAGTTCTGGTTAGATGAGTGGCAGTGTCCCTATCACCTATTCTGAACCATGTCTCCTCACCAAAAATTTCCATCTGGCGTAAAAATCCAAACGTATCTTTTTTAATTCCCCATCCTTTATCGTGATCCAACAAGTCAGCCAGCCCATATGTGATTGTGTCAATATCAGGGCAAATATACATCCCATAAAGCCAGTAATTATCCCCAACATTGGTAACTACATTAACATCAGATCGCTGGGAAGCAAATCCTCTGACAAGCTTAACTGAGCCGGAACCACCGGCAAGTATTGTAATCAATTTTTTATCTCCTAGAACTACTTAGGTAAATAGTGCTACCAATATTACTTTTTCATTTTTATGCTAGTATTTTGGGAAAAATTAATTAAAGATATAACAAGTGAGAACTCGTGCAAAAAAGGACTGTAACGATCATAGCATTTTTGTCGATTTTTATTACTATTGGCGGCATTTCGCCTGTTTTTGCGTCATCCCAGCTAGAAGTATCCATTGACCCAAATTCAGACACAGCAATTGCTAAGATGACATATCAAAGATCCATTAACATAGACTATTCGGATGGTGGAAATCTTGCTGACATGAATGGACTAAATAAAGAAATTTCGTTTTCTGCTGATTCATCAAATCCTAGCGTACAATCATTAATTTCAAAACTAAATTCGTACATTCTTTCAAACAATAGCCAAGCTCAGATTACTGACCTTACTGTGGAATACAGATCATTGATGACTGGAAGGAGTACAAGTATGTCAGTAGATTATACAGTCATACTACATCCTACAATTAACAATTTTGTAATTAAACAAGGTTCTGGTAACGACCCAACACTGCTTGATGTAGACTGGCGAGGGTTTGGTGTCATTGGACCTGTTATAATAAATACGCCGGCATATGGTGACGTTGAAATCAACTTACCAATATCAACTTTCGAAAGATTCACACCATCTTTAGCTTTATCAATTAAAGCAAGTGATGCAGGACAACTTGTTAATACTCGACTGATGGATGGAGATGAAATAAAAGCACAACCAATTGGAAACTGGCACTTTCTATTTGATCCAACTGGAATTGGTGCTGATGCTTCACAATATGGATTTCAGACAGGCTCTGTAATTTCGTCATTTACAATGGGAGAAAGCAGTCTTCGAGAAGGTTTGATAAGAGAACAAATAAGCGAGTCTGCATTTAATTCTGATAAAACATACAGAATTACAAGTTTTGAGTCATCTGGTAATGCAAGCATCGACATAATCGGATTTGCAAACAGAGATACATTAGGATCATCAGAAATTTTTGGTGTTACACCAAATGCACCTGAAGGTTATGCATCAACGTCAACTGGAGAATTTCCAGCATTCATTCTCTATGGCATGGCTGGTATGGCAGCAATGGGTGGTGCAGCAATGTTGTTGATAAGTAAAAGAAAACTAAACAAAGAGAAAGGACATTATCAACAAATTGGTATTGACCCAACACAACTTACTGGTGTTCAAACAAGTGCAAGCTCTGGTGGATATCAAACTATTAGAGGAGAAGCACAAGTAACAGGTTTGGAAGATTATAATGAACATAAAAGTTACTACGATGAAGAAAAACCACAAGTGGAAGAAAAGTCTGAAGACAAACCATCAAGTAAAGGTGGTGCAATGCCAAAAGGTTTTGAATCAAAAGAATAAGTGAGTGCTGGCCGTAACCCTCCTTCTGTTTTAACGATATTTCGCTTTGCGGCCTACCTGAACCTAGTACAGGAACATAGGGTTCGTTTTGGCC
>Ga0207966_1001939_pt1 | contig 10931 bp, 6 predicted proteins | sample Knorr_S23_td_NAD_FD_185611 | JGI IMG/M metagenome (GOLD analysis project Ga0207966, IMG submission 185611) | Marine microbial communities from Southern Atlantic Ocean transect - Knorr_S23_td_NADW_ad_2500m_LV_B (SPAdes) (version 2) | ecosystem: Environmental > Aquatic > Marine > Oceanic | place... | reverse complement strand
TGATGCAAAAATAAGTAAATATTCATTTGGATTAATATTAATATTTGGAAATATCCACTTAAATGGTTCCTCAATATCATCAGATAAACCATAGCCATCTAAATTAACAATAATATCGTTAGTATTATATAATTCAATCCAATCAGGTGTATCACCATCTGATGTATAAATTGTATTTGAATTTGATGACATAATTTCATTAATATGGATCTGCGCAAATAAATCCGTAGAAATTATGATTAAAAATGCAAAAGCTAATATGTAGATATTCCTATTCATTCCTCCAGTGTGTACGTATTTGTCGTAATTTACAATTATTTTCTCTATTTTTAAAAGACACTATTTCTCTTCTTAAAATAGTGTGATTCGTATCACAGAAAGGACATCTAAGTACTTATACGGAAAAAAAGAGATTGGAGGAGTAGATATATTTACTACTCCCAAAGTATAATATTAATTAAAGCATGTTTATTGGTAAACTTTAATCCAATCAATTATAAATTGAGTGTGTCTAAAATCACTCCCAGGATCGCCTGGCCAGAATCCTCCTATAGCCTGATTTATAATTAAAAAATAATTATTATCAAATGGCCAATTATTATCAAAATAATCTTTTTTATCAATTCTATGATATACATTGTTATCGATAAACCACACTAGGGATTCAGAATTCCATTCTAATCCAAATGTATGAAATTTTAAATCCAAATTTTCTATTATCATATTTCCACCTATTTGGGTATTATTCATATGATTATACTTTTCAGAATGAATCGTACCATAAATAATATCTTCATTATTTACATGTTCCATAATATCGATTTCACCACATTTTGGCCAACCATCAATAAGTATAGTTTCACTGAGCAGCCAAATTGCGGGCCATAGACCTTTTTGTTTTGGTATCTTTGCCCTGATTTCAAACCTGCCATATTTCCAACTGGATTTTTCATTTGTATTTATCCTACCAGATGTATACTCAGCTTTACCATGGTTTTCTTTAATTCCCTGAATTACTAAATTATTTTTTTGAATATATATATTATCTTGCTTATCAGTGTATGCTTGCAATTCATTGTTCACCCATCCCGGATCTCTAATTTCTATATTCCATTTATTAGTATCCAGATGACTCTCATTAAAGAACTCGCTCCAAACAAGCTTATAATTACTTTTTAAAATTCCATTATTAGTTAAGTTACTTTTATAAGACATACAAGAAATTAAGAATAATAGAATGAAATGTATTAAAATTTTCATAAGTTGACATACTAAACATTAAACTGATTTTTCATGGCATTACACTAATAGAGTTGCTTATTCCACTTTATGAATCTTTAGCATATTCGTAGTTCCGCTCACGCCAGCAGATACACCAGCAGTAATAATAAATAAATCTCCTTTATCTACAAACCCTAGTTTATTAAGTAAACTTCCCGTGCTCTGAATCATTTCTTCAGTGGTAGAATAGGGCTCTACCAAGACAGGAGTAACTCCCCAGATCAAAGACAGCTGAGAACATACTTTTTCTGTTGTGCATAGAGCAAAAATCTTGGCTTTAGGCCGATACCGGGCCATTTTCATTGCGGTTAAACCTGTTTCTGTCATGATAACAATGTTATTAATTGATAAGTCATTGGATAATATCATTGCTGCATGACAAATAGAACCACGAAAATCTTGTATACGCCAGCTTTCCTGATATATATAACGATTAAAATTTTGAGTATCTAAATCTTTATCTATTGAGCATGCAACTTCATCCATCATCTTTACAGATTCGACTGCATACTCACCCACTGTCGTTTCACCAGAGAGCATCATTGCATCAGCCCCATCATATATTGCATTGGCAATATCATTCACCTCCGCTCTGGTTGGATTTGGGCTGTGAATCATTGTATCCAGCATTTGTGTTGCAATGATAACCGGTTTTCTTTTCTGCAGACATTCATTTACAATTTTTTTCTGTAGTATAGGTAACTTTTTAAGGGGCATCTCAACTCCTAAATCCCCCCGGGCAACCAGAATACCATCAAAAGAATTAATGATTGCACCTAAATTATCAATGGCTTCCGGTTTTTCAATTTTAGCGATTACCGGGATTGATGCATTTAGTCGTTCCAATTCTTTATTTATTATACTGTAATCGTTAGCTGAGCGAACAAATGACATTGCCAGCCAATCTGCACCAAGTTCAACCGCCAATTTTAAATCTATCTTATCTTTCTTGGTCAGTGACGGCAAATCCAACTTGACACCGGGGAAGTTCACCCCCTTTCCAGAGGAAATCTCTCCAGAATTATGCGCTAATAGTTTTAAGGTATTATCTTCAACTTCTACAATATCAAAGGATAAATTCCCATCATTTACCTTTACGTCCCCACCTGAAGAATGTGAAGTAAAAGATAAATTAATATTTAAGGGAATATCACAATTAGTTCCGCCTAAAGTATAATGACTTCCTTTTTTGATTTTAATAGTACCACTTTTTAGTTTTCCAACTCTAATTTTAGGACCACATAAATCAAATAAGATGGCCACAGTTCTCTTGCATTTCTCTGCCTGCTCCCGAATAAAACTAATATGCTTATCTAAACCAATATTTTCATTGTGATGGGACATATTAATCCGGGCAACATCCATTCCATTATTGATCAGCCCTGAAATAGTTTTCTGATTAAATGATGCAGGACCTAAAGTAGCTATAATTTTTGTTTTTCTCATATTGTTAGCTGGATTCGGGTAAACTAATAATTAAATATTGCTTCCTTATCCTATAATAGGTAGTAAAATTAATATTAGAAACTTCAATTTTTCTCTCCAACAAACATAGCTGCACCCAGATGCGTAGAATTTAACTGATTCTTACTTGCATTAATCTTAATGGAATAATAAGTAAATGATGGAGAGTACTCAATCAAAACTTCCTTCATTGAATCAATAAAATACGGGTAGGCTTTAGAAACCCCACCACCAAGGGTTATCACAGCAGGATCCAGAAGATTAATTAAGTGACTGACAACCAAACCCAGCTTATGCCCAAATATTCGCCAGATTTTCTGTGCGTCTTCAATGCCTCTTTCTGCCATTTTGAATAATTCTTGAGGAGATTTTATTTCTCCAAATTCTATTATGGATTCTTTTTCAATTCCTTCAATGGATATGTCATCTTCCCATACTCCCCATTCTACCGGTGAAATGCCGTATTCAGCTCCCATGCCATGGGCACCTGTAAATAATTTACCGCTAATTACAACGCCGACTCCCAACCCCGAGCCAAGGGTCAAGCCAGTAATTACACTTTCTTTGCAGTAATGCCCATACCACTCCCCCCATACAAAGAGATTTGCATCATTTTCTATTTTCACAGGGATACCCAGTTCAGCTTCCATTAACCCGGCCAGATTTGTATTTTGCAGCATGGTTAAATTTGGAGTCTCGAGAATCAGTCCTTTCCGGCTATCCAGTGGACCCGGTGCGGATATGCCCAGACCAATTATCTCCTCTATACTGATATTATGTTCACTGTATAGCCTTTTAAGCTGACTTATAAATCCAGAAATGAGGTCTGTTTTACTGCCATATTCCTTTATATAAGACTCCATTGATATACCGAGTTGATTAAAACCCGAATCAAACAAGGCAGAAGTAAAGGTGGTTCCGCCAATATCCATTGTGAGAATATATTTTTTCTTATTCATAGTAAGAATTATTATCTGCTTCTTCCATAGTCGATAGTATGATTATCAGTTAATATTGGAAATTGTGGTATCGGGCTCTGATATGCTGCATTCTTATTTGATACGTGCATAGGAATTGAAGTTAAATTAATCGAATCGAATAATTCAAGATCAATCTGGATGTTATCACTATATTTATTAAACAATTCTTTGATAATTGGATTTAAATATTCAATATCGTTGGTATTAGAAGGTTTAGATTGTAATAGCTTAGAACGCAAAGAAGATGCAATAAAATGCTCTTCCCACATATTGACATATTGATTAATATATGGGTCATCATCATAGTTGAGCTCTAATGCTTCTTGTGTTAAGTAATAATCTCTGACCAGATCTGCAATTGCATTTTTAACTGCGTCAGGAAAATCCGTTTTTGAGATCTTCTTTTTTCTAAAAACAAGGGGATGACTGTTAATTAAATCCTGCAAGTCAGACATGGTCCAATCTTTACCATCCATATTAAATATTATTTCATTTTCATCGATGTTCACGGAAGTGTATCCTCCACTTAGCACCAGATTATTTTCAGGCCAGATGGCTTTCCTGAATAATTCTTTTTTTGAATTTTCAAACTGGAGCATCTCATAGTAGAGATTATTAATCAGCTTCGTAAATGAATCCTGATTAAAGTTTAAAGTTTTATTATTCATAACAGCATGTATATAATCTGCATACTGCTCAATATTTCTTAGCCGGGTAAGATGTTCCTTAACATTTCTAACGTATTCTTGCTGACTGCCCTCAGAGAGTCTTCTTTCTGATCGCCAACCTTCAACACGCATGATGATATACGTACCATCTTCCAGATTCAGTGGACCAATAATATCATGCTTTTTTAATCTATTTGAAAAGATTGCCCGGTGTAAACGATAATAATGCTCTGAAAAGAATGAAACATCCCGGCTTGCTATTTCTCCAGAATCAAACAAACCATTTATTAATTCTGCTGAATTATTGATATAAAGTAGTGTATCTGTCACAACATTATTGGGCAATGTAATAAATGAGAGGTGGTACGTACGGTCAGCTATCTCCAGGTAATAGTCTAGTGCCTCACCACCCAGATCATTAGATTGACTCTTAGCAAAGAAAAGCTTTTCCCGCATACTCTGTGTCTTCAGGCCATTAAGAAAATTCGAGATTGCATTTAGATTGAATAAAGGCTCTCCTTCAATAGCCAAAAGCTTTTCAGCAATAAGAGAATTTAAAACAATCTGTTTATGCACATTATTGCCCTTACTGCAGTAATCGGGCCTTAATACATATTCAGCTCTTTGTATAAATTCATTTTTTAAAATTATATGATTATCTATTTGGACAAGTACAGATTTTTCAAAAACAAATTGTTCACTTTTATTTGAAGTACAGCTATGAATAACTATTATAATGATGGGAAGAAGTGACTTATACATCATCCTAGAGATTGATTCTTATTAAAACGTGAGACTCAGCGTATAATTATGTGTATTATCAAACGTCCAGATGGTTCGATAACAATAATCTAGCTTAATGCCCTGACCACTTTTCAACTGATATTTCATGCCAGCTCCAAAAGCGGGGCCGAATTCTCCGTCAACCATGAATAAACCCTTCATTCCTGAACGCAGGTAAAATTTTGTTCTAGCGCTTGGAGCAAAGGTAAACTGAGATCCCAGATTCAAGTATTCACTGTTATTATTCGGATGAATAGCATCCACTTCTAAAATTAATTCAGAAGTCTGACTAACCCAGGGTTTAACCGATAGCCCAATACGGAACAGCAGAGGCAGTTCCCATCCCTGGGTTTTGAACTGACCTTCAACATTGCCATAATTCCCATATTCAGAGGATATATCAATGGGGTTTAATAAATCAATCCCGCCATACTGCATTTTAGTGCCGTAATTTGAAATGCTCATACCGATGCTGAGGCCATCTCTGCGACTCTCTGTAATTGAAAGGAAGGGTGTCCTGATGAGAACTCCCAGGTCAATTGCTGTTGCACCAGCACTGCTATGCCATATTTTCGATGAAATATACTTCAGAGTAGTGCCAAAAGAAAACCAGTTAACAAACTTTTTCGCATATGATAATCCAATAGAATATTCCTTTGGATGATAATATTCTCCTGTCCCATCCTGATTCATTATGTTTGTCACTTCTATACTACCATAATCCAGATAGTTCAGGCTGATTCCGACGCTATTGGCATTATCAATCTTTATGGCAGATGCGATAATGTACCGATTGGTTTCTGCTATCCAGGGTTCATGGATTAACAGTAGTTCATTCTGATTAAGGTATACAATATTTGCAGGGTTCCAATAGATGGAGGTCACATCATTGGTCATACATACATAGGCACCTCCCATAGCAGAGGCAGCACTGCCTACATCAATTTCAATAAAATTTGCAGATGTTGTTCCATTTCTATTCTGAGAAAATAAACTTGAGGAAATTATTATTATGGATGCAATAATTCTATACATATTAAATAACTATTTTATCACTCCAAACTTGCCAACTTTTGATCCTGTCGATCCCTCAGTAAAAGATTCAACGTGGTACACATACATTCCAGCAGAAACTTCCATCCCTTCATTAGTGAGCAGGTCCCAGTATGCAATACCCTTATTTGTAGAATTAAATACATTTATTTCATCTACTAGAACTCCGCTTATGGTATAGATTTTTATCTTACATCTGGCTGGCAGATGTGTAAACATTAATTTTCTTCGCTGATTGAGATCACTGTTTAATATTGACTCTTCGAAAACATTGGTTCCTACGTATGGATTGGGTACAACCCTGATGTCATCTAAAGAATTATTTTCAGCTTGAACGTTTATACTATCCTGAAACGAGAATGTCTGAAAATGAAGCGTGTCAGTTGACCAGAATGGCCGTTTAAACTCAACTTCGTATACATCCCCCGGATCGGGGTAAGTATTTTCCAGTATTCCTCTAAAATCAATTACAAAACTAGTTCCCAGCCACTTTCCGTCATTATCAACCGAACCCACAAGTACAAGATCTTTTAATTTATCATATTCTCCATTGTTATCCTGATCATGAACAACAAGACTCGCATTGTGATTAAAAGACATATTCATTACATTAAAATCAAATGTTGAATTCAAGAGTAATGCATTAGCATTAGGTGTTAGATCATTATGATCATAAATAAAATCAGATTCTAGTACTTTATTTTCAATATAAAGATTATCTGAACTTAAAAATGTAATATCAAAGTCCCAAGGGACGATTTTTGATTCCCTGTGATCGATATACGGGAAAGGTAAAATAATGATTTCTTTGTCTGGTGAAAAAACTTCGTACCATCCTTGTGATTTAATTACTGCTGACTCAACATCCTGCACAATAGTCAACTGAAGTCCCTCAAAAATATCTGTGATGATATCTTTTGATGTGTTGAGTGTCCAATAATCACTAGCTGATTCCAGAATGATGTTCTGATTTATGGAATTGGGATCTCCTGCTTCATTATACCCCCCCGTTTCACTATATACAAGATTCAGGCTATCGCCTGATCTGGAAAATATTTCAAATCCACTAGTCACAATCTTAAGAGGAAGAGGGTTATTATTTACTATTATATTACTGAACAATGTATCATTTAGGAAGGTGAGATAATAATCCATATTATCCTTGATCAAATCTTTAGCCATAATATTTACTGTAATCTCACCCGTTCCCAAAAGATTCTGATTGCTTACATTAACAACTGGTTCAATAAAACTTGAAGAGGGAACACGTGGAATTACGACCGCCACATTGGGTCCAGATCCTACAACATTTTCATTATCATCCAAATCGATGATCCAATTATTTTCTGAAGGTGGTATGCCATAAATCAAATCTTCTGTGGGAGCTAAACCATAATCGTATGCAACCAATGCATAATAATATGTTCTCCCATTTTGAACATCTGTATCGATGAAATGATGCTTGAGCCCACTGTCATCTCCCATATAATAACCGGTGCCGAATACTGGAGCAAAGTTTGAAAAGCCTGTTATTCCATCAATCCGATCACACTGAAATATTGGCTGATTATAGAGAGGATTCCCAAAACCATCCGAAATTAGCTGGGAGTCTTTGAAATATTTATCTGTTGCTTTATATATTTTATAGCCTTCAAAATCATACTCGAGTGAATCAGGTAAAAATTGATCTCGTGATGATTCTGCAACATTATTCCATGTTAGTATAACCTGGCCATCTCCAGCTTCTGCATATAGGGTGGGCATCCGTGGCGGTGTTGCAAAGCGGTAATCCGTTTCATAAATAAGCTGAACCGTTGTTTTTAGTTCAAAAAGCGAAGGTGCATCAATAGAATTTCCTCCTGCAGAACCAACAAGAGGATCAAAACTGTGAAGTTCTGCCATTGAAATACGTTCTGTCTGGCCTGATAAAAGGGAAAAAGTGCCGGATGCGAAAAGCTCAACTAAGTTTGCAGGAGTATCAGAATATTGAACAAGCAGGGTATCTGCCATCATTTCATATAAGAGTGAATCATTATAAAACCAGATGCCCGTATTGTTACTATGTCCGGCTTCATCAATTGGAAACAGCTGAAATGTAGTCAAACCTATCATGTCTGACTCTGAAATATCAGTTTCTCCAAAATTAGGTTCACATCCCAAACCTTCTACACAGTCAGGTTCACCATTACATTCTCCCTCATCGGCCCCACTATAATGCAAATCTCCTGGTCCAATACCATCTAACCCAACGTCATCATTGGGATTACATGATCCATCATCATTTATGGTACTACTAATCCAATCTTGATCTTCATCTCCTGACCAATGAGCTTTAAGATCTGATTCCTCTAAATTATAAAATTTTAAAAACTGGTCTAGGTCAGAAATCCCTCCGTATGGATTTTCATACCAACTACCTTTATCAGAGCTCCTGCTTTCATCTACAAGACCATCCTCATCATTGTCAATATTATCATTGGATATACCTGCGCTTTCTAAAAATGCAAAGCCCATGATACCGGGAACAATTGTTCCAAGGCCAACACCATCATAATCCCAAGAATATGACAAATCTAAATATGTATCAAAATATCCCACTTCATCTGTATTTCCATCTGATCCAATCGCATTATCCACCCAATATCCGAATGAGACCTCATTAATATCATAATCAGATATATTAGTGATATTGTATTCAAAAAACAGTGCATTTTTCACCAGCGGATTATTCCATTGAAAACCCCGAGTTTCAACACGGATACCTAAACCGCCCCAGGGCAGTCCCGCACCTGCAGAGGCATCACTCTGTATAAAATTCCCTGGCCGGGGATAATATTTTGTAACTGGTCCCTGAAGATTTTCCTGATCCTGAGCATCGTTGGCAACAAAATAGGTTTCCAGATCAGTATATTGAACACCCTTACCAAAGCGTCCATCCCAAACACCATTCCATTTTTTAGTACTTCCAGATGCTGGCCATCCTCCAATTGGCCAAGTATCGGGCTTATCACTCATAGCCGGTTCGTCTTGGGCAGGATTAAAATATCCAAATGGTGGATAAAATCCCCAGTCTAACGTATTTGAAGGATTATGATCCATTTCTTCACGATAACTGGTCTGCAAAAAATAAACTTCATGCTTAGAAATACTTTGATCTTCAATTTGATTTAAATCTTCTATTATAATAGTATCAACTGTTGCAGAATTATTGTCATCCTGGATATATACCTTGGCTGCAATTAGAAGGCCTATACCATCCACCATTTTGGTACCCGTTCCATCATTGGGCCAAATGGATACATTGTCCACACCTCCAGGTGCCCAGTCTGATAATTCTGTGGTGTTTTTGAAATAAAGTAAGATTCGATTCCCATCCATGCGTGACTCTCGGATAGCACTTGGGTCACCTGCCAGATCATCTGGCCCATTATACTGGGACTGACCTGTTACCAGGAAAGTAAATATTAAGAAGCTTAAGTATTTACTGAAATTCTTTCTCATTTATACCTGATGGTTAGATTCAGCTTTATCTGCCTTGGGGCAGAGTACATAGAAGGATTCTCATATTGATCGTATACATCCGTAAAGGTACTTCTGTACCCCAGGATTTCAGTTGAATTTACAATATTGCTATATGCCCTTCCTGTTTTTGGATAAACCCAAATATCGTTTAATGTATCGAATAAATTATATATTGAGAATGACAGCCTGGCATCGAAATCGTTATTTTCCCATAAACGATAGTAGCCAGTAACATCAACGCTGTAGTTTGCAGGTTTGTAATCATTGTTGGGAAGAAGGTTTATAAGCGCAGTTACAGATTGAGAAACGGGTTCAAAAGTATAAGGAGTACCTGAATTATAATATGCTGTTGCTGTTAATCCAAAATCATCTATATTATACGCCAATGTTGTATTAAAAGTATGCCTTTGATCCCAACTCATGGGGATCAGTTTCGAAACAGGGTCCTTATTCCCCCCTTCACGGTTAAAGGATTGAAGGGGTGTATCTGCATTACCCCGGGTATACTGAAGAGTATAATTGCAATAGATGGCAAAGGCATTATAGCTAACATCATACTTTATTTCTAATCCTCTTACATTACCATAGTCCTTGTTTGAGTAAAGACCATATTTTACCTGATTGTATGTTGTCCATATTTCTGTTCCAAGGAGATTATATATATCCCGATAAAACATATTTATATCCAGCGCCATGAGAGCGTTAAGCTTTTGCCATAAACCAATTTCATACGTCACTGTTTTTTCAGCTTCAATATTGGGATTTCCCAAAACTGTTTCATAATCACCTGTAGGCACAATCCAGTTATTATGAGCAAACATTGAATACATTGGCGGCATTTGGAAGAAATGTCCATAACTGAAATGAACAATTGCAGCATCTGCTACCTGGTATGCAATTCCCAGTCTTGGGCTCCAATAGGCAAATTCTTTAGCCTTCAAACTATCTGATTGCAAAACATTACTGATGGTATTTGCAGGATTCCTGTAATTAGAAGGATAGTAGCAGTTAGGGTTGAAATAATCATACCTTAAACCCAGATTAATTACCATTTCATCAAATTCCGCTTTATCCTGTATAAAAAAAGAAAATTCACGTGGGTTAACATAAAATATGTCATCATCGGGAGATTGAACTGAATCTGGTTGAATATAGGCAGAATAGACTCCAACAAGGCTGG
>Ga0207966_1001938_pt1 | contig 10936 bp, 11 predicted proteins | sample Knorr_S23_td_NAD_FD_185611 | JGI IMG/M metagenome (GOLD analysis project Ga0207966, IMG submission 185611) | Marine microbial communities from Southern Atlantic Ocean transect - Knorr_S23_td_NADW_ad_2500m_LV_B (SPAdes) (version 2) | ecosystem: Environmental > Aquatic > Marine > Oceanic | place... | reverse complement strand
ACACACCAGCGTCATCATCCGACCTCTGCCAGAGAGGGTATCCTCTAGTGCGGCCTTTAGCTCGCCCATCTCCTGCTGGCGTCCCACGAACACCCCCTGGGCAACAGAGTCCAAGGCGTTAGTCCGCCCTTCGGAGGTCTCCGCCCCCACCACGGCCGGGGCCTCCAGACTCACCTCTGTGCCCAATCCATCCAGCACCGTCAGCACGTCGGAGGCCGACCCGGGTCGCTCCTCGGGGTTCTTGGCCAGAAGTCTGAGAATCAGCGCTTCCAGGGGCCGGGGACAGTTACCGTTGTGCCAGGTGGGAGACACCGGCGGCGTGTTGATGTGCTGCCCTATGATGGACACCGAGTCGTCCCCCAGGAACGGGGGCCTCCCGGTTACCATCTCGTAGAGCATCGCCCCCAGGGAGTACAGGTCCGCCCGCTGGGTGACGTCGCCCCCCATCGCCTGTTCCGGAGGCATGTAGGACACCGTCCCCACCATCATGCCCTCCTGGGTCAACCGGCTCCGGTCCGAGGCCACCGCCAGACCGAAGTCCCCTATCTTGGCCACCCCGTCCCCGGTCAGCCACACGTTCCCAGGCTTTAGGTCCCGGTGGACGATCCCTTTGGAGTGAGCGAACTCCAGACCCCTGCACGTCTCCGATGCTATGGACACGGCCTGCTCCAGGGACAGCCGGTGCTCTGCAGCGTCCTCCAGCATACCCTCCACGTCACCGCCGCCCATCAGCTCGGTGACCATGAACGGCTGGCCGTCGTGGTCCCCCAGGTCGAACACCGTGACGATGTGGGGGTGGGAGCCCAGTCTGCCCATGGCCTGGGCCTCCCGGTTGATGCGGGTCATCCCTATGACGTCCAGACCCTCGGTCTTTATCAGGGCGAAGGCTACGTCCCGGTCCAGAAGGTTGTCGTGGGCCAGGTACACCATCTTCTTGCCGCCCTCGCCCAGAAACCTCTTCACCTCGTACCGCCCGTCTGAGAATGACGTGGGCGTCTCCCTCTGGGCGGGCGGTGTTGGAAGCTCTGGAATCGGGATCTCCGGAATGATAGGTGTCGGCGCGGGTCCGGGGGCTGGTGCGGGAGCGGGCGGCTGTGGAGTCGATGAACCCAGCATATCACCGGCCATCTCCAGGAAGGCCACGGCGTCAGCGTTCTCGCTGTCGAGGGCCAGGGTTTCTCGCGAGAGGTCGTGGACCTCTTGCCAGTTCTTGGAATCCGCGGCTTCCTCAACCTGATCGAGAAGCCTTTCAATCCGTCGCTTGATTCGCTCGGTGGTCATGAGAAATTAGCCCTCCTGTGGTTACGACATCGTACGAAACGGCACACAAAAACACAACAACCACCTCGTTAGCAAGGTGCGTCGATAAAGGCAATCGTGGCCATATCGAAGCTGCCCTGGGCAAGGTGCGCGACTTGCTGGGTGAGGTCCGGGCGCAGAGACCGATGTCGTTTTTTTGGGGTGGTTGAGGGTCATGGATCCACAAGTTCACGTGGCATTGAGGATGTTGGGTAGCATTTGACAACTTTGATGCTCGACCATAAAGTGTGGGCATCTCGGATTGTCGCGTAATTGAAGAGATTCAGTCCATCTGGAAAATACCGGCTAAACCATGATCATCAGAGTTTGCCAGGCAGTTTGATAACGAAGTTTGGTAGTCGTGAAGTCTTAGTGAGTTCAAAATAGTATCCACGCGAAATCAGCGAATTACATTTGTTAAACATCCAAAGGACTATTCACCGTAAAATGGGAACGTAATAGCTAGGAAGGATAGATAATGGTCATATTACTTGGGAAACAATCGGAGTCGCCAACCACCACCACATTCAATCCTAAGGTGGCACACCCATTGGATCCCCTTAGAGCTGACGAAATCAATAAAGCTGCGTCGATTGTCAAGAAAAAAGCTGGACTCGGCGACCATCTTCTTTTTGAAACAATAGTTCTAAGTGAACCATCGAAAGAAGACGTTTTAGCCTTCAAGCTAGGGGACGAGATTTCTCGCGAAGCCTTTGTAGTTGTCCTTAATTACAAGAAAGAAGAAGTGTACGAATTAGATATTTCTCTGAAAACAGCGAATATACTGAGATGCGAGCATATTCCTGGAGTACAGCCTGCGTTTATTTTCGAGGATTTCGCGGAATGGGAATCCAAAATGACGCATGACCCGGCCTTTGTAGAAGCTTTAAAAAAACGTGGCATCAATGATCCAGACCTGGTGATGATCGACCCTTGGCCTATCTCCAATTTTGATGTTGAAGGAGAACGTGGGAAAAGACTTGCTATCGGAAGATGCTGGGTAAGAAGAGAAAAGGGAGACAATGGCTACGCCAGACCCATAGAAGGGTTGTCCCCAATACTGGACCTCAACAAGAATGAAATCATGGAAATACATGATTTTGGAGTGGTGCCAATACCGCCAAACGACGGGAATTATGCTGCACGATATCAAAAAGAATTCAGGACAGATATAAAACCTATTGAAATAACTCAACCTGAGGGCCCTAGTTTCGTCGTGAGCGGTAATGAAGTTAAATGGCAAAAATGGCAATTGCGAGTTGGGTACACGCCACGTGAAGGACTAGTATTACATACGATCGGTTACGAAGACGGTGGAACAGTAAGGCCCATAATCTATCGCGCTGCTCTTTCAGAAATGGTAGTGCCATATGGAGATCCCACGAACGATCACTACAAAAAGCAGGTATTCGATTCCGGGGAGGTGGGTATCGGGAAATGCGCTAATTCCCTTGAACTTGGATGCGACTGTCTCGGGGAAATCTACTATTTTGATGCGGCCTTGTACAATTCCAGAGGCGAAGCGGCGGAACTAAAAAACGTTATCTGCATGCACGAAGAGGACTTCGGCATACTCTGGAAGCATACAGATATGAGGCTTAAAGAAACAGAGACTCGTAGATCCCGTAGATTGGTAATATCTTCAGTGGCCACCGTCGGAAATTACGAATATGGATTCTTCTGGTATTTCTATCAAGATGGTGGAATTGACTTTCAAGTGAAACTGACTGGTATCGTGAACTCCGCGGCAGTGCCCCCGGGTGTCACGCCGAAGAACGGCACTCTCGTCGCTCCGCAGGTAGTAGCGCATAATCATCAACATTACTTCAATGTGAGAATGGACATGATGGTAGATGGCATGGCTAACTCGGTGTATGAAGTTGATACTGTGCGCGATCCGATAAGTGATGAAAACAGACATGGCAACGCTTTTTCAGTTCAGCGCACGTTGATCGCCAAGGAGAGCGAAGCCCAGCGTGTAATTGACCCATTTGCTGCACGATACTGGTCTGTTGCCAACGACTCAAAACAGAATTACCTTGGCCATCCCGTCAGCTATAAAGTTGTACCTGGCGAAAATGTACTCCCCTTTCATCATGATGATGCGGTCATTATGAAAAGAGCGACATTTATGACTGGCCACATGTGGGTAACCCAATATAACGAAAAGGAAATGTACGCGGCAGGAAACTACCCCATGCAGCATGCTGGGGGTGATGGGTTACCTAAATGGATGAGCAAAGACCGAAAACTTGAAAACGAGGATGTAGTAGTCTGGTATACCTTTGGCCACAATCACATCCCAAGAGCGGAAGATTGGCCTGTGATGCCTGTTGTTTATACGGGATTTTCGATGAGGCCTTCTGGATTCTTTGACATGAATCCGGCACTCGATGTTCCTCCTTCAATGAATCATTGTGGCTGCTCAGGTGAATGTAATTGCCATTAGCTGCAACATGACGTCGCCGGCATGAAATTGAATGCTATTTAATAACCCGTTGTTATAACTGAAGAACTTATCCCTGCCATCTTCCTTGAGATGTTTGGATGTCCTGCCAGCAAAGCAAACTGGGTTAATGGCCATATAGGCCAGCATAGCGAAATGGTCTCCGGGGTCACTAAAAACTGTAGAACTTCAGCGAATATGGGACAGTAACGGACGTGGAAATAATAGAGACCAATTCTAGGTAGAGTGAGTTCCTCCCCAGAGGACATCTTATGCCTCTGGGAAGGAGCGCACGTGATCGAGAACATCCAAGACAAGAATCAGTCTGCTGAAGAACGGAGCCAGGACACCCGACGGTTCGTTCGGCAGGTTCGTCAGCCACTCGCAGGAAATACACTGCAGAAGAGAAGATCCATATAGTCCTGGAGGGGCTTTCGTCGCGAGGTCACAGTCAACGAACTGTGCCGGCGCGAAGGCATTAACCCCAATAACTTCTACTCGTGGACCAAAGAGTTCATGGAGACAGGCAAGCAGCGTCTGAGTCGGGACACGACCCGCGATGCCACCCGCCAGGAGACCACTGCTCTGAAGCGAGAAAGCGCGGACCTGACGAATCTGGTGGCCGAGCTGTCGCTTGATCTTCACCGTTTGAAAAAACGTCGATACCGACACTAGACGAAGGCCGCGCCAGCATATGACCGCAGATGGGAAGGCCCAAGTTCTGGAGAAGGTAGAGGCGACTCCAGGCTCCAAGCGCAAGGTTCTGGCAGAGCTTGGAGTATCCAAGAGCGTCTGCTACCGCTGGAGAGCTAGAGCGAGACTGGGCAGCCTTGAGGATCAAAGACATCCAGGCCCTTCTTGGTACCGTCTAAAAACTGTGGTCCTTGAAGTGGCCCTCGAGCACACCGAACTATGACGGTGGTCACAGCCTCGATAGCATTTTTACATTTGTCTGGTCGCTCTACCTGATGGCCTAGACGGGCGAAGTCCTGGCGTGCGCTTTGGGGATGAGGAGTATGTTGGTAATCAGGCGCATGGTCCTGTCTTCGGTGTCCTTGTGCGCGTCTTTGACGGCGTGCAGGACGTTTCCAGCTACCGTATCTCGATAGAACCACGCAGAGAGCGTGTCCGAGTCCGCTTTCTCTTGACCGGGTTGGGCTGTGGCCGCCTCGAAATAGTAGGCCTTCAGGTCATCAATGGCCAGCTTGAACTGCGAGGCGGGGCTGGCGTCGCTTTCCGACTCAGGAATGCCGCCGTCCAGAAACTCTGCGATATACGAACCCATAGATTCAGGGGCCCTCCCGCTGACGCCAACAGTGGTTCGCTTGCGGTTCTCCATCGACTGGTCGTACCACGGGCGCATCAGGTCGATTTCCTCAAGGAATTTCGCTGTCAGTTTCGCCGTGTCGCCCTCGTCAAAGTCCGGCATAGAGACACTCACAGGACCTTCCACGCCCGTGATCCCTTCTACCGGCGGTGCGTCTTCCGGGAAATCCGCGAGAACCGGCCCGCTGGGTGCCTCAAGGAGGTCAAGCGCGCCTGTGAGCACACCAGTCTGGAAACCAGAATTATAAGGCGGTCCAAGGGGACGCCCCAATTCAAAGGGAACCCACAAAGCCCGAGGTGGCTTTATCTTCTCGGTGTGCTCACGAATCAGGCTGATCTGCGTTGTGGGCACTCCCTCTTCTTCGATGTAGTGTCCAAGCCCGCCTACGGCGCGCGTGCAGTTAGGTCAAACGGGGATCAACAGCACACCAGTAACGCTATCCTTCTTGAGGAGGCCCGCGAGAGTGCGAGCGGCAGTCTCCATTAGCTGGGGAGGGGTGGCGCCCATGAACGAGTAGTGGAAATCAGCGACACTACCAATAACGCCCTGCTGCGCCAGTTCGTTCAGGCGGTCGAGAGGGAAGACGACGTTCCAGTCCTTCTGGAAGCCGCTGCGGTCGTAATTGGTCGATATGTGGCTCATCAGCAGGTTCTTGGCCTCGGTGTCCCTCGGAATGACCCTGTAATCACCTGGAACCGTGGCCCTGCCAGTCCCAAGCGCGAAAGGGCGGTCATCGCGCAGGTGCAGGCCAGCAGTCGATATGATGGCGACTCGTCGCTGCGCGAGGGGAGGCCCTTCGACCCAAGGGGTCGTATCGAATTCGGGGCAATCAAGTTTAAGCAGGTTCGTTCGGGAAACTTCTGGCAACTGGCTTAGTCGGACCAATCCTTTTCTCCTCTGGCTTTATCCCCACCAAATGCCGCTAGCGCCCTTACTCGTCAAACACCTTAGGGCAAAATTCGGGGCATGTTCGATATTCCGCCCCTGTTCGCATGCTCCTGGGACTGCTGTCTAGCCCACTTCTGACGGCGCGATTTTATACCGCCCAGCGCTCGATTGCCAATCACAGCGCTGCTGCGGCGTCAGATGTCTCAGGCAACTGCTCAGTCCACCCCAGCCTGTTCTAGAGGCGCTTCTGTGGAAGTGGGACCGCTCTCTTCGATGACTCGCATGGTCTTCCATTGTCCTCCCAGATAGCGGAAAAGGAATGCGAATCCGAGGACGATGATGTAGACCGTCAGGATGCCCCAGCCCACTGCTATGTCAGCGTCGAGCAACACCATCGCAACGTAGCTTGGTATCACCAATACTACCCCTGAGACCAGCAAGGCCATGAACATGATGTACCGAGTGTCTCCGGCGCCTTTGAGGGCCGACGAAAAGACGATGTTCAGCGTGTCGAACAGAGAAAAGACAGCCACGAAGCGAAGCGCGGCGATGGCGATTGGCCGAATTTCGTCAAAGCTCTCCGCATCCGCCTGGGCAAAAAATATACTCAGAAAAACGCCTGGTACAAACCAGTACAGCGCCGCCGCGGTCGCCATGTATATGAAGCATATGTGCGCCCCGGCGTAGACGCTCCTCTCCGCAAGGTCGGGCCTATCCCTTCCGAGGGATTGCCCAACTAACACGGAGATCGCTATGCCAACACCTATCATGGGCAGGAAGGCGAGTATATTGATATTCATGGCAATGTTGATTGCCGCCAACGGCACTGTCCCCAAGCGTCCCATGAATAGAATGAAGACGGTGAACCCAATCATGTCGATGAAGAACTGGAGTCCGTTGGGGAGTCCAAACCGCACGAGGCGCCTGAACAAAGCTTGGTCGAAACGCCACCCTGAAATGGTGCGATATTGGGTATTGTTCGCGCGCTTCGAAAGCAACGCAAGGTAGACGATGAACCCCACGCTCGACGAGATGACAGTGGCTATTGCGGCTCCTTTAATCCCAAGCTCCGGGAAGCCCCAGTGGCCGAAAATCAAGACGTAGTCCATGAGCGCGTTAATGGAGGTCGCAAGAACATTCACCCACATTACGGGCCACGCTCTGCCACGCCCCGAGAAGAAGCCCGCCACAGCAGCAGATGCGACGAATGGCATGGCCCCGAGACACAGCAAGCGGAAGTACACAATCTCGTTCTCACGGATAGCGACGTCGTGCCCTATAAATCGGAAGAAAATGCCCGCGAATGGCGCAAGGGCGAGAAGCGCCACCCCGCCGATCATCGCTATGTAGATGCCCTGCCAAACGGTTGGTCCGATGCGATCGTGACGCCCTGCCCCGTGATATTGCGCGACAAATGTGCTCGTGTAACCGGCTGTCCCCATAAACAGAGTCATCAGCGCGAAATTGAGCATACCTGCCGGCATCGAAGCCGCGACGGCCTCTGCTGAATGCCATGTCAGAAACATCCGGTCGACGAATAGCATGATCGCCACCGAGCCCATGCTCAGGACGAGCGGAAAGGCGATCGACAGGACCTGACGGTAGCCATTCTCGCGATTCCAGCGGTCGCTCAAGGACCAGACTTTTTGCTCAGAACTCAACAAAATGCCCCCTTTGGACGATTGGTGGAAGTTGAAAGTATACAGCTTGCTCATCGTCGATAGATAGGCCATTCCTTAGACCCAAAAAGAGCAAATTTCTCACGCAAAATGGCACCGCAAAATGTAGGATGCCAGCGCGTTTGTCGCTCGTCGTGTGTCAAGCAGCGACGTTCAACACGAGCGTCTGTGCTTGGCAAATCTTGATGAATCCAGCTAGCCAATAATGGCTAATCGAAGGCCGCAACGACCTCCTCGTCGAGGCGTTGAATAGCTTCGGAATCGCTGGGGCGAGGGGAGAACATGATCTCGTCGACACCCGCGTCGATGAATTCGCCAACGCGATCAACGATGTATTCGGCGTTCCCGGCAACCGTGCCCGGCCCCACCTGCTCGATGAATTGAGCCACTTCGGCCTCATCGTTAGAAAGTTTCGTCGGCATGGAAACAGTATATTTGATCTCTCCAGGATCGCGTCCTACATCTTCACAATGCCGATTTATCACGTCTATCTTATGCCTGTACAATTCCAGGGACATGCCGCCGTGACTCCGGGCATTCTCGCTGCCTACTGAAAATCCATCCAGGTTCCATACGTCCCCATACTTTGCCAGAGTGCGTAGTGTTCGCCTTTCGCCCATTCCTCCGACCATGATCGGTATGTGAGGCTTTTGGAACGATCCAGGCGATAGTGGCGCGCCATCAAGATTGTAGTATTGGCCTTGAAAATCGACTGGCGAATCCGAGGTGAACAGGGCGCGAATCAGAGCGCATGCTTCCTCGAATCGGTCTGACCGCTCTTTCAACGATGGGTATTCCCAGCCGTAGGCTTCGTGTTCGCGTTTGAACCACGCGGCTCCGATACTCAGTGTGAACCTGCCGTGGGAAACCTGGTCGATGGTCGTAGCCATCTTTGCCACGAGCCCCGGATTGCGGTAGGTGTTGCCTGCCACCATATGCCCAAGGCGGAGCTTGTCCGTCATGCCTGCCGCCGCCGCGATCAGCGTGAAGGCTTCGTGCATGGGTTGGTCCTCAGCTCCCTTCCACGCTGAGGGCGGTATGAAGTGGTCCGGCACCCACAGACTGCCCCAACGCCCCGCCTCCATTGTCTCAATAGATGCGCGGATGTTGTCCCATGTCGTGGAGTAGCTGGCTACCGATACGCCGAATTTCATGTGTATCCCTTTCTTGAGTTGCGAAGATCATTTACGACCCTCTGAAAGCCGCCTGGCCGATCCTAAACGCAGCAAAGGTATCTTAACCGATTATCGATTCATAGATGAAACGCACATGGAACGGCGTTGCGGAGATCATGCCATCCAGACGCCTCGGCCCACGACAAGAGCGGGAACCGTCTCTCTCGGAAGGTTTCGGATTCACAGGAACATGCGATGGATTAGGAGAAGTCCAACCGCCAGGAGGCGGGTTTACGACCACAAGCTCGGCATTGGCATCCGTCGTGGCAATGTCCGATTTCGTTATTCTAACGTTCAGTTGGTCAGGGCTGACCAACGTGGCAGGGAACGCTTTGCCGCGATAAGTGACCTCCGAATCGCTGACAAACCCCTGCCCCATGACTGACATCAAAGTCTCATCGCCACCGGACACGAAACTTGGTGGGTGCGCTCTGACTACCGTTAGAACGGGGTTGGGGTTTTTGCGCCTGAACCAACTGAAATGCACTGCGCCGATGGCTCTGTCCGCAAGTTCCAACAGCGTATCCGTGTAGAACTTCGGCGATAGTGGGACACTTTCGGATCTGGAATTAATGGAGACTATTTGTAGGTAGAACGAGCTCCTGACAGAAGCATAAGATGACCTCTGGGAAGGAGCAACAGTGCATCAAAACACCCAAGACCACAATCAGGCTGCCGAAGAACGGATCTAGGACACCAAGCGGTTCGTTCGGCAGGTCAGATCAACGACTCGCAGGAAATACACCGCAGAAGAGAAGATCCACATAGTCCTTGAAGGTTTCCGATGTGAGGTCACAGTCAACAAGCTGTGTCGGCGTGAAGGCATCAAGCCCAACAACTTCTACTCGTGGACCAAAGAGTTCATGGAGGCAGGCAAGCAGCGTCTGAGTAGAGACACGACCCGCGATGCCACGCGTCAGGAGATCAACGATCTCAAGCGAGAAAGCGCAGACCTTAAGCATCTGGTGGCTGACTTGTCCTTGGATCTCCACCGGATGAAAAAAACGTCGATACCGGGTCTAGACGAAGGCCATATCAGCGCATGAGCGCCGATGCGAAGGCTCAAGTTTTGGAGACGGTAGAGGCAACTCCAGGTTCCAAGCGCAAGGTTCTGGCAGAGCTTGGAGTATCCAAGAGCGCCTACTATCGCTGGAGAGCCAGAGCGAGGCACGGAAGCCTTGAGGACCGTCGGCATCCAGGTCCATCCTGGAACCGTCTGAGTCCTGATGAGGAGTCTGTGGCGCTGGAAGTGGCCCTGGAGCAAACCAATCTGAGTTCCAGGCAATTGGCAGCGTGGATCACCGACAACAAGGGTTTTTCAATCTCAGAATCCACCGTTTATCGGCTGCTCAAAAGTCAGGGACTGATCAAGAGCCCTGAGATGAAGATGGCCGCTGGCAAGGAGTTCCACACCAAGACCACTCGTCCTCATCAGATGTGGTCTACTGACGCATCGTACTTCAGAGTCACAGGATGGGGCTTCTACTACCTGGTTACCGTCATGGACGACTTCTCTCGGTTCATCCTCGCCTGGAGGCTCCAGACAGACATGACATCAGACTCGTTCATCGAGGTGGTCCAGGATGCAGTCGACCTCACAGGCATGACTGACGTTCCCTGGGAGCATCGCACGAAGTTGCTCTCGGACAACGGGCCAGGCTATATCTCTCATTCCTTCGGAGAATACCTGCGGCTGGTGGGCATCCGACACATCCTGGCATCGCCGTTCCATCCTCAGACCAACGGTAAGCTGGAGCGGTATCACAGGACCATCAAGCTGGACGTCAACCAGATCCCATACGATGTTCCGGGAAACCTCGAGGTGGCGATCACCGAGTTCGTCGACTACTACAACTATCGACGTTATCACAAGGCTCTGGGGAACGTGACACCCTCGGACGTTTTAGACGGCCGCGGGGAACAGATCTTGGAGAGACGAAAGGAGGTTCAGACTCAGACAATCCAGCGTAGACGATTATACAATCAACAACTCAGAGGGCTCGCCGCATCACCACCTGATCTCCATTAGCTTTCTGTCCCACATTCGCTGAATGCCTACACGTCGGATCACAAAACAGCCTGCACACGGCCCCCAGCGTAATCGAGCCTCGCGCCAACACAG
>Ga0207966_1001936_pt1 | contig 10939 bp, 10 predicted proteins | sample Knorr_S23_td_NAD_FD_185611 | JGI IMG/M metagenome (GOLD analysis project Ga0207966, IMG submission 185611) | Marine microbial communities from Southern Atlantic Ocean transect - Knorr_S23_td_NADW_ad_2500m_LV_B (SPAdes) (version 2) | ecosystem: Environmental > Aquatic > Marine > Oceanic | place... | reverse complement strand
CCCGGCGCAACAATTCACCATCCGTCATGGCTCTGGCCACATCATGGGCCAATGCCGCCAGGGCTGCCTGTTCTTGGTCGATACCGTGGCAGACCGCCAATTCCCGGGCAATCTCAACAACCCGGTGTATGTGGTCTTGAAGACCGGCGGGCAATCGGTCGACCCGCCGCTGAACCACGGCAGGATCCATCAGCCCATGTTCCCGAGCAGTTGTCCTCCCAGGAGATGAAGGTGCAGGTGTTCGATCTCCTGCCCCGAGTCCGTACCCTGGTTCAGCACCAACCGGTAGCCGCTCAGTGTCACTCCCTCGCGCCGGGCCATTTCCTCAGCCACCACGAATAAGTGACCCATGATGGGGACTTGACCGGTGCCGATGTAAGCCAGGGAGGGCAGGTGCATATTGGGGATGATGAGCAGGTGGGTCGAAGCCTTAGGGTTGATGTCTCTAACAACGAAAACACGCTCATCGCGGTAAATAGGAGCCTGATGGGCGGAGTCGCGGGCCATTCCACAGAATATACATTCGCTGGTGCTCATTAAGGCTGATCTCCGATATCGGCCGGGATGGAAGATTGGGGGTAGCGCCGGTGTGGAACTAGGTCAGTTGGCCCTCCATATACTTCAGAGCTACGTCCTTGTGGAAGTTAACGTCGCCGTAGTTCAGTTCCTGCACCTTTGCCCGCCGGGTGTAAAGCTGCAGATCATGTTCCTTAGTGAATCCGATGGCTCCGTGGGTTTGGTGGGCCAAGGAGCAAACTCGTTGATACGCCGCGCTTACCCATGCTTTCGCCACTGAAACCTCACGCTGGGCGGGATCTCCTTCCGACACCTTCCAGGCCGCCTGGTAAGCTACGACCCGGCTGCCTTCAACGTCGGTGGCCATATTCGCGCAGTGATGTTGCACTGCCTGAAAGCTGCCGATGGGACGCCCGAATTGAGTCCGTCCTTTAACATATTCGACGGTCATGTCCAGGACAGCCGAGGCCCCGCCTAACATCTCGATGCACTTCCCAGCGGTGGCTCGTTCCAGGGTGCGTTGCAAAACCGGCCATCCTCGGTCTACTTCACCCAGCACCGACGATGCGGGAACCGACACCTGGTTCAATATCACCTCGCACTGCCTGTCGGCCGAGATGGTGCTTAGCTGAGTAACCGTAAGCCCGGAAGTTCCTGAAGGGACGAGGAACAGGGTTATTCCCCGGGCCGGGTCCCCTTCGTCCGACGTACGGGCCGCGACCAGCAACAGGTCGGCCACGTGGGCGTCGGGCACAAACAACTTGGTACCGTCAATGACGAAGTTGTCCCCTTGACGAGTGGCCACGGTTTCGATTCCCCACGGCTCGTAGGTAGCGGTTTGCTCGGTCAACGCCAGAGTCATCAGCAACTGACCGTCGCAAATCTTAGTTACGATGTCCTGTTTCTGGGCATCGCTTCCCGCGTCCAAGACGGTCAAACCGCCCAAGACGACCGTGGAAAAGAAGGGGCTTGGACACAGCGCCCGGCCCATCTCTTCCAAGAGAACCGCCAGATCCAGAAAGTCTCCGCCGGTGCCGCCGTAGGATTCGGGAAAGGCCACGCCGGTCCAACCCAAGCCGGCTATCTGCCGCCATAGTTGGTCGTTATTACCCATAGGGTCTTCCTCCATCGCCCGAACCAAGGTCAGCGGACACTCCTGAGAAAGAAACTCCTGGGCGCTGCTCTTCAGCATTTGCTGGACCTCACTGAGACCCAGGTCCATACTCTTTCCTCCTAATTAATCCAAAAACGTACCAGCCGTCAGGATTTATGCGCTTACCGCCACCTTCGCCACGGCGTTCATGGTAGTGACGTCCAGCCGGGCAAGATGACTACCTGCATTTTCTCTGATCGCTTGCCAATCTGGCGACGCGCCGAACGCGGCCTCTTTGGCCTTTAAGTCTTCGGCGTCGGCAAAGCTCCGGATCCATATGAACTGGTTCTTATCTTCGTTGACCCACATGGCGTCAATCTTCATCCCCAGGTTTTCCTGAAGGGGCACTAGGGTTTCTGAGAACAACTTTACCCATTGGCCCATCATGCCACCATTCACCGTGTACATCCGAAGCTGGGACACCTTTTCGGGCCCTATGCTGAGACCGTCGCCTTCCACCTTCGTGGCCGGCTCCATGGCTTGAACCACGATCCTGGCGATGTGACTACGAGTGTGGTCCACCGTCCCGCTCCACTCGGCTGACCCATAGAATGCGGCCTCTTTGGCCGTCACGTCTTCAGCATCGGCAAAACTGCGAGTCCAGATGAATTGATTCTTGTCTTCGTTGACCCACATGCCGCCGATCTTGATGCCATGCTTCTCTTGCATGGGCACCAGCACCTCGGTGAAGTGCTTGACCCATTGGTCGGTCATTCCTTTGTTAACGGTGTAGATGCGCAGCTGTGAAATCATCTTGGAGACCTCCGAGTCGATTTTCTGATTTAGGTTTCTCTAGAATGGCCTCGATCGTGTCATTCTGAGAGCCGCTAGTATATCTGAATGGGATTGCCGCCTCAATCCCTGGTAACGCTTAACCCAAACTTCTGACCATGGCGTCCAGCCGCTCCAGGGCCTTGGAAATGTTCTCCTGGGAGTTGGCGTAGGACAAACGAACGTATCCTTCGCCGAATTCGCCGAAGGCATCCCCAGCCAGCAGGGCAACGCCCGCTTCATTCATCGCCCGGTCTTCAAACTCCGCACTGGTCAGGCCGGTGCCGCTGATGTTGGGGAAGGCATAGAAGGCCCCCTCGGGCTCGGGGCAATTGATTCCCGGAATGCTGCGCAAGCCGTCGGTGACGAGACGGCGGCGAAGGGTGAACTCCGCAAGCATCGCTTGCACATCATCTTGAGGACCGCCCAAGGCGGCGATGGCGGCCCGCTGGGAGAACGTAGCGGCACAAGATACGCTGTTCACCGCCAGCTTGACCACGTGAGGCACCAGCTCCGGTGGCATGATGCCGTAGCCCAGCCGCCAGCCGGTCATGGCATAGCTCTTGGAGAACCCGTCTAGAATGATTGTACGTTCGCCCATATCAGGAAAGGCCGCGATGCTGTGGTGCTCGCCGGTGTACAGAATGTCCTTGTATATCTCGTCGGACATCACGTAAATGTCGTCTCGTTCCTTGACCAAGTTGGCTATAGTTTCCAGCTCATCTCGAGTCAATGCTGAGCCACAGGGATTCTCCGGAGAATTGATGATGATTAAACGGGTTCGGCTGGTGATCTTTTGGGCCAGGTCATCCAGGTCGGGGTGATACGCCTTGGACTCCAACAGCCGCATTGGCACCGGAGTGCCGCCGGAGAAGCGAATCATCGACTCGTAAATAGGGAAGCCGGGGTTGGGATAGATCACTTCAACACCTGGTTCAGACAGCGCCAAGATCACGTAGAACATGATCGGCTTGGCTCCGGGCGTCACCACCACGTGTCCAGGGTCGGTGTCGATACCCCGAACTTCCCGGCTGTTACGGGCGATGGCCTCCCTGAGCTCCGGCAGGCCGGCCGTCGGTCCGTAGTGGGTGTGCCCATCACGCAGGGCCTCGACTCCTGCCTCTACGATATGCTTGGGTGTGTCAAAGTCGGGCTCGCCGATCTCTAGGTGGATAATCTCTTTGCCCTGGGCTTCCAATACCTTGGCTTTTGCGAGAACTTCAAAAGCGGTTTCGGTGCCCAGGTCGTTCATCCGGCTGGCTAGCGTCATATACTCCTACCTAACTGATCAGCGGCCCGTCATCGGGTCTAAGATTTTTTCTCTGTCTGTTCTGGTCATCACCGTTGGGCCTGTCCTCCGGATGCCCGATACGCGAATATCGGTCAGCCCCGTCTCATCAGGTTCATGGAACTGGCAGCGGGACGAAAGATATCCCACTTTGGGCGGAGCCCCGACGGCATCTCTGCTTCAGGTGTTAACTCGAACTCGAAACGGCGGAAAAACTCCACCACTTCATCTTCACAGATCAAGTATATAGTTCCCGAATACTGTTCCAATAGGCGACTGACTATAGCCCGACCTATGCCATTGGCGCGAACATCTTCGGCAACGGCCATGCTGGCAATCTCGCAAAAATCGGCGTAGGGCCTGAGACGCCCACAGCCTAGGATTCTTGCGTCTTCGCTTTTGGCGACCACAAACTGGTCTGTCGCCAGATCAACCCGGTCGCCTTCAACGGTGGTGATCAACTCATCGATCTCGGGCAAATCGGCGGCTTTGGCCGCCTCTATCTCCCACACCTAAATCGTGGACCTCTACTGGGATTGAGCCTGGTTCTGCGTGCGAACCGGGAGTCCGTATATAGTGATAAACCCTTCGGCCGCCGCCTGGTCGTAGTCGTCTCCCGGGTCGTAAGTCGCCAAATTGTATTGGTAGAGGCTATGGGGAGAACTTCGGCCCACCACGGTGCAGCTGCCTTTGTGCACTCTCAACCGCACGTCGCCGGTGACGAAGCGCTGGGTGCTGCGAACGTAGGCGTCCAGGTCCTGCCGGTGGTGGGTGAACCACAAACCGTTGTAAACAACGTCGGCGTATTCCTGAGCGACGCGGGCTTTGGCTCGGGCCTGGTCTTTGCTCAGGGTCAATGCCTCCAAGGACTTGTGGGCCGCGTGCAAGGCCACGGCGGCTGGGGCCTCGTAAATCTCCCGGGACTTGATGCCCACCAGGCGGTTCTCCACGTGGTCAAGCCTCCCGACTCCGTGGCCGCCCAAGATCGAGTTGAGGTAGGGTATCAGGTCCACCCCGGACATGTCTTCGCCATCAATGGCGGTGGGTATGCCCTGCTCGAAATGAACTTCCAGAAATGCCGGCTCATCCGGCGTTTCCGACAGAGGTTTGGTCCACGCGTAAGCGTCCTCCGGCGGTTGTAACCAGGGGTCTTCCAGCTCTCCCGCCTCCACGCTACGGCCCCAGATGTTCTCGTCCACGGAGAACCGGCTGGCGCGAGCGTTGACGGGGATGCCCCTGGCCTCGGCGTATTCGATCTCTTCCTGCCGGCTCATTCCCCAATCACGGATCGGTCCTATTACCTTGATGTCCGGGGCGAGGGCGGCAACGCCTAATTCCATGCGTACCTGGTCGTTGCCTTTGCCGGTGCAACCGTGGGCCACCGCGAATGCTCCCTCCGCTCGGGCCGCCTCGACCATATAACGAGCGATCAACGGTCTGCCCAAAGCCGTGGCCAAGGGGTACTGCTCCTCGTAAATAGCCCCGGCTTGGAGGGCAGGATACAGAAACTCTTGAACTAAAGGCTCTTTGCCATCCACTGTCAGGGCCTTGGCCGCGCCCACTTCCATCGCCCTTTCCTTGATGGACTCCAAGTCCACCATACCCAGGTCGATGGTCAGGGTGATTACATCCGCTCCGTATTTCTCCTTCAGCCAAGGAACCGCCACCGAAGTGTCCAATCCTCCGCTGAAGGCCAAAACTATTTTATTATCAGGCATTGAGTTTCTTCCATTTTTTCTAAAGATATTCGGAGTCTGTGGATTTCGGTGAGGAATCCCAACGGAAACCATGGCCCTCACTCGCGGATCGCCGTCAAGGAGTAATCACCGGTTCTCCGGGCAACGTATGTCCTTTTTCAACTCTACCTGAGAGCAGAACTTCTACTAACTCTTAATTTCGATGATTCTTACAGTGCTGTCCGTTGCCACAACGAAGTTGCCGGGTAGTTGGCCGGAATACTGCTGAATAACGTCTATTTTGTTTGAGGGACGTTCATCGCCTAACCTCAATAGAATTATACCTTTATGGGGCCTTCCCTCTCGGAAAATCATTTCGCCGAAGTCTTTGTCGGCCGTGATGAGAACTCGGCCGGTATCGAACGCCAACCTCAGTACCTCGATATCACCCAACCCAGGTGATTCTTGGTAGATCGAGAGCACATCATGGAACTCCTTGGCTAACCAGGAAGCAACCGAAGGTCCGATACACTCATCTACAAGAAAACGAATCAGGCACTCTCAATTCCCAAAGGTGCAAAGGTCGTCGTTTCCAGAGACTCTTTGGCAAATAGGATACATGCCAGGACATCCTCTTCGGTTAATCCCGCGTATTCCTTCACGATGTCGTCAATCACCATACCGCTGGCCAACAGGCCTAATACGTTCTGCACGGTGAGACGCGTGCCGCGAATTACTGGCTTACCAACCATCACCTTCGGATTGACTGCAATCCGTGAGAGTAATTTGCTTGCATCCATTTTATCTTTATATCTTCCCCAGCGCGTCTCCCAGCAGGGACATGGCCTGATCTATCTCTTCGACGGTTACGTTCAGGGGCGGCATGAATCGGATGGCGTTTGGTTTGACCGCGTTTAGCAGCAACCCGCCGGCGTTGGCGTGGGTAAGCAACTGGCCCGCTATGTCGCTTTCAAACTCCATGGCCACCAGAAGACCCTTGCCTCGGACGTCTTTCACGAAAGAGAACCTGGATTTAAGTTCGTTCAACCGGCGTTGCAGATGATCTCCCATGGCCCTGGCATGGCCCGGTATGTCATTTTCAATCAGGAACTTAGTGCCGGCGTAAGCGGCGGCGGTGGTCAGCGCGTTGCCCCCAAAAGTGGAACCGTGGTCGCCGGGCACCAAGGCCATGCAATACTCTTTTGACAGAAAGGCGCCGATGGGAGTGCCATAGCCCAATCCCTTAGCCAGAGTTATAACGTCTGGCTCGACGCCGAACTCCTGGTAACCGAAGAGGCTGCCCAACCGGCCCATGCCGGTTTGAATCTCATCCAATATCAACAGCAACCCCTTTTCATCGCACCACTCACGCACCCGGCTCAGATAGTCGTCGGCGGGGATGTTGACGCCGCCTTCACCTTGGACCGGCTCTAGAAAGACGGCGGCGGTCCGGTCGGTGGTGGCGTTCATGATGGCTTCAACGTCGTTAAAATCCACGTGAACGAACCCGGGCAACAAGGGAGTGAAGGATTCTTGGTAATGAGGCTGACCGGTGGCCGCCACGGTGGCCATGGTGCGTCCGTGGAAAGAATTGAAAGCGGTGATCACTTCGTAAGCGCCATCCCGATGCAACTTTCCATAGCGGCGGGCCAGCTTCAGCGCGCCTTCGTTGGCCTCGGCGCCGCTGTTGCCGAAAAACACCTGGTCCAAACAACTGTTTTCGATGAGTATCTCGGCTAATTGAAGCTGCGGCACAGTATAGAACTGATTGGAAGTCTGCAATAAAGTGCCCGCCTGCTCGACGATTGCCTGGGTAATCACGGGATGGCTATGACCAAGGTTATTCACCGCCCAACCGGCGACGAAATCCAGATACTCCTTGCCGTCAGCATCCCACACTCGAGTGCCTTCGCCTCGTACGATCACCACCGGTTGCCGGCGGACCGTCTGGGCGTAGTATTTCTGCTCTTTCGCTATCCAATCGCTACTGATAGTCATGGGCGGCTACCTCCTGTGTTTCCCGAAGAATCCTTCAAGTCATTTAAGGCGTCCCGGAGACCTTCCAAGGCCTTTTCCAGTCCCGTAACCGCCTCGTGAATCTCTCTAAGATCTCGTGCGCCGATCGCTGTCCCGGCGTCCGAAACAACATCCACGGCGGGCGCCGCTTTGCCGCCATGAACCAGCATGATCAAGCCTTCCTTGATGGAATCGGCCATAACCACGTCGCTTCCGTCGGCTAGGATAATTTTTTTCAGTTCCGGGAAGGCTAGAACTTCTGATTGCAAATACATGGGCTCCACGTAAAGTATGGTGCCGGCCATGGGTATAACCAATAACTGACCACGAATCACTCGGGAACCGGCCCCTTCCCAAAGAGTGAATTGCTGAGATATCTGCTGGTCGTTTTCGATCCGCGCCTCTACTTGGCTGGGCCCATCCACCTGCGGGTCTCCCGGCACCTGAAAAGCAAGGAGGGCGCCATAATTAGGCGCATCGTTACGGGCTAGGATCCAACCCACCAAGTTTTTCTTCTCGCCGGCGGGCGTGAAGGACAACATCAGGACGAACTCAACCCGATCTTCTCCCGGCGCTTTCAGCATCAGATAAGTTGGCCGGAGAAGAACCCCGCGTTTGCCGAATCGGCTCTCCAGGGGGACCGCCCACTGTTCAGCTTGGTTGAAGAAGACCTGAGGGTCGGTGACGTGGTACCGCAGAAACATCTGAGTTTGGGCGGTGAACAGCCCTATGGGATATCGTATGTGATCTTGTAGGTCTTGAGGCATCTGGTCAAAGTCTTTGAGCAGGCCGGGAAATGCCTTCCGGTACATCTGAACCAGCGGATCGCCTGGTTGGATCACGTAAAATTCAATTGACCCGTTGTAGGCATCCACCGCGACTTTGACGCTGTTGCGGATGTAGTTGAACCCTCCTAATATCTCCCGATTCTCCGGCCTAGGTAATGGGCGATCAGTCTGGGCCGAATATGGTATTCGATCGGTGGCAGTGTATGCGTCTTGAAGCCACCATAGTTTACCAGCTTGGTCCAGCACGGGGTAGGGGTCGTGATCCAGTTTGAGGAAAGGCGCCACAGCCTTGACTCTGGACCTGATTTCCCTGCGGTACTGGATCCGGCTTTCGGGCGTAATCTGACCGCTTAGCAGGATGTTGATGTCGCCGAACTGGGAGGCGTAAGCGACACGGCGTAAGCGTGAACCCAGCACTACTCCGCCACTGCCGCCGTAGTGTTGTAGTCCTTCGCTGGGTCCTACTTCTGTCAGGGCGCTGTTGACGATGGCGAAGCTATCGGGCGTTTCGCCATAGTACAAGCCAGGGCGCTCAATCTTAAAATCTCCCTTGATAGGAATATCTTGGAGCAGGAACTCCGGGCGGCCTTCGCCCGGCGTGAATTCAGTGGCTGGACTCATAACCAACCCGTAGCCGTGGGTGTATTGCAGCCTTTCATTCACCCAATTCTTGGCATCCTCTGGCAAGTTGTCTTGATTCAACTCGCGGGCTGCTACCAGCACCTGTCGGATCTCGCCGTTCACCGGGTAGCGGTCCCAGTCGATGTTGAGAAAATTGTAGTAAAGCTCCATGAATTGGAGCTGATTGTAGGCATCTTGCAAGGGTTGAAGGTCCCACAGCCGTATATTATCCAGAACGGACGCGCTATCTTCGATGGCTTCGGCAGTTAGCTTGGGGTTCGCTCGGAATGTAGACTCCTGTATCTGGTCCAAACCGTACGCCCAGCGGGTAGCCTGGATGTTGCGCTGAATATAGACCCGTTCCAGCTCGAACTCGTTGGGCTCCACCTGGAACCTCTGGAACAGCAAAGGATAAGCGAACCCCACCAACAATGCGGCGATCACCCAAAGACTGAACGCGCCAGCCATCAGCCTGAGACCGGAAAAGTAAATGCCTACCACGAATCCCAACGCTGCCAGAGCGGCTATGCCGGTCAACAGCCATAAAACCGGCATACGCGCGTGCACATCGGTGTAGGTAGCGCCAAATACAACCCCGGAGCCGGAAAGCACCAACTCGTATACGCCGAGTGCGTGACCGGCGGCGATGGTCAACATCAGGATCACCCCCAGCACCGCCAGATGATTGAGCATCCGCGCCGACAGGGGAAACGCAATGCCACGCAAAGAATAAACCGCCGCATACAGGGACAGCGCGGCTACGATCAGGGTGATCGCCAGGCCGAGAAACCAGCCTTGAAGGAAGTGCAGTAATCGTAAGGTCGCTACGTAGAAGGTGGCATCAAGCCCGAACTGGGGATCGGCGACTCCAAATGGAAGCCGGTTGAAATACAGCAGCACTGTCTCCCAACGGTCCTGGGCCACCGAGCCGAATATCAGGCTGGCTATGATCACGGTCATGCCCGCGCCGAGCACCACCAGCGCCCAAAGCAAGCGGTAACTCTCAGCCGATAGGGAACGGCTAAACGCACCCCTAGAGTATCGGAACGCAAAGTAAAGGCTGGCGGTCAGAGCCAGTCCGGAAACCAGGGCGCCGGCTAGGAACAGCCAGATTTTCAAGAAGAGAATCTTAGTGAAAACGCTCCGGTATCCCAGGTGGTCGAACCACAGCCAATCGGTGTATACCGATCGCGCCCACCACAAAATGAGAAAGCCAAGAACGAAAATGGCCAGCACGGAACCGGCGCGCTGGAACAGACGCAGGTTGGACTCCGAAATTCCGGGGGGATTCGGCGCGGGGGGTAGCTCAGCGTCGTTGGAAAGGTTGTAACTCATCGGGGTTCCGCGGCAGCGCCGTCCTTATCGAGAAGGACGCAATTGATTGACGATGGTCGTGCCGGTGGAGCGTCCGTTCAGACAATCCAAAAGAGCTTCGGGTTTCCGTCCGTCGATGATATCGGCCACGGGAGACCGCTCCAGGGCCCGCAAGCAAGCCGCAAGTTTGGGAATCATACCGCCGCGGACAACGCCCGACTGAAACAGCAGACTGGCCCGGCGCTGGTCCAGACGGCGAATGACACGGCCCGCGCCATCCATGACGCCTTCCACGTCGGTCAAGAATATCAAGCGCTCCGCTCCCAAAGCATGAGCCAACTCCCCGGCAACGGTGTCTCCGTTGATGTTGAGCGGGCCACCCGAATGGTCCGAATCGTCCTGACATTGCCTAGCAAGAGGAGCAATCATTGGCATGTAGCCGCCGTTTAGAAGGGCTGTAATGGCCCCGCTGTTGACCGACGCAATCTCGCCCACATAACCCAATTCCGGGTCCGCGACGCGGGCTTCCAGCAACCCGCCGTCGATGCCGCTGATCCCGATGGCGCGCCCGCCTAGAACGTGCATCCGGGCCACCAACTTTTTATTGATCAAGCCGCTGAGAACCGCGACCACAATCTCCAAGCTGGCCTCGTCGGTGACTCTCAGTCCGTTGACGAAGCGAGGCCGGATTCCCTGACGCTGCATCCATTGGGAGATCACGTTGCCCCCACCGTGGACCACCACAACATCCACCCCTTGATTCTGTAGGGTCACCAAGTCTTTTAAGGTGGTGTCG
>Ga0207966_1001932_pt1 | contig 10954 bp, 10 predicted proteins | sample Knorr_S23_td_NAD_FD_185611 | JGI IMG/M metagenome (GOLD analysis project Ga0207966, IMG submission 185611) | Marine microbial communities from Southern Atlantic Ocean transect - Knorr_S23_td_NADW_ad_2500m_LV_B (SPAdes) (version 2) | ecosystem: Environmental > Aquatic > Marine > Oceanic | place... | reverse complement strand
CAGGCACGCCCGAGGCGGCTAAGGCCGCGCCAAATCCACCGGGGCAACCCTTCGGGCGGGCGTACATATGCGGCGGTGCGGGATTTGTTGAATCGATAGCCAGCTACCTTCTCGAAACGGGGATGGACTACGACGAAATCCGCACCGAACGCTTCGGACCGTAATCCCGAGACCCCGGGGAAGCGGTGAGAGCAATCCCTCGTACAACGGCCTGCACACAAGCGCTGGCACTCGCAGGATTTAAGACAGGGATGGCAGACACACAATCCAGAGTGTGGATTGCTTGCACCAATACCTGTGTTTTCACGTATTCGCGAATACAAGTCTGCTCATAACCTTGTATTAACGTTTTGCCTACCACCACCGACCGATCGTGAAAAAGGATCCCCGGTGCACAAGGCAACGGTAAACCGGACTTAACCCTTAATCGTCGATAGTTAGAGTTCACTCAAACATACCGAAGAGGCGGTTGGCGTGCGGGGTAACATTGCGAGACCGACCGTCGGCTTTATACCCCACCACGCAGGGAAACCCACTCCAATGGCCAAACTCACCGACAGGCAGATCGAATTCCTCAAAGAACCCTATATCGCCGAATTCGTGACGCTCATGAAGGACGGCTCACCGCAGATCACACCGGTCTGGGTCGACACCGACGGAGAGCACATCATCGTTAACAGCGAAGAGGGCCGGGTGAAGGTCCGCAATGTCAGGCGCGATCCCAGGGTGGCGGTCGGCATCTACGACCCCGAGAACACATACTCACGCGTCCTCAACGTTCGCGGGCGGGTAGTCGAGATAACCGCCGAGGGGGCCGCGCAAAATATTGACGATCTGTCGGAGAAATATAACGGCGTCCGACCGTACCGGGCGCACAACCCCGACAAACCGAGGGTGATCCTGAAGATTGCGCCCGACAGCATCGATTCGCGGATCTAACGCCTGCCCGCTCGCGCCCGCCGTCCCGCCATTCGGGTTTTGGCTATGAGGTTGAGTTAGTTCACAATTAGTCTGGCCAGTCGTAATTCCTGCTCAAGTTGCCTCGCGCGGCTTCACTTCTCCTGTGGCAAAAGGACCTTTTGACTGAACGTATGACTGCTGCCCCTGAAATCCTGTCTATCCTCAAATCCCGGTTCGGTTTCGATAACTTTCTTCTGCTGCAAGAAGAAATCGTAATCAACGTCCTTGCCGGAAACGACTCGTTGGTGCTCATGCCAACTGGCGGCGGAAAATCGCTCTGCTACCAGCTCCCCGCACTGTGCATGGACGGCTACACGATGGTCGTTTCGCCCCTTATCGCCTTAATGAAAGATCAGGTCGACGCCCTCCGCGTCAACGGCATACCCGCAGCATTCGTCAACAGCACGCTCTCCCCCGGCGAAAACGAAAACGTCCTGTCCCGTGCGGGCCGCGGCGAACTCAAAATCCTCTACGTCGCTCCCGAACGACTGGCAACACGGCGCTTCCAGGACTTCCTGAACCTGGCCGCTCCCAGCCTCATTGCGATCGACGAGGCTCACTGCATTTCCGAGTGGGGACACGACTTTCGTCCCGATTACCGCAACCTGAAGATGCTCCGCGACCGGCTTCCCGGTGTGCCGGTAATCGCGCTCACGGCAACCGCCACCGAGGAAGTACGGAACGATATCGTCGACCAGCTCCACATCAGGAGCAACGGAGAAGGCGGCGGGTCGTACATATCGAGCTTCAACCGGCCCAACCTCACCTACACCGTCAGGCCGAAACAACAGGCGTTCGATGAGCTACTCGACCTCCTGCGCCGCCACGAGAACGAGTCCGCAATCGTCTACTGTTTTTCAAGGAACGAAACCGAGAATCTGGCTGCCGATCTGTCGTCCCGCGGCATCGATGCCCTGCCCTACCACGCCGGTCTCGATCCGACGCTCCGTCGGGCAACGCAGGACCGGTTCATCAAAGACGAAACATCGGTCATCGTGGCGACGATCGCCTTCGGGATGGGAATCGACAAGCCCGACGTGCGGTTGGTCGTGCACTACAGCCTTCCGAGAACGCTCGAGGGCTACTACCAAGAAACAGGGCGCGCCGGGCGGGATGGCCTCCCCAGCGACTGCGTGCTGTTCTACTCGTATGGCGACAGTGTCAAGCAGGATATTTTCATCAGGCGGATCGAGGATTCCAGGGAACGCAAGCACGCGGCCGACAAGCTGGCAAAGATGGTGGAGTACAGCGAGCTCCGCACCTGTCGGCGGCCGTTCATTCTGGCCTACTTCGGCGAGGAGTGGACAGCCGGGACCGACGATGACGATGCCGACGCCGGATGCGGTGCCTGTGACGTGTGTGTATCGGTAAGAGAGGAGTTCGATGCGACCGAAATCGCCCAGAAAATTCTCTCGGCAGTAATTCGCACCGGCCAGCGATTCGGTGCCAAACATGTGATCGATGTCCTGCGCGGGTCGCGGGCAAGAAAAGTACTCGAAACGGGGCACGATCAGCTTTCGGTCCACGGGATAGCCTCGGATACCCCGGCCGATGAACTGCGCGAACTGTTTGGCCTGCTCCAGGATGAAGGTCTGCTGGCCACCTCGCCGGGTGAGTACCGCACTATCTCGGTCACTCCCGAAGGCCGTACGTTTCTCCGCGACGGCACTGCCCTCACGCTGGCCCGGGTGCCGCAGTCTCAACCGCGGTCCAAATCCACGCGTTCGCGTTCACGCAACGGTTCCAGAAACGGTAGAGAAAGCGATCTCGAATATGACTACGATCTGTTCAAGAAGCTCCGCAGTCTCCGGAAGCGAATTGCCGATGAAAAGAATGTGCCTGCTTTTGTTATTTTCGGCGACACGTCACTTCGGCAGATGGCCTATTACCTGCCCCATGATCGCGATGCGTTCGGTGCGATCTCCGGCGTTGGGGCAACCAAGCTGGACCAGCTGGCCGACGAGTTCCTGCCCGTCATCGTCGATTACTCGGCAGAGAAGGGACTTTCACCGCGTGACCAACCTACGACGCGCCGTGGGGCGTCGAGGCGCAATCCCACTTTAACGCAGCCGGGGAACTCTTCACCGGCCCGCAAGCCTCTCAGCGCAAGTCTTAGCGAAACTAAGCGACTGTTCTCGGAAAACTACACCGTCGGCGAGATCGCCCGCGAGCGGGGTCTCGCCGTAAACACGATATTCAGCCACCTTGAGAAAATCGGCCAGACCGACCCAACGATCGACTTCAGCAGCCTCATGCCGGCACCCGATCGTGTCGAGACGATCAGTGCGGCGCTCCGTTCCCATGAGAACGGATTTTTGACCCCGGTCAAAGAGGAACTCGGCGACGATTTTTCCTTCGGGGAAATCAGGCTGGTGCGGATGCAGATGCGAAGGCAATTCGAAAACTCCGAAAACGACGAATTTCAGTCTTAGCCTTTGTTTCCGCCCCACCTCAGTCCCAGCCCTGATCGATCGGCAGGTAGATGTTCCAGTACTCGGCAATACGGTGGTCCTCGAAGCGGTAGATGGCGACACCGCTCTGCAGGCTTCCACGGTTTGGCAACGGCTCCCGATAGCGGTAGCTGAGGCGCCGAGCTGCGAGATCGCCGACAACGAACACATCGTCGAACTGGCCCTCGTAGCCGGGAGAGAGTTTGCGGAACCCGATCAGAAAAGGCGCCACCTCCTCGGGCCGCTCGGAACTCGTCCCCCCTCCTCCGTGGGTGACGTAGGGATCGGTCGTTAACTCCGCGACCGCTTCAAAGTCGTCGCTCCGATTCTGATAAAGATCGGCCCATCGGGTCAAAGTCTTCAGGTTCGCCTCCTCGTCCACCGAAAGTGTTGCAACGGAAGCGATCGACCACTGCTCGCGCGGCCGCGGGCTGCTCGGCCACGGCTCAGCATCGGGTTTGCGGTTAGCCACCCAGTACTATGTGAGCCTGCCGTCCTCGAAACGCCATATTCCGATCGTGGTTAAACGATGCTCTCGCTTCCCCGTCTGCGGGTTCGTCGCGCTGGTCGAGTATCGAAGGGCGACCCTGTCCCCCTGGCGATCAAATCATGGACCTCGTACCGTTCCCCCGGCGCGTTCGATCGCATCTTCTCGATAACCGCCAGGTACGACTCTGGCGTGTGGGTAACTGTCCCCGCAGGGCCATGGCCCACGTAAGAAGGAGCCATGAGTTCTACGGCAAGGTCGAGGTTCCCCTCTTCGAATACCTCGTGCATCCATCTTTCGAGAGCCGTCACGTTCCGTTCTTCAATCGACGACATTGTGTGCCTCCCTGGCAGCACAGAGCCTGTCCGGAATAACGGTCAACTGGATCCTTTGGACGAACACTACAGGCCGATCCACAGGCCGCTCTGGACAAATACCGGTATGACGTAACCAGCATGAGCATGGCGTTTACGATGTGCAGGCGGTACCACCGGCTGCACCGGGTGCTGAACGGGTAACAGACGATCGTGATCACCAATCGTTGTCATCCGAGGGGTAGAGTGCCGATCTGGCACAAGACATCGGCCTACGCGTAAGCCCTCGGACTCCCCGGGTACGTACCTCCGGCGTTCATGGCCAGGTTTCCGCCGTCCATCGGCAGAATTGCGCCCGTCACGAAGCTCGAAGCATCGGATGCCAGGAAGATCGCCGGACCCTTGATCTCCTCTGGATTTCCGAGCCGTCCCATCGGGATGCCGCCCTTGAACGTGTCCTCCAACTCGGGTGTGCTGGCGATCCGCTTCCGGAGTCCGTCGTTCCACACCTGCGCCGGCAGAATGGCGTTCACGCGTACGCCCCGCGAGGCCCACTCGGTCGATAGCTCACGAGTCATCTGAATCCCCGCGCCCATCGCCATGCCGTACGGGGTGTGACCCCTGCCAAGCGAGTTCCAGCCGCCGATCGAGCCAAAATTGATGATCGAGCCCTTGCCCTGCGCCAGCATTCGCCGACCCGCCTCCTGGCACGAAGTGAACCGCCCAACGACGAGGTTCTGCATCACCTCCTGCAGCGTCTCGACAGGCAGCTCTTCGGGCCGTCCCATCAGGCCCTCACCGGCCACATTCCCAACAATATCTATTCGACCGAATTCAGAGTCGATCGTCTGATAGAGAGAACGGACCTGCTCGATTTCCGAAACGTTGCACCGTACTGCCAGCGCGCGCCGACCAATCGAATCGATATCGTCTGCGGTCTGCTCTGCGCCTGGCAGGTTGATATCGGCGAGTACGACATCTGCCCCCACCTCGGCAAACCCGAGCGCCATCTGCCTGCCCATTCCACTCGCAGCACCCGAGACCATCGCGACTCGCCCTGATAAATCGAACAGCGGATGGGACATTCCTGGTTCTCCTTGCCGCACCATCGGGCGGCGTCCGGTATTTAACGGGGCACGCCACGTTTTACCCGATAATGCCGGTCTCTGGCTGAACCGGCAATACTGATTGAACGTACACCAGCCTGAATCGCCCGTGGTGGGCACTCGTTCCGATAAACTTGCCGCATCACCCACCGGGAGCGAATTTCGCCCGTTGCGCGCCTGAATTCTGTGATGCGAGGGCCAACCATAAAGATGAAACCGCCACGCACCCGGTTATTTCCGATTGAAGAGTACGAACAGAGACTTCGCAAAGTCAGGGTCCTCATGGAACGGACCGGGCTGGACGCCCTCCTCGTACACACACCGGAGAACATCTTTTACCTGACCGGCTACCAGACGCCCGGCTACTACTGGCACCAGGCGCTGGTCCTGCCGCTGGATTCCGAACCCGTCTTCATTGCGCCGCCCCACGAAGCGTCGCTGGTCCCTGAATTCTGCTGGGTGAACGATGTGCGGCTCTACCCCGACACCTCCGACTGGGCAGAGGTCACGGCGGTATTGCTCGAAGAAATGGGACTCGCCTCGGCACGCGTGGGTCTGGAAACCCGGTCGTGGTTCCTCACCGTCGAGCTGCGGGACGGTCTTGCCGCTAGACTGCCCGGTGCGACCTTGCCCGGGGGTGCGGGCTTAATCGAGTCGTGCCGCCTGATCAAGTCACCACTGGAACAGGACTATCTGCGAAAGGCAGCCGGATTTTCTGAACTGGGAATGCAGGCCGGGATGGCCGCGATCAGTGCCAGTGCTACCGAACTCGAGATAGCGGCCGCGGTTCACACGGCCCTCGACCTGGCAGGCTCCGAGTACACGGGGCTCCCTGCCTTCATCACCTCCGGTCCCCGCACCGAGCTTGTGCACGCGACATGGTCGCCCAGAAAAATCGCCCACGGCGAACTGGTCTTTCTCGAAATTCCCGGCTCCTCGAACCGGTACCACACCGCCCACTCGAGAAGTGTTTTCGTCGGGGATCCACCCGATCTCGTCCAGCGCGCCGGCGAGATTGCGAAGACGGCGCTCGAAACGGCCAAAAGCATGATGCGGCCGGGTGTTGCAGCAAACGAAGTGTTCGAAGCGGGGCGAGCGGTAATCGATGGCGCGGACATAGGCTACCGGCAGGGCCGACGCATCGCCTACGGCATCGGAATAGCCTTCCCGCCCGGGTGGGACGAAGGTGAAATTTTCTCGATCAACAAAGACGAGCAGCGCCCTCTTCAGGCCGGAATGTCGTTCCACCTGATCACGACGATGCGACTCAGGGGTGTCGGGGCGATCGGGTGCAGCGACACGGTGCTGGTCAATGAAAACGGCGTCGAAACCCTGACCGGGGCAGTCCCGTCCGGTATTCAGCCTGTCAGTGCCGGGTCTGCCAGTTGATCCCCGTAGACCCGCCGGACGGACCGGCCGGTAATTATGTAGCCTAGAATGGCCGGTTCAGTATCCAGAGAGAAAAATTTTGGCAAAACGACTCGACAGCAAAGTTGCGATCATCACCGGTGGGAACAGCGGTATCGGCGAGGGCACGGCGCACCTGTTGGCGAAAGAAGGGGCCAGAGTGATCCTGATGGCCCGCCGCGAAGAACAGGGGCAGGCCGTAGCGTCAGCTATCAGGGATGAAGGCGGTGAAGTTACGTTCATCTCGTGCGACGTTGGAGATGAAGACTCGGTCGAGTCGGCCATCGCAGAAGCTGCCGGAACGTACGGTGCGATCCACATTCTGTTCAACAACGCCGGTGGCGGTGGCAGGGGCCATTTTCCGGATGAACCGACCGAAGAGTTCAGCCGCGTAATCAACGTGAACCTGAACGGCACGTTTTACGTCAGCCGGGCCGCATGGCCGCACATCGTTGCCGCCGGTGGTGGGGCGGTGGTAAACATGTCGTCGCTCGCGGCCCAGCGGGGTGCCAGCCCGAAAATGCACGAAATGTTCGGCTCAACTTCAGCTTCGTACTGGGCAGCCAAGGCCGGGGTCGATGCCCTCACCCGCTACATGGCCGGGGTCGGTGGGGCGCACAACATCAGGGTCAACGGCATTCGTCCCGGCCAGATCATGACGCCCGGAGCGACACGCGGGACCATCACGGATCCCGACGGCGGACACCACGCGTTCGAGAAACTGTTCGACCTGATGCAGATCGTTGAAGGACCGGGTTACCCGGTCGACGTGGCGAACCTGGTGCTGTTCCTCGTCTCGGACGAGTCACGGTTCATCACAAGCGAGATCATCAACATCGATGGGGGCGTGGCGGCCAAGATCTGATCCGGCATCTGACTGCTGCGCGGAAATTCGATTGGAGCAACGACAGGTATGAGTGACAACTTTGAAGTCGAGATGCGGCTGGACGTAAAAGTTCCGATGCGTGACGGCATTGAACTTTCGGCAGATATCTATCTTCCTGAGGCGGCCGGGCCGTTCCCGGTAGTCCTGATGCGTACGCCCTACAGCAACAACATGGACCCGGTCATCATGAAGGCGAGGGGCCTGGCAAACCGCGGTTACGTGTGCGTTATGCAGGATGTCAGGGGCAGGTGGGACTCACAGGGCGAGTACTACGCCTTTCACCAAGAGATCGATGATGGGTTCGACACCCAGGAGTGGGTCGGCCAGCAGGACTGGTGCGATGGAAACATCGGCACGGCGGGCGGTTCTTACGGTGGCTGTGTCCAGTGGCTCAGCGCTCCCCTGAAGAGCCAGTACCTCAAGACGATGGTGCCCCGGGTGATGTGCACCGACTACTACCAGGGCCTGATGCACCCCGGCGGGGCCTTTCAACTCAACGTGATGATGACCTGGGGGATGCGGACCAACGGCCGCACCGGCCAGAGTATCGATTTTCACAACTGGACCGAGGCGTTTCGGTCGCTGCCACTCACCAACCTCGCCGGAAACGCGGGAAGAGACCTGCCGTTCTGGCAGGACTGGCTCGTTCACCCGGACGACGACGAGTACTGGAACGAGGTCAACACCGACCGGCGGTTCGACGAGATCGAGGTTCCATCGCTGATCATGGGCGGCTGGTACGACCTCTACGCCATCGATACTTTCGACAACTTCACCGGGCTCAGGGAACGGGGAGGCAGCGAGGCGGCACGCGGCTCGAAACTGATCGTGGGGCCATGGCCACACGCGCTGAGCGTATCAACCAAGACGGGTGATATCGACTTCGGCGCAGGGTCCAGACTTGACCTCGATTCCATCGAACTGGCGTGGTTCGACAGATGGCTGAAGAACAACGATTCCGGTACCGAAGATGCACCGATCAGGCTGTTCGTTATGGGCGTCAACAGGTGGCGTGACGAACAGGAATGGCCGCTGGCGCGGACCGACTGGCAATCATGGAACCTGCAATCGGCCGACGGAGCGAACTCGGCGAGGGGAGACGGCAGGCTATCGACAGAATCGTTCAGCGAAGGGTCGGGCGCAGACGATCAAGTCGATCGCTTCACCTACGATCCCGAGTTCCCAGTACAAACCCTCGGGGGCAACAACTGCTGTTCTCCCGACATCGTCCCGTGGGGGCCGTACGACCAGCGTCCGGCCGAGGCGCGCCGCGACGTGCTCTGCTACACGACCGATGTGCTGACCGACGATCTGGAGGTGACAGGGCCGATACGCCTGCAACTCTTCGCCGCCACCGACGGCCTCGACACCGACTGGACCGCCAAGTTGGTCGACGTTTCGCCAACGGGATATGCGAAGAACCTGTGCGACGGGATCATCAGGGCGCGCTATCGCCAGGGCTTCGACAAGGCCGTGCTGCTGGAAGCCGGTGCGGTCTACGAGTACGAAATCAAGGTTGGCGTAACGAGCAACGTGTTCAAAAAGGGACACCGGATTCGTCTCGAAGTTTCATCGTCAAACTTCCCGAGGTACGACCGCAACCTCAACACTGGTGGCGATCTGTACAGCGAAACCGATATGAGGGTGGCCCGCCAGGCCGTTTTTCACTCTGCTGAGTATCCGTCGCAGCTCATCCTGCCGGTTATACCGGGTGGGTGAGGGGCCCGGTGGGAATTCTCGGACCGTTGACCGGGGTCCCCTCACATGGTGATGACGATCTTGCCCTTGACGTGTCCGTCCCCGAAGTACCGAAATGCCTCGGCAACTTCGCTTAGCGGGTAAGTTCTGTCGATAACCGGTACTACCTTGCCGGCTTCAAAGAGTTCCAGTATGAAATCCAGGCCCTCGTTCGGTTTTGCCCCACCCGTGCCCATTTTCTTGCCGCTGAATATCGAAATCCAGATGCCCAGGAACATCGTCTGGAAAAACCTGACCTGGGAGCCACCGATCACACAGTAGGCTCCGCCGGGACTTAGCGCCCGCTTGTAATCGAAGACAGAACGGTGCGTCGCGACGTCGATTATCAGGTCGTACTGCTCGCCGTTTCGGGTGAAGTCTTCCCGGGTGTAATCGATCACGTGGTCTGCGCCAACCGAAACATCGTCCATCCTGCGCCGTCCCGCCATACGTTCGATTCACCGGATCTGGCCGGGGCAATCTCCGGCGCGAGATTGAAGCCGTTTTGCCGCATGTGCACAAGAATCGCCGATTCGCAGGCAAGATTACCGGGTGCGTTGGGCCGGTTGGTCCTCCTGAGATCGAACGCTTCCCCTGCCCGCTCTACCCTGAAATGAATGTTGTACGAACCGGTGTCGAGAGGTGATATTGCTGCGCCGCCAAGTCCGTAAGCATCGACCACGACAGCGGGGACGACCAGCACATCTTCCCGCAGCCGGGCATCGCGTAATTCGGGCAGGTCGAGGTCAGGAAAGTGGCTTAGAGACATTGGTTGCGAATGGGTTTATCACGCAGGCAGGCATGGAGGATATCGCCCCCAGCAACGTTCGAGCAGAATCAATCGTCGATTTCCTTCTCCCTCCCAAACGCGGCTAAAGCAATTCCAGCACAAACCCGCCTGCTGCGGCAACAACGACAACTGACCAGGGCGGCAGTTTCCAGATTGCCAGCAACCCGAACAACACGATTGCGAGTCCGAAATCTTCTGCATTGCGCACGCTGCCGGTCCAGATCGGACTGTAGAGAGCCGATAACAGCAAACCTACGACGACCGCATTCACCCCCGCGATGGCGCCCCGCACCCGGTTGCTTTGGCCGAGATGTTTCCAGAACGGCAAAACACCCCATACGAGCAAGAACGAAGGCACATAAATCGCTGCCAGGGCGACAAGACCGCCTATCCACGGCTGTGAAAATAAGCCGTCGCCATCGTCTGGGTTGCTGATCGAAGTGCCGAGGAAGGCAGCGAATGCGAACAGCGGCCCCGGAACGGCCTGCGCTGCGCCGTACCCAGCGACAAACTGATCGTTGTCTATGTATCCGGCTTCGACCGTTTCCGATTGCAGCAGTGGCAGCACAACGTGGCCTCCGCCAAATACAAGCGAGCCTGAACGGTAGAAATTTTCGGTGACATCAATTTCGTCCCGACCTGTCGTTTCGGCAAGTGCAGGGAGTCCGACGAGGAGCACGAAAAACCCGACGAGAACCGCGAGCGCCAGTTTTCTGGGTCCTGAACTGGCCGATGGCGAACTGTCAGCGCCGTCCTGTTCTGGGTTGGAATCGCGCCCCGCTCCCCGGAAGAGTAGTAGTCCGAGAATCCCGCCAAA
>Ga0207966_1001929_pt1 | contig 10969 bp, 12 predicted proteins | sample Knorr_S23_td_NAD_FD_185611 | JGI IMG/M metagenome (GOLD analysis project Ga0207966, IMG submission 185611) | Marine microbial communities from Southern Atlantic Ocean transect - Knorr_S23_td_NADW_ad_2500m_LV_B (SPAdes) (version 2) | ecosystem: Environmental > Aquatic > Marine > Oceanic | place... | reverse complement strand
TTTTTTGTTCCTTTAACAACAACGCTTATAAAATATCGCTCTTTGACATCGTGAATAGCTTTTTACCCATGTCCTGGCGGCGCATAGGGATGTTTACGTTGTTTTGCCTTCCAACCGCCGAAAGGTTTTAAAAACACCCGATGCCGACCGATGTCCACCGTTGCCCACCCTAGGATTCCTAGGCGGAAAGGGTTTTTTTGTTGTTAGGGGCTTGGCAGGTTTCGCGTCAGATCGGCACCCTGAAACGTACCCTTAATCCGCCATTGGGAGAATCGCCGAGCCGGATTTCCCCCCCGTGGCCGCGAATGACGTCCCGCACGATGGTCAACCCCAGGCCGACGCCGCCGGTGCCCGGGTTGCGCGATCCTTCGATCCGGTAAAAGGGCTTGAAGACCTCTTCGCGCAGGTCTTCGGGAATTCCGGGGCCGTCGTCGTCAATGGCGATCTCGATGGCGTCGCCCCGTTCTCCGGCGCGAACCGATACGTGCTCGGCGAATTGTAGGGCGTTGTCGATAAGGTTGGTCAGGCACCGTTTAAAGGCTTTCGGCTTGAGCGACACCATCAACTTACCTTCGGTATGCAGGTCGATGACGCCCCCCTTGCGGCGGGCCTGAGCAACGGCGTCGTTCAAAAGCGCCGTCAGGTCCGTGGGTTCCGGTTCTTCCGTCCCCTCGCCGCGGGCAAAGGCCAGGTACCCGTCCAGCATGTGTTCCATTTCGGCGATATCGGATTTCAACTCTTCCGCGCCCTGGTGATCGTTGAGCATTTCCAATTGCAGCTTCATCCGCGTCAACGGCGTGCGCAGGTCGTGGGAGACGCCCGCCAGCATGTCGGTGCGCTGGTTGATTTGGCGGACGATGCGTTCCTGCATGATCAGGAACGCCGACCCCGCCTGGCGCACCTCGGACGCGCCTTCGGGTTTGAAATTGGAAACGTCGCGGCCCTTGCCGAAATTATCGGCGGCGATGGCCAGCCGCCGGATCGGCTTGACCTGGTTACGCATGAAAATCGTCGCCACCGCGAACAAGATCAACGAGGTGCCGACCATCCAGACAACGAAAACATAAACCGTGGATGAAAACAGGCGTTTGCGTGTAGTTTCGAAGTGAAGCACGCCAGTCGCCAGTTGAATGTCGATAATGACGTAGCGGTCCTTGGAATCGGTGTCGATCTGAAACGGCTTTCCGACCTGTCCCCGGATCGCCCGGGCCAGCATCCGTTCCATCAGGCCGCTGGGAGTTCGGGTGCTGTTGGGCAGCACCGTTTTTTCCTTAAACGACACCTGGAATTCCATGGTTTGGGCGGCGAGGTTGAAAACCCAATCGTGATTTTCCGGCTCCGTATTTTTTCTAAGTAAGGTGATCACGGCGGCGATATCGCCGGCCACCCCCCGGGCCAGCCGCAGCGTCACCTTGTCCCAGTGTGTCTCGTAAAAGATCGCCGCCGACACCATTTGCAAGATCACCAACGGCATGACGATGATCAACAAAGAGCGGCCGAGCAGGCTCTTGGGCAGGAATCGCTTGATGGTGGCGGTCATGGATCCCATGGGGGTCAGGCCTTTAATCGGGGCGCAGCACGTAACCCTTGCCGCGCACCGTCCGCAGGTAGCGGGGCAATTTCGGGTTTTGTTCAATCTTGCGCCTGAGGCGCGTCACCTGGACGTCTACGGCGCGGCCGCCGCCGCTGGCGCCGGTCAGCTCGATCAGCTCTTCGCGGCTGAGGATCTCCCCGGCACGTTGGGCCAACGCGTGCAGGAGCGAGGCCTCGACGTCGGTCAGCCGGATCGGCTCGCCGGCGCGGCTGAGTTCGCCCCGCTCCGGCTGGAACAGCACTTCGCCCATGCGCACGTCCGGGAGGGGGCTCCCCGGCATCGGCGTCCGCCGCAGGATGTTGTTGATGCGCAACAGCAGTTCTTGAGGTTCGAACGGCTTGACCAGGTAATCGTCGGCGCCCCGTTGCAAACCGTCGATGCGGTCCTCGGGCTCGCCCATGGCGGTCAGCATCAGGATCGGCACATCGCTATGGCGGCGGAAGTCTTCGGCGAAATCGAGGCCGCTTTCGCCCGGCATCATCAAATCCAGGACAATGATGTCGAAGCTAAGCGTCTTCATCTTTTCCCGGGCGTCGGCGGCGGCGGCGGCGGTGACGACCATGAAATCGTGGTCCCTTAGGAACTTTCCCAGAAGGTCCCTTAGGCGGTCGTCGTCATCGACAACGAGAACATGCGCAAGATTGGCGTTCATGTGCTTTGTCCGGTCCTTTCCCGCCCCCCAGGCATCACTCCGCCGCCGGTGGGTCGGCGCGGGCGACGCGCTGGCGGTCTTCTTCGTTGATGATGCCGCGAAGGACGGCTCGGAATCCCTCGATGGCGCCGGCACCGGCCTCCCGGTAGGCCCTGGCGATACGTCGGCTTTGGCGTTCGGTCAGGCGACGCTCAAGCCCGGCGCCCTTGGGAGTCAGGTAAAGGCGGCGGCGGCGGCGGTCGGTGTCGTCGGTACGCTGGTGGACTAAACCGTCTTTGATCAACTGCCCCAAGACCCGCGACAGGCTTTGCTTGGTAATCTTGAGGATCTTGAGCAGCTCCGAGACGGTCATCCCCGGATGGCCGCCGACGAAATAAATGACCCGGTGATGGGCCCGCCCGAAGCCGAAAGTGGCCAGCAGCGCATCGGCCTCGCCGGTGAAGTCCCGGTAGGCGAAGAACAGAAGCTCCATCGCCTGACGCAGGCCGGCGTCGCTTTGCAATAGCGGATCGGCGGATTGTTTGGCGCTTAATCCGGTGTCGGCCATAATCGAACTCCGTTCGTTTGGGGGCCGCGCTTCGGGGCCCGCGAATTTAAGTCAGTGTTATTGACATATATGCCCAAGAATGATACTCAACGCAAGAACCTTTGGCAGAAAATCCTTTTTACGAAAGAGTATTTCATGGAAGCCATTCCCTTCGACGACCGGGACGGGGTGATCTGGTTCAACGGCGAGATGGTGCCTTGGCGCCAGGCCCGGCTGCATGTTCTCAGCCATGCGCTGCACTATGCCTCCTCTGTATTCGAGGGTGAGCGCTCCTATGCCGGCAATATCTTCAAACTGACCGAACATTCCGAACGCCTGGTCCTGTCGGCGAAAACCCTGGGTTTCGAGCTTCCCTATTCGGTCGCCGAGATCGATGCCGCCTGCATCGAGACATGCAAGCAAAACGATATCATCGACGGATATGTGCGCCCAGTGGCCTGGCGGGGTTCGGAAATGATGGGGGTGTCGGCGCAGGCGACCAGGATCAACGTCGCTATCGCCGCCTGGCCGTGGCCATCCTACTTCTCGCCCGAGGCGCGGATGAAGGGCATCCGCCTGAAGACCGCGGACTGGCGCCGCCCCGACCCGCAAACGGCGCCGGTCATGGCCAAGGCGGCCGGGCTATACATGATCTGCACCCTTTCCAAGCACGCCGCCGAGGCCGAGGGCTATGACGACTGCCTGATGCTCGATTGGCGCGGACGGGTCGCCGAAGCCACCGGGGCCAATATCTTCCTGGTTTTCGACGACGGCAAGCTGCACACGCCAACGCCGGACTGCTTTTTGGACGGCATCACCCGGCGCACGGTCATCGACCTGGCGCGTCAACGCGGCATCAAGGTGGTGGAGCGCGTCATCATGCCCGATGAGCTGAAGGACGCGAACGAAATCTTCCTCACCGGCACTGCCGCCGAGGTGACGCCCGTCGGCGAGATCGACGATCTCAAGTTCTCCGTCGGCGAGATCACCCAGTGGATGATAGAAGACTACGACAAGGTCGTCGGCAAGGCCGACACCGACGCGCAGTCGGCAGCGGAGTAAGGGGGCTTAAGGGCCAGCCGGTAATTTTTCCAAACTAATCCATCTGCCAGGGGCCAAACGCCAGGGCGAGGCCGATGGTCACCACCAGACCGACGGCCCATCGCACCCATTCGGCCCGCCACCCCTCGCGGCCTTTTCCGTCGTTGTCTGGTGCGTTTTCCTCTTCCTCTCGGCGTTCCCGGTACGCGATCTCGCGATGCAGGGCGCGGAGGCTCAAGACATCGAGGCTGGTTTCATCGACGCCATAAAGTTCGTCGTCGTTCATGTCGGGAAGCCCGGCGTCGAATTTCCTGCCCATGCCCTCCCCCCTCCACTACAAACACCCGCCGGGCGTGCCGAGAGACTTTTCCAGAAGCTCTTTGGTAATGAAGTCGAAGGCTTCGTCCACCGTGTCGGTTTGGAAAAACAGCTTCAGGTCTTCGGGCCCAATGGTGCCGTATTTGAGCATCGCGGCGAGGTCTAGCACCTGGTCCCAGAAATCCTTGCCGTAGAGCACGATGGGGATCGGCTTGGTCAGCTTCTCGGTCTGCATCAGGGTCATCACCTCGAAGAATTCGTCCATGGTGCCGAAGCCGCCGGGGAAGATGATGATTGCCTTAGCCAGATAAACGAACCAGAACTTGCGCATGAAGAAGTAGTGGAATTCGAAGTTCAGCTCGCGGGTGATGTAGGGATTGTCGGCCTGTTCGAGGGGCAGCGAAATGTTTAGCCCGGCGTTGATGCCGGCCGCCTCGCTGGCGCCCCGGTTGGCCGCCTCCATGATCCCGGGGCCGCCGCCGGAACAGACGATGAAGCGGGAATCCTCACCTTCCAGGGCCTTCGACCATTCGGTCAGCAGCCCCGCCAGTTCGCGCGCGGCTTCGTAATAGGCGGACATTTCCAAATCGCACTCGGCGGCGGTGACGTCGCTATCTTGGTCTTGCGCGGCCTTCAGCCGCTTTTCCGCCTCGTCGCGGGAAACGAACCGGGCGGAACCGAAAAACACCACCGTGTCGCGGACCTGGAACTCCTCGAAGCGTGCCTCGGGCTCCATGTATTCGGAAAGGATGCGCAGTCCCCGGGCGTCCTTTGAATTGAGGAATTTATCGTTCTTGTAGGCCTTGCGGGGCCAGTCTGGATTGTCGGCCATGGCCTTATTCTGCCGCGTCGGGTTTGCCCTTGGGTTTATCCTGGGGTTTATCCTGAGGCTTGTCGGTCAGCCAACGCTCGGCCGCCCGGCCGTCGGAAGAGCGCGCATCCACCCACTGTCCGCCATCGGGGGTTTCTTCCAGCTTCCAGAACGGTGCCTGGGTCTTCAGCCAGTCGATTAGGAAATGACACGCTTCGAAGGCCGCCTCGCGGTGGGCCGAGGCGGCGGCCACTAACACAATGCGGTCGCCCGGTTCCAGCCGCCCGTAACGGTGGATGATCAGTGTTTCCTCCAACGGCCAGCGATCATGCGCTTCGACCTCGATCTTGGCCAAGGCCGGTTCGGTCATTTGTGGGTAATGTTCGAGGGTCATCGCCTCGATCGTCTTGTCGCCGGCGATGTCGCGGACCAGCCCAACGAAGCTGCAAACCCCCCCGACGCCGTGGTTGCCGTCCGACAGCTTTTCCAGTTCCTGGCCGACGTCAAAATCCTCGGCCTGTACCCTGATCATGGCTTCATCCTCTGTTTCCAGGCCCGATTATACTACCCAAGCGCCGGGGGCTGTCTGCTTTTGTCAGCCGCCGGTAATCGGCGGAAAAAAGGCGATTTCGTCGCCGGCGGCCACCGGATGGTCCGTCTGCACGTGTTCCTGGTTGACGGCGACGCGGACCATGCCTTCATCGGCAAAGGCCTCGGCAAAACCGCCGCCCCGGGACTTCATCCATTCCACCAGCTCCGCCACCGTGGTCACGGTCTCGGGCGGCGAGACGTCTTCCTCGCCGATGCCGGCTTTCTCGCGCAGCCAGGCGAAATAAAGAATCTTCATCTTGTCACCTCCCCGTGACCTCGTTGAACGGCAGAAAATTGACCATGGCGCCCTTTTCCAGGGCTTCCGTGTCCTCGGGCAACTCCACCAGGCCGTCGGCTTCGACCATGGAAGTCAGAATGCCGGCGCCCGAGGAATGGTACTTCATCGCCACCGGCCGCCCGTCGCCGTTGCTTTCCAGCTTCACCCGCGCCCATTCGCGCCGGCCCGGCTTCTTCTTGTAGTCGAACCCGGCCTCGACCGGGAAGCACGTCCGGGTGACCTCGGCCATGCCCGACATCAACAGAACCAAGGGCCGACCGATGACCATGAACGTCACCATCGCCGCCACCGGGTTGCCGGGGAGCCCCAGGAACGCCACGTCGCCGACCTGGCCCAAGGCAATGGGCCGGCCGGGCTTAATCGCCAGACGCCAGAAATGGATTTTACCCAGGCTTTCGACGGCGTCGCGCACGTGATCTTCCTCGCCGGCCGAAACCCCGCCCGAGGTCACCAGTAGATCGTGGCCGGATGCGGCGTCTTTCAACGCCCCGGCGATGGCCTTGGTGTCGTCCTCCAGGATGCCAAGGTCCGTGACGTCCGCCCCTAGCCCTTCCAGAAGCGCGATGACGGCGTAGCGGTTGGCGTCGTAGATGCAGCCCTCGGGCGCGTCCCCGCCCGGGTCGCGGACCTCGTCGCCGGTCGAGAACACGGCAGCCTTCAGGGGCCGGTAGACGGCCACCTCCGAGCGTCCGACGGAGGCGGCGACGCCGACTTCCTGGGCCCGGAGCCGCCGCCCAGCCTTGACGACGACGGAACCCTTTTCGATGTCCTCGCCGGTGTTGCGCCGGTTCGACCCCCGGTTCAATCCGGCGGGCAGGATCACGGAATCGCCGTCTTCCTCGCAGTCTTCTTCCATGAACACCGTGTCCGGGCCGCTGGCCTTAGTGCCGTCGGTGCCGACGGGCATCGGGGCGCCGGTGAAGATGCGAAACGCCTCGCCCTTTTCGGCCGGGTGGCCCAGGGGGTGACCGGCGGCGATGCGGCCCGAAACCTTGAGCCGGGTTCCGCCGTCGGGGTCGAGATCGTCGAAATAGACCGCATAGCCGTCGACGGCGCTGTTGTCGTGGGGCGGCACATCGCAATCGGCAATGATATCTTCGGCCAGGATCCGCCCGGCTGCGTGGCGAAGGGACACGGTTTCGGGCTCCGCCACTGGGCGCACGCGGTCGCTCAAGATAGCGAGGGCATCGGCCAGCGGCATCAACTCGCCGCCGAAGGCAAAACAATCGTCCTTAAGCTGCGCCATCGCGGACTTCCTTTTCCGGCGCCCGAGCCTCGAGACCCACTTGGCCGATGATGAAATCGGCGATGGCCTTGATGTTGTCAAGGTCAAGGACCGGTACGGACAAGCCGTCGAGGTCGTCGTCGGTGGCCACGGCAACGATGGTCGCATCGTCCGTACACAGCAGCGGCTTGCCGACGGCGGGCCGGTGGACTTCCATTTTCTCATGACCGTGGGACTTGAAGCCTTCGATCAGCACCAGATCGACCTCCTGCATACGGGCCAGGAGGTCGTCGATGGACGGTTCCGGGGCGTCCCGGTTTTCGTGCAGCAGCGCCCACCGCTTGGCGCCAGTGAGCAACACCTCGGTTGCCCCGGCTAGCCGGTGTTCGTGCGAATCCTTGCCCGGCCTGTCGATGTCGAAGTTGTGGTGGGTGTGCTTCATGGTCGACACGGTGAATCCCCGGCCAATCAGTTCCGGCACCAGCTTGGCGACCAGCGTCGTCTTGCCACTGCCGCTCCATCCCACAAGGCCGAAGGTTTTCACGCGTTTCCACCCTTGTCCCCGTCGACAGCTTCGGAAGCCGCGGGCCGCTTGGCGGCGGGGGCGTTGTCGGTTTCGTTGATATACCTGAGCCCGGACACCAGGTAATCGTATCCAGTCACCAGCGTCAGCACCGCCGCCCCCCACAGCCCGTAAACACCGATATCGGTGGTGGTCAGGGGACCGAAATCCGGGCCCGAAGGGCCGACCAAAAGAAACCCCAGGGCTAGCATCTGAATGGTCGTTTTCCATTTCGCCATGGTCGTCACAGGTACGCTGACCCGGACCTGGGCCAGGAATTCGCGCAGGCCAGACACCAGGATTTCGCGGCATAAGATGACCGCCGCCGGCAGCACCGTAAGCCCGGAAATGCGGTCAATCCCGACCAGGACAAGCAACACCGACGCCACTAGAAGCTTGTCCGCGATCGGGTCAAGGAAACGCCCCAGGGCCGATTGCTGGTGCCAGGCGCGGGCCAGGTAACCGTCGAAGAAATCGGTGATGCAGGCCAAGGTATAGGCGGCAAAGGCCAGCCAGCTTCCCGTCGGGTCGCCGACGAACAGCAACAGGGCGATCAGCACCGGGATTGCCGCGATCCGCGAAAACGTCAGGATATTCGGCAGATTGATAACCATGTCCCACCTTCGGTTTCAGGGTGGCGCATTCTAACGCCCCCGGACCCTCGACGCCACTAGCCGTCCGGATGGAACCACTCGTAGATACGGTTGGCGGTGGCCTTGCTGATTCCGTCCACCGCCTCCAGGTCGGCACGGCCGGCCTCGGTCACCGCCTTGGCGGCGCCGAAGTGATGCAACAACGCCTTTTTGCGTTTCGCCCCGATGGACGGGATATCGTCCAGCAGCGAGCGCGTCAACGATTTCGAACGCTTGTCCCGATGCGCGCCGATGGCGAAGCGGTGGGCCTCGTCGCGCAGCCTTTGCAAAAAGAAAAGCACCGGGTCGCGGGGAGGCAGGGTTAGGGGTTCGCAGCCGGGCAGATATATTCGCTCGCGCCCGGCGTGACGGTCCGGGCCCTTGGCGATGGCAGCCACGGTGACGCCTTCGATCCCCAGATCCTCGAACACCTCCAGCGCCACCCCCAACTGCCCCTTGCCGCCGTCGACAAGGACCAAGTCAGGCCACGTGCCGGCGGTACGGTCCGATTCTTCCTTAAGCGCCCTGGAAAAGCGCCGGGACAGCACCTCTCGCATCATCGCGTAGTCGTCGCCCGGCGAAAACCTACCGTCGTTCCCCGCCGGGGCGCCGGACTGCTTGGCGCCCCGGATGGTGAACTTGCGGTAGGCCTTTTTCATCAGGCCCTCGGGCCCGGCGACGATCAGGGCCCCGACCGCCTTGGCCCCGGAAACGTGGCTGTTATCAAAGACCTCGATCCTTTCCGGCGCCCCGTCCAGGTCCAGGGCCTGGGCCAGCCCTTCCAAAAGGCGCCGTTGCGAGGCGCTTTCGGCCATGCGCCGGGCGAGCGCTTCGCGGGCGTTGGCAAGCACGTGGTTGATCAGGTTCCGCTTGTCGCCGCGCTGGGGCCAAACCAGGCTAACGTTCCGCCCGGCGCGGACGGATAGCGCTTCGGCCAGGAGTTTCCGGTTCGGTGGCGGATGGCTGACGAGAATCGTTTTCGGCGGCAGGGCCTTGGCGTAGAACTGGCCCAGGAAAGCCTCCAGCACCGCCGTCGCATCCTTTTCCCGGGCGTGGCTGGGAAAATAGGCGCGGTTACCGAAGTTGGCCCCGGCGCGGAAGAAAAACACCTGGATGCAGGTCTGGCCCCCAGCTTGGTGGGCGCCGATGACGTCGGCATCGCCGACGCCCTTAAGGTTGATGTCCTGGTGCGCCTGGATGCGCGTCAACGCCCTAATGCGGTCCCGATAACCGGCCGCTTTTTCGTATTCCTCAGCGTCGCTGGCGTCCTGCATCAGGCGGGAGAAATGGCGTTGAATTTTCTGCGAACCGCCGGCCAGGAAGGCCCGGGCATGCTCGACCGAGGCCCCGTATTCGGCTTCACTGATTCGCCCGACGCAAGGCGCCGAACAGCGCTTGATCTGATGCAAAAGGCAGGGCCGGGTGCGGTTGGCGAACACGGTGTCGGTGCAAGAACGCAGCAAAAAAGCCCGTTGCAGGGTCGCCAGGGCCTCGTTGACGGCCCATACGGAGGCGAAGGGGCCGTAATAGTTCCCTTTGCGGCTCTCAGCGCCACGGTGCTTCAGGACCTGCGGGAAAGCATGGTCGCCGGTCAACAGGATCGACGGAAAGGATTTGTCGTCGCGCAAAAGGATGTTATAGCGCGGCCGATAGCGCTTGATGAGATTGGCTTCCAACAACAGCGCTTCGGCCTCGGTATGGGTGGTGACAAATTCCATGGAGGCGGTTTCGGCGATCATGCGCCGGGTGCGGATCGGTTGCCGGTCGGGGCGTGTGTAGCTGGCAACCCTTTTTTTTAGGTTCTTCGCCTTGCCGACATAAAGCACGTCGCCTTTGGTGTTGATCATCCGATAGACCCCGGGCGCGCTGGGCAGGGTCTTAAGATACCCATCGATCACCGTTGCGCCGGCGGCGGGGACGCCGGCGGAAGAAAATTTGGCCGCTTTGGGTGTCGGTTTTTGCCGTTCAGTCATACCCGGGTATGCACTACGAAAACTTCGATTGAGGTCAGGGGCGGGATTATATTATTTTCGGCTAAGATCTGATTTTAAAGCTCCCCATCTATCCACGAATCCTGTGGATAACGTTGTTGAAAAGCCTTTCTTCCGACCGCATGCCCTTAACATAATGAGATTTTTTTTAAATTACCTAATTTTTAGGCAATAATTTAACCTATTGATTCAAATAATTTTTTTAATATCCGGGAGTGAATCAAAAGGTCAAATTTAAAATTTGAAATAAAGCAGACACAAACCGACACAATTGAACGGCCTGTGCAAAACTTGTGGTTCGGTTATCAGCAAATGGCTGTTTCGGAATCGTCAGTAAGGCTATTTAAAAAACGAATTTATACTTTAGAATTAAACCTTTCGATTTCCACTCCGACGCTTTCTGCATCGTCGATTATATCTAATTTCTCGACTCGGACCCGCGCCGACTTTACCCGGCCGTCTTCGAGACACATGGCGGCGATATTTTCGGCCAGCGTTTCGACAAGATTGACGTGGCCGCATCCGACGATCTCTTCGATACCCCTGGCCAGATGCTCATAACAAATGACGTTACGGATGTCATCGTCGATCGGCCGGTCGCCTTCCAGCACCGCCAAATCAAGATTAATGCGAACCCGCTGTTCGGTGAATTTTTCATGGTGATGGATGCCGATGGAACACGGCAACATCAGATCGTGGATGAACACATGGCGCAGCGCGTGTTTTGC